>ENA-OQHP01000423-OQHP01000423.1-human-gut-metagenome-genome-assembly--contig:-NODE-423-length-13586-cov-1.398172_pt1 | contig 13586 bp, 19 predicted proteins | sample MGYA00242563_ERZ504717 | MGnify/ENA primary metagenome ERZ504717 (study PRJEB26092, sample SAMD00036212) | human gut metagenome | host: Homo sapiens | study: EMG produced TPA metagenomics assembly of... | reverse complement strand
TAGGCGGTTAATCGGTACGTAAGTGGTGGTCAGAGAGGGATACTCTCCGTTTTTATGAAAAAAAAGGGATCATAAAGGCGAGAAAAAAGGAAAACGGATACCGTTATTATCTGGAAGAAGACCTGTTCAGACTGATGGTTATCCTATATAAGAGAAAAATGAATGACAGCCTGGAAGAAATCGAAGGATACATAAAAGGCGAGAATTCTGTAGAATATATGAAAAAACATCTGCAGACCCGTATAAAACAGGAAGAGATGAAGATCCACTATCATCAGCAGGCCATTGCCCGTATGCGGCTTGCCACAAAAGATATTCAAATGGCAGAGCAATACGGTGGAAAATGTACCTGGAAAAATTTTCCGGTAGCCTATCAGTTAGGAGTTTGCGACAGTCTCCACGCAAGTCTGACAAAATGGTTTTCCCTGTCATCTGAAACAGGCGGGTTGGACATGACTTATTTCTATACCGAATTTTCCATAAAAGAAGGGCAGATGCAGGAGCAGGGCACCAAGCTGTTTCTGTATCAGGAAGTAGGTCCCTTTATCAGCAGTGACTTCCATCTGGAACAATATCCGCAGACTGCACCCGTTCCCTGTATTTATACGATCCTGGAGTCTGAAAATATTTATCCCGATGAAGAAACAGCCTGCCAGATGGTCCGCTGGGGAAAGGAACAGGGAGCAGAGCCAACAGGAGTTCTGTATTCCAATAATATGACTTCGTTTTTAGGAGAAGACAGCAACATTTATTTCCTGGAACTGTATATGCCGGTAAAATAAAAACAGTAAAACGGCAAAACAAGAAAAAGCAGGAAAAAACAAGGAAAAGCCCAAAAGGAAACCGCAAAATCTGCCAAAATGTGGATAAAAATCCACAAAATTTCCGGTTCCACATAAAAATCCATATTTTCCCCCACAGTTTTCCCCCATGCTTTACACACACTATAAACAGAGTTATCCCCAAGTTATCCACATTATCCACCGACAAACACAAGATATGTGGTAAAAAGAAGAGAAAATACAAGATTTAGATTGTGGATAACTTTTTCCACCATAAGAATGTGTATTTCTCTGTGTGAAAGAGCATAAAATGTGTATAAATGGGCGTATAGGCAATACAGGAAAAAGGAATATGTTAAATTATATCTGGAGCGGAATGCTTTTTCTGGGGATCATATGGGGCACGTTTCACGGAAGGCTGGCTCAGGTAACAGAAGGAGCCTTAAACGCAGCAGGGGAAGCCGTGACCTTGAGTATCACCATGCTGGGGATCGTAGTTTTCTGGAACGGGATCTTAGAGATCGGAAGCAGAGCCGGCTGGTAGAACAGCTTTCAGAAAAATGAGACCGGCTTTGAAATTCCTCTTTCCGGATCTGCCGCCAGACTGTGAAGCCGCCAGACAGATCTGTGTAAATTTCATTGCAAATATCCTGGGACTTGGCTGGGCGGCGACACCTGCAGCTTAAAAGCCATGAAAGAACTGGAAAAGGTAGAAGAAGAGCGCAGAAAAGAGAAAGTGGCGAAAAGGACAATTCACGCAGTCTCGAAAGGCACTGCCAGTAATGAAATGTGTACCTTTCTGATCATGAATATTTCATCCCTTCAGCTGATCCCGGTGAATATCATTGCATACAGAAGCCAGTATCACAGTACATCCCCGGCAGCCGTCACCGGTCCCTGTTTTGCAGCAACAATGGTAAGTACACTGGCAGCGGTCATTTTCTGTAAGATCATGGATCATCTCCGTAACCCCACATAGATCTTCCCCAAAATGCTCACCTCATTTCGGGTATATCCTAATAAAAAAGGAGACACCATAATCAGTGTCTCCTTCGGTCTAACTGCCGGTTCTTGGCATAATAAGCACGTTTATCTTCATACATTCTGGCGTCTGCCTCAGACAGCGATTTTTCTACTTTTCCGGTGCAGTCATCCACCCAGACAGAACCAAGTGCCAGGTGAACCGAACTTTTAGCCATGTCAACTAACATAGAACGGATCATAGACTGAAAAAGATTTTCTGTAATACCCGGTATCAGTACCAGAAATTCATCACCGCCAATACGGTAAACACATTTATCCGGAAAATGAGCCTTTAAATTTTCACAGGCATAGATCAACGCCTCATCACCGCCTGGTGTCCAAAATCATCGTTGATCTGCTTTAAGCCCATTACATCACTGTAAATAATGCCAAGACTTCCACCGTTTGCAAGAGAAGCCAGCTTTTCGTTCATGGCATGACGGTTTTTCGCACCGGTAAGCTGGTCATGGTAGCTTAATGTTTCCAGTTTCCCAACCAGGTCTCTGCGCCGCAGCATGGAATTGATAAAATGTCCAAGGAGCTGGAGCATAAAAGCAATATGATCCATACGGTCAAGTGGCGGATTGTCAATACCATAGAAACCGATTACTTCCCGGTCACGGTAAATAGGGCTGACAATAAGGCGCGCAATGTTTTGCGGTATCAGTGTTTCATATACAGTAGGGTCATAAGATACGATCTCATCCACATTCCGGATGATAATACTTTCACCTTTCCGGAAGGTAGGAATCCAGGTACCCATGGTTTCCGGCGGGATATTGCGTAAAATATTTTTCTGAGGGGAAACCTTAGAAGCACACCATTCATAAGTATTGTCAAAATTGCCATGTTTATTTTTCTCAAAAATATAAACACGGTCGCTTTGGAACATCTGCCCCAGATACTGTAATAATGTATCAATAGACTGTTCCGGTGTTTCTTCTGCCAGTGCACAGCGAAGTCCCTCATTGATCAGTGCTTCATTGTCTGTAAATTCAGAAAAAGAACGTTTAGCCAGTTCATGAATATCCAGGTCAATTGCCATTTCAATACGGACTCTGCGTCCATCGTCAATTACCATGGTATCTTTCAGCAGATAAGAACGGCGCACCAGCGGGTTAAAACGGGACCATTCATAAACACACCGGGTTTTAAGCGGTTGTTGGTGCACATGGCACAGGGGGAAGAACATTGGCTGCAGGATCTCATAGCAGTTTTTTCCTTTATAATCAGACTCATCCTTAAACTGAAACAGATCTCTGGCAGCTTTATTCAAATAGAGCAGTTCGTATGTATCCACATCAGAGGCAATAACAGCCTCATTCATAATTTTCGAAAAATTCCCAAACTTTAGACATAAAAAATCTCCCGTGTTGCATAATTGTATTTATTATAGCTGACTGTTTAGAAGAATGGTAGGAGAATTTTTAGACTTCTTCGACAAAAGTTAATATTTTTATAATGGGATAATGTTATAATCAAAGAATGAGAGTAAAACTTAAAAATGCAAAGCAGAGAAAGGAAGAAAATAATAAATGAGAAAGAACGGGAATAAGATCTGGCATATAAAATATAAGAGATCTTTAAAATTAGCGGCAGCTATGCTTGCAGTTTCGCTGGCTTTTCCTATGGCAGCCCAGGCAAAAGCATGGGACTTTGAAAATGGCAGTTATGTAGATGCTTCCGGCACTCCCATTGAAGGGGCAGTGGCAAAAGGTATCACCGTGACAAAATATCAGAACCGTGCAAACCGGGAAAATGGCATTGACTGGGGAAAGTAGCTGCAGATGGCGTCGGTTTGCCATGATCCGTATTGGTTATTATAAGGATAAGATCCGTATTTTGACCGGAATATAACGGAAGCAGCAGCTCATGGTATAAAAACAGGTGTTTTCTTCTATACACAGGCGTTGGATGCACAGACGGCAGCAGACGAAGCAGAATATGTGCTCCAGGTTATCAAGGATTTTCCGGTGTCATATCCGGTTGCCTATGATGTGGAGTCCAATTACCTGCTGGAACAGGGCTTAAGTACCGCCCAGATCACGGAAAATGTCAATGCCTTCTGTAAAGTGATCGCAGATGCAGGTTACTGTCCCATCGTATATGCAAATAATGACTGGCTCACTAATCACTTAAATACAGCAGAAATCCCATACGATATCTGGTACGCCCGCTATGGTACCATTAACAGCTATCCAAACCGTACCATCTGGCAGTGTACACAGGAAGGAAATGTAGACGGGATCAATGATCATGTGACCATTGAACTTCATTTACCGATTACAGTGAAAAGATACCTGCAAACAGCTGGAAGAAGATCGGCGGAAAATGGTATTACATGAAAGATTATGTAAAACAGACCGGCTGGGTACAGGTGGGAGATACCTGGTATTATATGGATGCCAGCGGAGCTATGGTCAGCAATACAAAAACCTATAAACCTATTGACAAGTGGGTTTATAGGTTTTATAATACCCATAAATCAAAACCCAGTAAACAGATAGGCATATGGGACCAGGATCAAAAGGTGAAGGATCTGGTATCATACAATGCATGGAAAGGAGCTTATTATGGCAGGAATCGTTAAGGGAGCAGCAGGATTAGTAGGAAACACACCACTTTTAGAACCGGTAAATCTGGAGAAAAAAGAAGGATTAAAGGCAAGGATTTTACTGAAGCTGGAATACTTTAACCCGGCAGGAAGTGTAAAAGACCGTGTAGGAAAAGCGATGATCGAAGATGCAGAAGCAAGAGGCGTTTTAAAGCCAGGTTCTGTTATCATTGAACCAACTTCCGGAAATACAGGTATCGGACTTGCATCTGTAGCAGCATCCAAAGGATACCGTGTGATCCTGACCATGCCTGAGACCATGAGCGTAGAGCGCCGCAACATCTTAAAGGCCTATGGAGCTGAAATCGTTCTCACACCTGGTGATAAGGGAATGAGCGGAGCTATCGCAAAAGCAGATGAGCTGGCAAAAGAAATCCCGGACAGCTTTATCCCAGGCCAGTTTGTAAACCCTGTAAACCCGAAGATCCACAAAGAGACCACAGGTCCTGAAATCTGGAGAGATGCAGAGGGTCAGGTAGACTTCTTCGTAGCAGGCGTAGGTACCGGCGGTACCATTACCGGCGTTGGCACATACTTAAAAGAGCAGAACCCAAATGTAAAGGTAGTAGCAGTAGAGCCTGCAACTTCTCCTGTACTGTCTGAAGGACACGGCGGTGCCACAAGATCCAGGGAATTGGCGCCGGCTTCGTACCAAAGTATTAGACACCAAGATTTACGATGAGGTTATGCCGATCGACAATGAGCATCCGTTTGAAGCATCCAAACTTCTTGCAAAAACAGAAGGTATCTTAACCGGTATCTCTTCCGGTGCAGCATTATACGCAGCGATCCAGCTTGCAAAACGTCCTGAAAACGAAGGAAAGACCATTGTAGCTCTTCTTCCGGACAGTGGCGACAGATATTACTCCACTCCATTATTTACTGAGGCATAATCTGGATCGTATATTCGCAAAATGCATACTTCCTACTTATACTCCCCTGCGCTTGCGCGGGGGATATATTTGTTACATAATTAAGCCTGTTTCTACGTATGTTGTAAAAACAAAACATGCGTGGGGGCAGGCTATTTTTTATGGGTCTTTCTCTTATTTTTATCAGATTTTATGGTTCCACTGATCATTTTTTATATTGTTGGTTTCGCCATACTTGGAAAAAGACCGGTATTTGATGATTTTTTATATGGCGCAAAAGAGGGGATGCAGACCGTTGTCCAGGTCCTTCCTTCATTAGTTGGATTAATGACAGCGGTAGGCGTCCTTCGTGCATCGGGATTTTTAGAATTTTTAACCCATATTTTAGAAGTTCCGGCTACTTCCATCGGTCTCCCCGGCCCCATTATCCCCGTTGCTTTTATACGTCTCGTTTCCAACTCTGCCGCAGTAGGCTGGTGCTGGATCTGTTTAAAAATTATGGTCCCGACTCCCAGGTGGGGCTTATGGCGTCTATTCTTATGGGAAGTACGGAAACCGGTGCTTTACTGTATGAGTGTTTATTTCGGTTCTGCAGGCATCAGCCGTACCCGTTATACACTTGCAGGAGGGCTTTTAGCAGCGTTTGTCAGCCTGGCAGCCAGTGTTGTCCTGGCAAATCAATTGGCTTTGTAACTGAAATAACGCAGTGTAACACTATATAATAGGAAGTAATTCACTAAGGCAAAGGTTACAAACAATAACTTTTGCCTTATTTTCATAAAAAAACAAAAATGGCCTTTCTTTTATAAAGAATATGAGGTAAAATCATGCATAGAAAAATCCCCTTTTAGGCAGTCCTGGCGTGCCGAAGCGGAAACTATATAGTATTTAGCTGGGGGGGGGGGTATTCTTAAAAATTGACACTTCTTATTTCTGCATTAAAACCCATTGAGAATATTCCGGAGGAAAGGTACTAATAAAAATGAAAGTTCGGCAGCGAATAATAGATGTTCATGCACATGTGATACCGGGTGTGGATGATGGATCAAGGACAATGGAAGAATCCGTTGAAATGCTGAAACGGGCGGCCGACCAGGGGATTGTAGGTGTGATCGCTACACCTCACTATTCCAGACGCCATGTGCTGAAAGGATTAAATGACTCAGCAAAGCTTCTTCAGCAGGAAATTCGGAAAACCTATCCTAAGTTCAGGATCTTTCCAGGACAGGAAACATTTTATCACGATGAGCTTGCACAGCGCCTGAATGAGGGGAAGGCATATACCATGGTAGACAGCCAATATGTTCTGGTAGAATTTATGCCTTCTGTTTCTTATGAAATTCTTTTTCAGGGGATCCGCAAACTGGTCTCTAACGGGTACACGCCTATTCTTGCTCATATGGAGCGTTACGGTTGCCTGCGAAAAAAAAGGAACTTCAGAGCTCCTTGATATTGGATGTAAACTTCAGATGAATTACGACAGTATCCAGGGACACTGGTTCTCACCGGAGGTACGGTGGTGCAGGGAACAGGGTAAATCAGGAAGTGATCCATTCCTGGGGACAGACATGCACAGGTCAGATTACAGACCGCCTCAGATCACAGAGGCACTCAAATGGCTTGACGGTCATATTGATGCACAACAGATCTGGTGCATTACTTACCAGAACGCGTTGCGCGTCATAAAAAAAGAAACTATATAATAATAGGAAGAAAAGGAAAAAGTACGTATGGATAACAAGACAATCAACATGAATGATGACGAAGTAGAGATCGATCTTCTCCAGCTGTTCCGCGCGTTAAAGAAGAGAATTCTCTGGATCGTTGGCGCAGGCGTGATCATGGGGGGCGCCTTCGGTCTGTTCAGCAAGTTTGCTATTACCCCCGCAGTATACCTCGACTTCAATGGTATATATTCTTTCAAAAGAAACTACACTGACATCTTTAGCTGACCTGCAGATCGGAAGCCAGCTGACTCAGGACTACAAGATCATCGTAACCAGCCGTCCGGTTATTTCAGAAGTCATTGATAAACTGAAACTGGATATCAGTTACGAAAATATGGTCAGCAAGATCACTATTAATAACCCAAATGATACCCGAATTCTTTCTATCACTGCTCAGATCCAGATCCGGTGATGGCAAAGGATATTGCAGACTCCGTTGCAAAGACTTCTTCCGAGTATATCGGAGACATTATGGAAATGGTTCCTCCTAAAGTAATTGAGGAAGGTACTGTATCTGATAAAAAGGCAAGCCCAAGCAATGGCAAGAATGCCATGATCGGAGCTATGTTAGGAATTGTTCTGGTATGTGGTCTGACAGTTGTAGAAGAGCTGTTAAATGATACTATTCAGACAGAAGAAGATGTAGAGAAATATATGGGCCTGACTGTTCTTGCATCTGTACCACTTCGTGAAGGCGAAGCAGAAGAGAATAAGAATGAGCAGACACTCAGCCGTTCTCATATGCATAACAAAAACGATAAAGAAAAAAGGAAAGACAGGGAGATCGTAAATGAATAACAAAGTAATTTCTTTAAAACGCGAAATAAAAGATGATTATAACTATAGAGAATCTCTTAAGACCCTGCGTACCAATATCCAGTTCTGCGGAAGCAACATTCGCACCATTATGTTTACCAGCGCACTTCCAGATGAAGGAAAAAGTGATATTGCCTTTTCTGTAGCAGCATCATTTGCACAGATCGGTAAAAAGGTGATCTTCATTGATGCAGATATCCGTAAATCTGTTCTGGTATCCCGTTATCAGCTGGAAGGTGAGATAAACGGTCTTTCCCAGTACCTCAGTGGTCAGAAAAACAGAGAAGATATTATTTACGAAACAAACTATGAAGGTTTCAGCGTTATTTTTGCCGGACCATATTCACCAAACCCGGCAGAGCTTCTGGAAGAAGATCTGTTCCATGATCTGATCCAGTCTCTGAAAGATTACGACTATGTGATCATCGATACACCGCCTATGGCAAACCTGATCGATAGTGCTATTGTAGCCAGCAACTGTGACGGTGCGATCATCGTTGTTGAACAGGGTGCAGTAAGCTACCGTCTGGAACAGAAGGTAAAGAGCCAGTTGGACAAGACCGGCTGCCGTGTTCTGGGCGTTGTGTTAAACAAAGTTGACCTCAGCAGAATGGTTATTATGGCAGATACGGAAAATATGGTAAATACGGTAAGTATGGCCGATATGGTAAGTATGATAAATACGGTGCTACAGTCCATATGAAAAAGCCGAAGCAGCACAGACAACTGATAAGTAACAGTTACACAGGAAATCAGGCTGATTGATATGAAAAAGAAGATATACAGCGCTTTGATCGGTATAGGACTTGTTTCACTGACCCTGGGGATCTGGGGCGGCGTGACTATGTACAAAAACCGGCAGGCAACAGAACTGATCATTCAGGCACGCAATGAAGAAAGACAGAAAGCTGAAGCAGAGTCTCAGACAGCTGCTGAAGAAGAAATAGGAATTGCTCCAGGGCAAAAAGAAGAATTGACAGCAGATCCAAGAGATCTGAATCTGGTGCCTATCTTAGCCCAGGATCAGTTGACCTATAAAGGAAAATTACAGAAGAAATCAGTATGTAAAGCAATCCTCTGTATGGGTGTTGACAGAAGTGATACAATGACAGAGACAAAGGAGCTGGGCTTGGCCGGTCAGTCGGACGGTATCTTTCTGATCGCCCAGGACACTGCCGACATACATTAAAGATTCTGATGATCCCACGTGATACCATGACAGAAATTCCTATTACAAATAAGGAAAGAACCCTTCATGATACCAAGATCACCCAGCTGACTATGGCGTATGCTTATGGGGATGGCAGGAAGGCAGCTGTGAAAATATGGTTGAATCTGTACAGAAGCTTCTTTGCGGATTTACTATTGATCAGTATATGGCAGTTGATACCACAGTAGTAGCACAGTTAAATGACGCTGTAGGCGGCGTTACAGTAACAATTCCTACAGATGGCATGGAGAAAAAGGATCCGGCATTTGTCAAAGGTAATCAGGTTACTCTCCATGGAAAACAGGCAGAAGCCTTTGTGCGTTACCGTGATACGGATTATCATTACTGCACTGTACCGTATGGACCAGCAGCAGGAATATATCACACAGTATTTTCAGGCAGTAAAAGCCGCATCCAAGACAGACAGCCAGATCGTGGTACATCTGTTTGACATGATCCAGGATTATATGGTAACAGATATGACCAAGGATCAGTATGTAAAGATAGCAATGGATGGAATGGAAGCTGGCAGTTTAACCAACGAAGATTTTTACACAGTTCCCGGAGTAGAAGAGATAACAGAGAAGTACGATGTATACCGTGCTGACCGTCAGGCAGCGATCCAGATCATTTTAGATCTGTTTTACCGGGAAACAGAATAATTACTATACAATATCCAGTGTGGAAACACGCTGCTTATTGAAATATATTTTACCCCAAAAGGGAGGAAGGCGTGATAACCATGAAGAAGAAGCTTTAGTAGCTATGGCAATGGCTGCAGCTATGGTAGCAATGCCGGTAGTAGCTGGTGCAGTTACAAGTCCTGGTAGCCAGTCTGATGGAACTATTGGTCTGGATTCATCAAGCCCAAGCCAGAATAATACTAATACTGGCAGCCAGCAGTCCAATGCAGGATCAGGAGTAAACAAAGTAGCAGAAGCAACTGTTGTCCAGGGAAGAAACAACGAAAGACAGGAAGTAACCAATATTACAAAGGATGGTTCTGAAGTAACTATGGGATTGATTGAAGATGCTTCCAATAGTGACGTTGACCAGAGTATTGCAACTGGTGAAGCAGAAACTGCCGGACTTGGTGATGAATCTGTAAGTCAGATTAATGGCTTAAATAACGGAACCAAAAAGGCTAGTGATCTTGTTCCTAATGCAGGTCTGGAAGAGTATGCTAATGTAGGTAAAACCCGTGCGATCATCTCTCAGAAAAATGGACATGATGTTCGTTCTACAGTTAATCTGTATGTAAGTACCTTAACCGCAGGCAAAGATATTGTAATTATCTACTTAGACAACAATACAAGCAATTGGGTTACAGTTAAGAATCCTACCATTAACTGGAATACAAAATATGTAAGTTTTGAAGTACCAGGTTCTTGTACTGTACAGGTTCTTGTAAAATAACAACTATTATGATGGAGCCGGGAGACATTTCCGGCTCTGTTACAAACGCAAACGAAAAAGGATGAAGTGGGGATATGTATCGAAAAAGCGCCAGAGGATGGGAAAAACATCTGGATTTTATGATCTTGGACCAACTGAGTTTACAGATCGCATTTTTATTGGCTTATATGTTAAGAAATGGCCTTAGCAACCCCTATAGCCATTTAATATACTGTAACGTGGCATTTATCTTAGTTGTGATCGATGCCGGCGTACTATTACTCTTTGAATCTTTGAAAAATGTGTTAAAACGTGGATATTATCAGGAATTTGCAATGACAGTAAAACATGTGATCCTGGTAACTACGTTTTATCTTTTCTATATAAAAAGAAGCGAGGATTATTCCAGACTGGCATTGCTTTATATGACGGTTCTGTATTTACTTGTTTCTTATCTGACCCGTATCTTGTGGAAAGACCAGTTGAAAAGGAAAATGCGTTCCAGCATGAAACGTTCTCTGTTGATCATAACTACAAAAAGCATGCTGGATACGGTGGTCTATAATATTCGCAATTTTAATTATGAAATGTTTCATGTTGCAGGTGTGGCAGTAATCGACTGCGATATGGTAGGGCATGATTGTGGAGATAGCATTACAGTTGTAGCAAATGCAGACACAGTAGCGGATTACGTCTGCAGGGAATGGGTAGATGAAGTATTTGTAAATCTTCCAGACGATGCTCCGTATCCGGAAACGCTGTTAAACCAGCTGACAGAAATGGGCGCGGTTGTTCATATGAAACTGGCAAAGACATCCACCTGATCGGCGAAAAGAAATTTGTAGAACGCCTGGGAATCTACACAGTACTGACAACCAGTATCAACTATGCAACTACCAAGCAGCTTTTTATGAAACGTGCTTTAGATATTTTAGGCGGACTGGTAGGGTGCCTGATCACATTGATCCTTACCGTGATCTTAGGACCGTTGATCTACATACAATCTCCCGGACCGATTTTCTTTTCCCAAGTCCGTGTGGGAAAATGGAAAGAAATTCAAAATCTATAAATTCCGCAGTATGTATATGGATGCAGAAGAGCGGAAGAAAGAACTGATGAAACAAAACCGTGTAAAAGACGGTATGATGTTTAAACTGGAATGGGATCCACGAATCATCGGAACCAAGAAACTTCCGGATGGTACAATAAAGAAAGGAATTGGAAATATCATTCGAGACTTCAGCCTGGATGAATTCCCACAGTTCTTTAACGTATTAAAAGGTGACATGAGCCTTGTAGCACAAGACCGCCGACGGTAGATGAATGGGACAAATATGATCTTCACCACCGTGCCCGCCTTGCCACCAAACCTGGCATTACAGGAATGTGGCAGGTCAGCGGACGAAGCAACATCACTGACTTCGAGGATGTAGTAAAACTCGACAGACAGTACATTGCAGAGTGGAACTTTGCTCTGGATATAAAGATCCTTTTCAAAACCGTGCTGGTTGTATTCAAGCGGGACGGTGCGATGTAGGATCACAAATTAATGGTATACTAATTGTATACAAGGTGGCTTCGTAAAATGATCATAAAGCGGTCATGAAGTTCACCCAACTGGATAAAATGAGAAGACATAGGGGCTTGTATATGAACCAAAATGTCATATGCAAGCCCGAAAAAGAGGCGTTTTGGTACGCACTGAGAAATGTCTACTCAACAAGAAAAACATACCTTTAGGGAGAGTGAGGCCCTAAAGGACCGAAGGAGTAAATATTATGAAAAACTACAAGATTGCTGTTGCAGGAACCGGTTATGTTGGTCTGTCAATTGCCACACTTCTTTCCCAGCATCATAAAGTCACTGCTGTGGACATCGTTCCAGAAAAAGTAGAGATGATCAATAATCGTAAGTCTCCGATCCAGGATGATTATATCGAAAAGTATTTAGCAGAAAAAGACTTGAATCTAACTGCAACTTTGGATGCAAAAGCTGCATATAGCGATGCTGACTTTGTTGTAATTGCTGCACCTACAAACTATGATTCCAAAACCCAGCATTTTGACACTTCCGCAGTTGAGACTGTGATTAAGTTAGTCATGGCATCCAACCCAAATGCCATTATGGTCATTAAATCTACGATTCCTGTAGGCTACACCGCAAGTGCAAGAGAAAAATTCAACAGCAAGAATATCATCTTCAGTCCAGAATTTCTGCGCGAATCCAAAGCACTGTACGACAATCTGTATCCAAGCCGCATTATCGTGGTACTGACTTAAATGATGAGCGTTAGTTGAGGCTGCTCACGAGTTGCTGGTCTGCTGCAGGAAGGCGCTATCAAGGAGAACATCGACACCCTGTTCATGGGCTTCACCGAGGCAGAGGCTGTTAAGTTGTTCGCCAATACATATCTGGCTCTGCGCGTTGCCTACTTCAATGAGCTGGACACCTATGCAGAGAGCAAGGGTCTGAACACTCAGCAGATCATCGATGGTGTCTGCCTTGATCCTCGCATCGGCAGCCACTACAACAATCCGTCCTTCGGTTACGGCGGCTACTGTCTGCCCAAGGATACCAAGCAGCTGCTGGCTAACTATGCAGATGTGCCGGAGAACCTGATTGAGGCAATTGTTGAGAGTAACAGAACTCGTAAAGACTTCATCGCTGACCGCGTCCTGAAGTTGGCTGGCTACTACGGCTATGACGAGGACAACGAATACGATGAGAAGCAGGAAAAGTCTGTGACCATCGGTGTGTACCGCCTGACCATGAAGAGCAACAGTGACAACTTCCGCCAGAGCTCCATTCAGGGTGTCATGAAGCGTATTAAGGCCAAGGGAGCAACGGTAATCATTTACGAGCCGACCCTGAAAGACGGTGAGACTTCTTTGGATCAGTAGTGGTTAATGATCTGGCTAAGTTCAAGGAAATGAGCCATGCCATCATCGCAAATCGCTATGACAAGTGTCTGGATGATGTGAAAGAAAAAGTTTATACGAGAGATATTTTCCAGCGTGATTAAGAACATAAGTGGAAGATGAGGAGATTATTGTGGATATTAAAAAGGAATACGAGTGTTGGTTGGAAAAACGCAACCGCAGATGCAGATGTTGTCGCCGAATTGAAAACGCTGATGATACAAAAATT
>ENA-OQHP01000422-OQHP01000422.1-human-gut-metagenome-genome-assembly--contig:-NODE-422-length-13601-cov-1.868784_pt1 | contig 13601 bp, 19 predicted proteins | sample MGYA00242563_ERZ504717 | MGnify/ENA primary metagenome ERZ504717 (study PRJEB26092, sample SAMD00036212) | human gut metagenome | host: Homo sapiens | study: EMG produced TPA metagenomics assembly of... | reverse complement strand
TCATTATGGCAACAACTTTATTTCAAGGAACTCCCGTAGCACTGGCCGGAGAGTTTATACAAAAAGGGGTACAGGCTCCCGACTTTCACTGGTAAAAGGCGATTTAAGCACTTTCTCTGGCTGATGCCAAAGGAAAATTTGTAGTGTTGAACATCTTTCCCAGCATGGATACCGGAGTATGCGCTGCTTCTGTACGTAAGTTCAACAAACTGGCAGCCGGAATGGAAAATACGTTGGTACTGGCTATTTCGAAAGACCTTCCGTTTGCACAAGGACGTTTCTGCACGGCAGAAGGAATCGAACACGTTATTCCTCTGTCTGACTTCCGCTATACCTCTACTTTCGGGAAAGACTACGGAGTGCTGATGACCGACGGCCCGCTGTGTGGATTACTGCTCGCGCCGTGGTTATCCTCAATCCGGAAGGAAAGGTTATCTACACCCAGCTGGTTCCGGAAATCGTAGAGGAACCGGATTATGATGCCGCACTTGCTGCACTCAAATAAAATTTAAAGGTATATAAATAAGAAAAGGGACAGTCCGTATTTTTCACGTCTGTCCCTTTTCTTTTATCTTTTGTCTATTTTCTTATTCCGCAGAAAAATCCTTGATTCGCTGTTCTTCCGTCAAGCGGCATACCAGCAAAGTATTGTCTTTTTCGGCCACGATATACCCGTCAAGCCCCTGTACCACTACTTTCTTTTCCTGAGTGGTATGTACGATGCAATTTCGCGATTCATACATTTTTATATTCAAACCGATGCAGACATTGTTATGCGCATCACGCTTGGAATTTTCATGAAGAGACCCCCAGGTACCCAGGTCGCTCCATCCGAAAGAAGCCGGAAATACATAAATCTCATCTGCCTTTTCCATCACAGCATAGTCCACCGAGATGTTTTCACATGTCGGGAAGAGCTCATCCACCATCTCCTGTTCCTTGTCTGTATAATAATAAGGAAGCAGACGTTCGAACACTCTTGCCATGGCCGGCTGATATACCCGGATGGCATTGACAATGGTATTCACATTCCAAACAAAGATTCCTGCATTCCAGAAATAATTGTTACGCTGCAAATAGCGTTCTGCAGTAGCCAGGTCCGGTTTTTCACGGAACGCATCTACACGATAGATTTCCTTATTGGAAGGACAGGCCATTGACAAGTCCGCTTCAATGTAGCCGTAGCCTGTCTCCGGACGATTGGCTTTCATTCCCAATGTCACAATGGCATCCGAATCGGCCGTAAACTTCATGGCCGATGTAACTACACGGGCAAACTCACGTACGTTCATGACCACATGGTCACTCGGGGTCACCACAATATTGGCTTTCGGATTACGTGCTTGATTTTCCAGCTTACATACGCAATACAAGGTGCCGTGTTACGACGACACGGCTCCAACAAAATATGATCAACGGGAACCTCCGGGAGCTGCTCCTTTACAATCTCCGCATACTTGGCCGAGGTTACCACCCATATATTTTCCGGCAGACATACATCTTTAAAACGATCGACGGTCAATTGGATGAGCGTACGTCCGCAACCCAGCACATCAATAAACTGCTTGGGCATCTCCGGGCTGCTCATCGGCCAAAAGCGACTGCCTATACCTCCGGCCATAATGACCACATGGTTATTCATTGGATTCATAACAAACTTTTCTTGATAATATCGCAAAGTTAACTCATTAATTTGAATATTTCCTATCTTTGCAAAAATTATCAACTGAAAATGAGAACATATCCATGCGTCCTGACCATCGCCGGTTCCGACTGCAGCGGTGGCGCAGGCATACAAGCTGATATTAAGCCATATCTGCGTTAGGTGCATACGCAGCCAGTGCCATTACTGCCATTACCGTGCAGAATACGCTCGGAGTAACGGGCATTCACCCCGTTCCTCCGCTTACGTGAAAGGGCAAATAGAGGCCGTTATGGACGACATTCGCCCGAAAGCTGTGAAATCGGAATGATCAATGATGCGGAAATCGTACGGGTAATAGCAGAATCTATTCTCAAATATCATCCTGAATACGTGGTGTTCGACCCGGTTATGGTGTCGACCAGCGGATGCAAGCTGATGGAAGACGAAGCTATCGAAGCCATCACTACCCGGCTTATACCTCTGGCCAGCCTCATCACTCCCAATCTGAGTGAAGCGGAAATCCTGGCCGGACAAAAAATCAGCACCGTAGAAGACATGAAGCAGCAGGCAAAAGAAATGCTGAAATTAGGATGTAAAGGAGTGCTCATCAAGGGAGGACACCTGGACGGAGGACTGATGTGCGATGTGCTGCAAACGGCTACGGAAGAAGCCCCGCACTTGTTTACAGCCCCGAAAGTAAACAGCCGGAATACACACGGCACAGGATGTACCTTGTCTTCTGCCATCGCCACGTTTCTGGCATTGGGAGAACCCATGTCTGTAGCTGTAAAGAAAGCCAAACAATATGTATACAAAGGTATTGAATCTGGAAAAGACGTTTGCATCGGAGGCGGACACGGCCCGTTGAACCACTTCCACTCCCCCGTCGCCATGCACATTTTCGACAAAAATGAGTAATATCTCAAAAGAATCATTACCTTTGCAGACAATAACTTATAAACAAGAAAGATAATCATTATGAAAGCATTTGTATTTCCTGGACAAGGAGCACAATTCGTAGGTATGGGAAAAGACCTGTACGAAAACTCTCCGCTCGCTAAAGAATTATTCGAGAAAGCCAATGATATTTTAGGTTACCGCATTACAGACATCATGTTCGAAGGTACTGACGAAGACTTGCGTCAGACTAAGGTGACACAGCCTGCCGTATTCCTGCACTCTGTAATCTCTGCATTGTGCATGGCGACGCTTTCCAGCCAGAAATGACTGCCGGACATTCTTTGGGTGAATTTTCTGCCTTGGTAGCTGCCGGTGCTCTGTCATTCGAAGACGGATTGAAACTGGTGTATGCACGTGCCATGGCTATGCAGAAAGCATGCGAAGCTCAGCCGTCAACCATGGCTGCCATCATCGCATTGCCTGATGAGAAAGTAGAAGAAATCTGTGCTTCAGTTGCCGCTGAAGGAGAAGTTTGTGTGGCAGCCAACTATAACTGCCCGGGACAGATTGTGATTTCTGGTAGCATCGAAGGTATCAACAAGGCTTGCGAACTGATGAAAGCTGCAGGTGCCAAACGTGCCCTCCCGCTGAAAGTAGGTGGTGCGTTCCACTCTCCGCTGATGAACCCTGCTAAAGTAGAACTGGAAGCTGCTATCAAGCTACAGAATTCCATACACCTAAATGCCCGATTTATCAGAACGTGGATGCACTTCCACACACTGATCCGGCTGAAATCAAGAAGAACCTGGTGGCACAGCTTACTGCTTCTGTACGCTGGACACAGACTGTACAGCAGATGATTGCCGACGGAGCTGATGACTTCACAGAATGTGGTCCGGGTGCAGTATTGCAAGGATTGATCAAGAAAATCAACAAAGACGCCAATGCGCATGGAATAGCATAATCAGGCCATGAGTCTGACAAGGGCACGAATTATACAAAGCAGACGGATTCTCTTTCTTATCCGTGCGAAAGTATAATTCGTGCTTTTTTCGTTTTTAAAATTATTCAAACATTATGGAAACAACAGAAAAGATTATCATATACCAAGTTTTTACCCGCTTGTTTGGTAACCAGAACAAGACCTGCCGTCCGAATGGCAGCCTTGAAGAAAACGGATGTGGAAAGATGAATGATTTTACCAAACAGGCCTTACACGAAATAAAAAAATTAGGCGCTACACACATCTGGTACACCGGACTGATAGCGCACGCTTCGCAAACGGATTACACTGCATACGGCATTCCCAAGAACCACCCTTCCATTGTGAAAGGGAAAGCAGGCTCTCCGTATGCATCCGCGATTATTATGACATCGACCCGGACTTGGCCGAGCATGTAGACAAGCGTATGGAGGAATTCGAGCATTTGGTTACACGCAGCCATGAATGCGGACTGAAGGTCATCATGGATTTCGTTCCGAACCATGTGGCACGGCAGTATCACTCTCTGGCCAAACCGGCTGGTGTAAAGGATTTGGGTGAGAACGATGACTGCTCTCAGGATTTCAATCCACAAAACAATTTCTACTATATACCGGGACAGAAGCTGGCAGGCGAAATCGACCTTATGATCCGGAACAAGGGAATTACGAGGAAATGCCGGCCAAGGCTACCGGAAACGACCGCTTTGACGCATGGCCCAACCGGAACGACTGGTATGAAACCATCAAGCTGAATTATGGAGTGGACTACCTGCATCACACCGGAGGACATTTTGACCCGATACCGGACACCTGGAAGAAAATGGAAGACATACTGAGCTACTGGGCCGGAAAAGGTATCGACGGTTTCCGTTGCGACATGGCCGAATGGTACCTTGCGAATTCTGGGGATGGGTTATTCCTCGTATCAAGGCTGCCTTCCCGCAGATTATCTTTATTGCCGAAGTGTACAATCCGAATGAATACCGTAACTATATTTACAACGGACATTTCGATTACCTATATGATAAGGTAGGACTGTATGACACGCTGAGAAACATTACTTGCGGATATGGTTCAGCCACCGGAATCACCCACTGCTGGCAAAGTGTAGACGACATTCAGGACCACATGCTGAATTTCCTGGAAAACCACGATGAACAGCGCATTGCATCCGACTTCTTTGCTGGCAATCCATTCAAGGCTGTTCCTGCCTTCATCGTATCTTCCTGCCTGCGAAGCAATCCGGTCATGGTCTATTTCGGACAGGAATTGGGCGAAAAAGGAATGGACTGCGAGGGTTTCAGCGGACAGGACGGACGAACCACTATCTTCGACTATTGGAACGTAGACAGCATTTACCGCTGGAGTAACCGCGGACGCTGGAATACGCATCTGCTCAGTGAAAAGGAAAAGGAACTGCGTAAAACTTACGAAACCATCCTGCATATCTGCCAGAAAGAACAGGCCATCAGCAAAGGTGAATTCTTCGACCTGATGTATGTGAACCTGAACGGATGGCAGATGAATGAGCACAAGCAGTACGCTTTCTTGCGTAAATACGGTCAGGAAGTACTCTTCATTATGGTAAACTTCAGCGACACGGCAACTCAGGTAGCAGTTAACGTGCCGGCTCATGCATTTGAATACTTCAAAATGACTCCATCTGCCCAATGCAATGCCAAGGACCTGCTTACCGGAAAGACAGAAAAAATCTGCTTCACGCCCGAAAGTCCCACTTGCACGGAACTGCCTGCATACGGTGGAAAGATTTTTAAACTAAAAGTAAAATAAACAGCCGAAACAGGACTGATAGCTTTCAAACGTAAATAGTTTTAATTTATTTTGTTTGGAAACTTGAAACAAAAAGGTATCTTTGCACAAATAGCATAACTTTGTGCAAACTATAAATACAATTATATGGAAAAAAGTTTTCTGGCCTTCATTGAGGACAGTATCAAAAAGAACTGGGACTGGATGCCCTGACAGACTACAAAGGTGCCACTCTGCAATACAAGGATGTAGCACGTAAAATAGAAAAACTGCATATTTTGCTGGAGGAAAGTGGCATCAAGCCGGGCGATAAGGTAGCCTTGTGCGGACGCAACAGTTCACACTGGGGAGTAGCCTTTCTGGCTATCCTGACATACGGTGCGGTAGCAGTTCCTATTCTTCATGAATTCAAGGCAGACAATGTACATAATATCGTCAATCATTCCGATGCCCGTCTTCTCTTCGTGGGAGATGTGGTATGGGAAGCGTTGAACGAGGCTGAAATGCCGAACCTGGAAGGTATCATTCTGATGACCGACTTTACCTTGTTAGTATGCCGCAGCAAGCAGTTGGAATATGCCCGTGAACACTTGAACGAAATGTTTGGAAAGAAATTTCCACGCAATTTCCGGAAGGAGCATGTCAGCTACCGAAGAGATACTCCGGAAGAACTGGCACTTATCAACTATACCTCTGGAACGACCAGCTTCTCTAAGGGGGTAATGCTTCCTTATCGCAGCTTATGGTCGAATACACAGTTCGCATTTGAGGTGTTGACCCTGCAACCTGGCAATAAGGTAATCTCCATCTTGCCTATGGCACACATGTACGGACTGGCATTTGAATTTATCTATGAATTCTGTGCAGGTTGCCATGTGTACTTCCTCACCCGTATGCCAAGCCCCAAGATTATTTTCCAGGCGTTCTCGGAAGTGAAGCCTCACATTGTGATTTCGGTTCCACTTATCATTGAGAAGATTATCAAAAAGAACGTGTTGCCTAGCTGGAAACGCTGAAAATGAAACTTCTGCTGAAGGTTCCTCTGATCAACGATAAGATTAAGGAAGCCGTACGTGAACACATGGTGCAGGCTTTCGGTGGAATTTCTATGAAGTCATTATTGGAGGAGCAGCTTTCAATCAGGACGTAGAAAGACTACTCAGAAGTCTGGATTTCCCATATACGGTAGGATATGGAATGACCGAATGCGGACCGATTATCTGCTACGAGGACTGGTTGCGCTACAAACCGGGTCTTGCGGTAAAGCCGCACCACGCATGGAAATAAAGATAGACAGTCCGGACCCTCAGAATATTGTAGGAGAGATTCTTACCCGAGGAGAAAACGTGATGTTAGGATATTACAAAAATCCGGAAGCAACGGCACAAGCGATCGATGCGGAAGCTGGTTGCACACAGGCGACTTGGGGGTAATGGATGAAGAAGGAAACGTGACCATCAAAGGCCGAAGCAAGAATATGCTGTTAGGACCTCAGGACAAAATATCTACCCGGAAGAAATCGAAGAAAAGATAAGCAACCTGCCGTATGTATGCGAAAACATTGTGATTCAGCAAAGTGACCATAAACTGCTGCGCTTATCTATCCGGACTTTGAGGAAGCCTACAAACAGGGATTGACAGATGCCGATATTGAAAGAATCATGGAAGAAAACCGAGTAGCGGTGAATGCGGAACTTCCAGCTTATTCTCAGATTACGCGCATCAAGATTTATCCGGAAGAATTTGAAAAGACCCCTAAGAAAAGCATCAAGCGTTTCTTATACCAAGAAGTCAAGTAGCATCATGAAACGAACATTTATATCCGCGTTCCTGTTAGGAAGTATCCTGGCAGGAACGCACTTATCTGCACAGGAAACAAAACCGGCCTCAGCCCTGAAAAAAGGTCCGAACGTTTCACTGAACATCACCAATAAAAAGAAATTCCCGCCAAGGACATACGTAAACCTCGGCTTGTTTAGCAATTATTCTTACCTGAACGGACTTGGTATCAACGCGATTTCCAGCCTTCAGCATTATAATTCGTATGGCATGCAGATTTCAGGATTTACCAATGTGTCCGGACTGAAATCTACGGGAGTACAAATCTCCGGTATTGCCAATGTGACGGGTAAAAGAGCCTGCGGGTTTATCCTTTCCGGATTGACAAACGTCACAGGTACTTCTGCATACGGCTTATCCATTGCTGGTTTGGGAAATATTTCCGGAGGAGACATTAAAGGTGTTGGCATTGCCGGTTTGGTCAATGTCAGTGAAGATACCAGAGGACTTGCTATCTCCGGCTTGGCCAACGTAAACAAGGATATTCAAGCTGGACTCATTATTGGAGGATTGATGAACGTTTCCGGAAATTCCTCCAGAGGTGTACAACTGACCTCGCTATTGAACGTAAGTGGAAAATCTAACCAAGGATGGCAATTAGCCGGACTTGGAAATGTGAGTGTAGAAAACAAAGGGGTACAAACTGCCCTGCTCAATTACAGCGTCACTAACAGAGGGGTACAGTTAGGAGTAGGAAATGTCAATACTAAAAACAGTTCCAAAGGTTATCAGATCGGTATTGTCAATGTCAGTACAGACAGTACGGCCCACCAGATTGGCTGCATCAACCTGAAACCACAAACCCGTGTGCAAATGCTTATATCCGGAGGTAACGCCAATAAAGCCAGCCTGTCTATCCGGTTCAAGAACAAGTATACTTACACGCAAATCGGTACAGGTGCATACTATCTGGGCGTAGACAATAAGCTTTCCGTCACAGGATTCTATCGTGCAGGCGTATATCACAGCCTGACTGACAAATTAGACCTCAGTGCCGACCTTGGATATTATCACATAGAATCTTTGGAAAACAAGCACCACGGTTATCCAGCCCGTTTATATGCTATCGAACCACGAATAAGTCTGGAATATAGCTTGACAAAGAAATTCGGCCTGTTCCTTGCCGGTGGATACGGATGGACCCGAACATATAAAGGCAATCAGGCTTTCGATAAGAAAATGGTGATTGAAGCAGGAATGTTTTGTTCTAAACAAAACCATTCCTTTTTTATATGAACAAAAGATTTTACTTATCCGTTCAGACTTGCAGAACGCACACGGCTCAGGGTTTCCGGTGTCATTTGCAGCAAAGAAGCGATATAGACCAAAGGAGCACGCTTCAGGATTTCGGGATGCAACTGAAGCAATTTATTATAACGTTCATGCGCCGGCTCAAAACGCAACGTATCAGCCTTTACCTGAGATTCAATTAAGGAAGCTTCAAATAGCTTGCGATACCACACTCCTATCTCTGCATCTTTTAAAGCCAACTCTTCTATTTTATCTTTAGGAATATCCCACGCAATGGTAGGCTCCAAGGTTTCAATCATCAGACGGGTAGGTTCTTCTTTCAAATAGCTTTCCAGACAAATCACGACCCCTCCTTCATACGCTATATGTTCGGTCAGGTCCTTATCGTATTTAAAATAAAACTGACGAGTCAGTCCTTTTTCCAGGTAAAGCATGGAACGGCAAACCTCCCCTTCATCGAGGATACGTTCGCCTTTCTTGAATTTCCGGCAAACCAATATGTCAGCCAATTCATGAATCTGTTCCCGGCTTAACATACATTTCATTCCGGAAACCATAATCTTGGCTACTTCTATATTTGTCATCATATTATTCATTTCTAATTATTTGACCTTAATACAATCGAAACCTTCACCAAATACACCAATAACCGCACTCTGAGAGACGAATGCCTTAGGATCAATGTCTTTAATTAAACGGAAATAGTGTTGGATTCTCTTTTCTTAGCCAAGACAAACATCATTTTCACTCCGTTATGCGTATAACAGCCTACACCGTCAATAAAAGTAACTCCACGATGCAAGTCTTTATTAATACGCGCACCTATTTCTTCATATTTACTGGAGATAATAAAGAACTGAACAGACTGACGGGCACTGTTTACCACCTGGTCCAATACAAAACTGGAAATAAAGAGCACCACATATCCATAGACGACTTCTCCCAGTTATGCAACACTAGGTAACTTGAAGAAATGATAATCACGTCACAAATCAGGATGACCCTTCCCAGCGTAATGTCACGATACTTGTTGATAATGGCCGCAATAATATCGGTACCTCCTGTACTTCCGTTGGCAGAGAATGCGACTCCGATACCGGCTCCACAGAAAGAAGCTCCCAGCACACACGACATGAAAGGCTGGTCATGAATCAACTCTCCGGTGACAAAATTCTGAATGACACTTAATATAAACGTCAACGTAAAGACGGCAAATATGGTCTTCAGGCAGAACTTCAATCCTAAGATCTTCAACGCAAGAAGAAGCAGTAGAAAATTTATAATCAGATAGGTATACTGCACTGGAAAGCCGGTTCCCCAATAAATGATAGATGCAATACCCGGCACCGCTCCTGAAGGAATATCACTCGGCAACAGAAATACGGTCCATCCGATGCCATACATAATCATACCCAAAGCAATCATTAAATAATCCTTGGTCTCTCTCAAAAATTTCTGCTTTCTTGTAGCAGGCAAAGCTGGATTCATTTTCGTATCGATTTTCTAAAAAAAATTCAGCTGCAAAAGTAAGAAAAATTCCATACAATTGACTTATATCAATTTCAAAAATAAGAAAAATAAAGCGGGGACAATCTTTTAAAAATGACATGATTTTCGTACTTTTGCCGCCAAATAGAAGAATAAATGGCATTAGTCAACGAACACCTGCTCAAATTACCGGAAAACTACTTGTTTACCGATATAGTGAAAAGAGTTAATTCTTTTAAAGTGACACATCCCCAGGCCCGCATTATTCATTTGGGAATCGGCGACGTGACCTCCCTATCCCCAAAGCATGTGTAGAGGCTATGCAAAAAGCAGCCGGTGAATTAGGGAATCCCAACACATTCAGAGGATACGGACCTGAGCAAGGATACGACTTCCTGATCGAAGCCATTTGAAGCATGATTACGCCGCCCACGGCATTTATTTCGATGCCAATGAGATTTTCATCAGCGACGGTTCCAAATCGGATACGGGCAATATCGGCGATATACTGCGCCACGACAACAGCATCGGAGTGACAGACCCTATCTATCCGGCTTACATTGATTCAACGTTTCATGCGGAAGAGCCGGCACATTGGAAAAAGACGGCAAATGGAGTATGTGGTGTACATGCCCTGCCGTATAGAGAACAACTTTATTCCGGAAATTCCCAAGCAACGCATTGACATTATTTACTTGTGCTACCCCAACAATCCTACTGGAGCCGTATTGAGTAAAAGTGAACTCAAAAATGGGTCAACTATGCCATAGAGAACGATGCACTGATTATCTTTGATGCCGCATACGAACGATACATACAAGATCCGGACATTCCTCATTCCATTTATGAAATAAAAGGAGCCAAGAAAGTAGCTATCGAGTTCCGCAGTTTCTCGAAAACCGCAGGTTTCACCGGTGTGCGATGCGGATACATGGTAATTCCCAAGGAAGTGACCGCAGCCACTTTGGAAGGCAAACGGATTCCGCTGAACAAACTATGGCTCAGACGACAATCCACCAAGTTCAACGGTGTATCTTACATCACCCAACGAGGAGCAGAAGCTATTTATACTCCCGAAGGAAAAGAGCAAGTAAAAGCCATGGTACAATATTACATGGACAATGCCCGAATCATGAAAAAGATGCTCTCGAAGACAGGCATACAATTTTTTGGAGGAGAAAACGCTCCGTATCTATGGATAAAGGCACCGGACAACCAGACTTCCTGGAAGTTCTTCGACAAACTTCTGTACGAAGCACAAGTGGTAAGCACGCCCGGAGTTGGTTTCGGCCCAAGCGGCGAAGGCTATGTACGCTTGACCTCTTTCGGGGAACGCCATCAGTGCGAAGAAGGCATCCAGCGAATTTGCCAGTGTCTGTAAACAAAACAACCTGTAAATATAGAAATCAAATAACTTAAAATAAGAAATAAGGTATTATGTCAAAATTAAGATTCAGAGTAGTAGAAAAGGCATTTCACAAAAAACCGGTAGAAGTGGCCTCGCCAGCAACACGCCCCAGTGAATACTTTGCGAAATATGTATTCAACCGCGAAAAAATGTTCAAGTATCTGCCGAGCAACGTATATGCCAAACTCATTGATGTGATTGACAACGGTGCCACCCTCGACCGCAGCATCGCCAATGCCGTAGCCGACGGAATGAAAAATGGGCGATCGAATTAGGGGTGACCCACTATACACACTGGTTCCAGCCGCTGACAGAAGGTACAGCCGAAAAGCATGATGCTTTTGTGGAACACGATGGAAAGGGTGGCATGCTGGAAGAGTTTTCAGGAAAATTGCTTGTTCAGCAGGAATCAGACGGTTCTTCATTCCCCAATGGAGGTATCCGTAATACATTCGAAGCCCGCGGATACAGTGCATGACCCGTCTTCACCGGTCTTCGTGGTAGACGACACCTTGTGCATCCCGACCGTATTCATTGCTTATACCGGAGAATCACTCGACTACAAGGCTCCGTTGCTGAAAGCACTGCGTGCCGTAAACAAGGCTGCTCTGGATGTGATGCATTACTTTGACCCTTCTGTAAAGAAAATCATCTCTTACCTGGGATGGGAACAAGAATACTTCCTGGTTGACGAAGGCTTGTATGCTGCCCGTCCGGACTTGCTGCTGACTGGCCGTACCCTGATGGGACACGAAGCTTCCAAGAACCAACAGCTGGAAGACCACTACTTCGGAGCCATTCCAACCCGTGTAGCTGCCTTTATGAAAGATTTGGAAATCCAGTCACTGGAACTGGGTATCCCGGTCAAGACACGCCACAACGAGGTAGCTCCAAACCAGTTCGAGCTTGCTCCGATTTACGAAGAATGTAACTTGGCAGTAGACCACAACATGCTGGTTATGTCACTGATGAGAAAAGTGGCACGTAACCATGGTTTCCGCGTACTGCTCCACGAAAAACCGTTCAAAGGTGTCAACGGTTCAGGTAAGCACAACAACTGGTCACTTGGAACCAGCACCGGTACTTTATTGATGGCTCCGGGAAAGACTTCTGAAGAAAACCTGCGCTTCATCACCTTCGTAGTAAATACCCTGATGGCCGTTTACCGCCACAACGGACTGCTGAAAGCTTCTATCATGAGTGCAACCAACACACACCGTTTGGGTGGTCACGAAGCTCCTCCTGCCATCATTCTTCTTTCCTGGGAACACAGCTCAGCAAGGTGCTCGACCACTTGGAAGAAAGTACCAACGACGACTTAGTGTCTTTGGGTGGCAAACAGGGAATGAAACTGGATATTCCTCAGATTCCGGAACTGCTGATTGACAATACAGACCGTAACCGTACTTCTCCTTTCGCGTTTACAGGAAACCGCTTTGAATTCCGTGCTCCGGGTTCAGAAGCTAACTGTGCCAGCGCCATGATTGCCCTGAATACAGCGGTAGCCGAACAGCTCATTGAGTTCAAGAAAGAAGTAGACGAACTGATAGAACAAGGAGAACCTAAGATTTCTGCTATCATCCAGGTGGTTCGCAAATGCATCAAGGAATGCAAGCCTATCCGCTTCGACGGCAACGGCTACAGCGATGAGTGGAAGGTAGAAGCTGCACGACGCGGTTTGGACTGCGAAACCAGCTGCCCGGTAATTTTCGATAACTACCTGAAACCGGAGAGCATCCGCATGTTCGAATCAACCGGTGTCATGACCCGCAAAGAGCTGGAAGCCCGTAACGAGGTGAAATGGGATATGTACACTAAGAAAATCCAGATTGAAGCCCGCGTATTGGGTGACCTGGTAATGAATCACGTGGTTCCGGTAGCCATTGAATACCAGACAAAACTGATAGACAATGCATACAAGATGAAATCATTGTTCTCAGAAGAAGAAGCTCAGACTTTGTCAGCTGAAAACCTGGCTATCATCAAGGAAATTTCAGAACATACTTCCTTCATCAAGAAGCATGTGGATGAAATGGTAGAAGCCCGCAAGGTAGCTAACCGCATTACCAGCGAACGTGAAAAAGCCATTGCTTATCACGATACAGTAGCTCCGATGCTGGAACAAATCCGTTACCACATCGACAAGCTGGAACTGATTGTCGACGATCAGATGTGGACACTTCCGAAATATCGCGAACTGTTGTTCGTTCGATAATTCCGGCATACAAGTCCTACCATTATTTATCATCCCGAAGACTTTATCGGCCAAATTGGCGATGAAAGCCTTTCGGGGATTTCTTTTCTGCATACTTTCTA
>ENA-OQHP01000421-OQHP01000421.1-human-gut-metagenome-genome-assembly--contig:-NODE-421-length-13601-cov-2.021226_pt1 | contig 13601 bp, 20 predicted proteins | sample MGYA00242563_ERZ504717 | MGnify/ENA primary metagenome ERZ504717 (study PRJEB26092, sample SAMD00036212) | human gut metagenome | host: Homo sapiens | study: EMG produced TPA metagenomics assembly of... | reverse complement strand
AACATCGGAATACGGGACGTTCGGTTATAACTTCCTGGTGTTTGTGATATTGTTTGTCACTTTGTTGTTTGCCAACTTTGCCGAGGCATTGCCGAAGCCCCGTGGCAAGCACAGGCGGACAGCTGCGTAAAACGCGTGAAGAAACGCCCGCAAAGGTTTGGTGGAAGGCAAGTTACGCACTGTAAGCAGCGCACGTCTCAAGAAGGGAGACTTCTTTGTTTGCGAAGCCGGCGATACGATTCCTGCCGATGGCGAGATTGTGGAAGGGTTGGCTTCTATTGACGAGAGTGCCATTACCGGTGAATCCGCTCCGGTAATCCGTGAGGCGGGCGGTGATAAAAGCTCCGTTACCGGCGGTACGAAGTGCTGTCGGATAAGATAAAGGTGTTGGTTACGCAACAACCGGGCGAGAGTTTCCTCGACAAGATGATTGCGCTGGTAGAGGGTGCCACCCGGAAGAAAACACCGAACGAAATAGCGCTGACTATCTTATTGGCCGGTTTTACGTTAGTGTTCGTAATCGTATGTATTACGTTGATTCCGATGGCGGACTATACCGCTATCGACCATCCGGGTACGTATATCTCTATTGCGGCTATTCTCTCATTGTTTGTCTGCCTGATACCGACAACCATCGGAGGCTTGCTTTCGGCAATCGGTATTGCCGGTATGGATCGTGCTCTGCGTGCCAATGTAATTACAAAATCGGGCAAAGCCGTTGAAACTGCCGGTGACATTGATACGTTGCTGTTGGACAAGACCGGTACAATCACTATCGGTAATCGTAAGGCTACCAAGTTTCATCCGGCTCCGGGCATTGATGAAAAGGTGTTTGTAGAGGCTTGCCTATTGTCCTCGCTTTCCGATGAAACCCCGGAAGGAAAGTCCGTCATCGAGTTGGGGCGTGAGAACGGACATCGTATGCGCGACCTCAATACTGCGGGAGCCCACATGATTAAGTTTACGGCCGAAACCAAATGTTCCGGTGTCGACCTGCAAAGACGGTACTCAAATCCGCAAAGGTGCGTTCGATGCGATTCGTCGGATTGTGGAAAGCGCGGGGAATAATTCCCGAAAGAAGTGGAAGAAGCGATTGCCGTCATTTCGGGCAATGGCGGTACCCCGCTGGTAGTGTGTGTCAATAAGGCGGTATTGGGAGTCATAGAATTGCAGGACATTTATCAAGCCGGGCATCCAGGAACGCTTTGAACGTCTTCGTAAAATGGGGGTGAAGACGGTCATGGTGACCGGTGACAACCCGTTGACCGCCAAATATATTGCCGAAAAAGCCGGTGTGGATGATTTCATTGCCGAAGCAAAGCCGGAGGATAAAATGGAGTATATCAAGAAAGAACAGCAGGCCGGCAAACTGGTTGCCATGATGGGAGACGGAACCAATGATGCCCCCGCACTGGCGCAGGCAAATGTGGGGGTTGCCATGAATAGCGGTACGCAGGCTGCAAAGGAAGCCGGCAATATGGTAGACCTTGACAATGACCCGACCAAGCTGATTGAAATTGTAGAGATAGGCAAGCAGTTGCTGATGACGCGCGGCACGCTTACGACTTTCTCTATTGCGAATGATGTGGCCAAATACTTTGCTATTATTCCCGCACTGTTCATGGTCGCTATCCCTCAATTGGCCCCATTGAATATCATGGGGTTGCATAGCCCTGAAACGGCCATTCTTTCGGCTATCATCTTTAATGCTGTCATCATTCCCATACTGATACCGTTGGCTTTGAGAGGCGTCCGGTACAAACCGATCGGCGCAAGCGCGTTACTGCGCCGCAACTTGCTGATTTATGGTTTGGGTGGTGTCATAGCGCCGTTCATAGGTATTAAGTTAATAGATATGTTTGTCAGTTTGTTTTTTTAATTTAAAATAAAAAGAAAATGAAAACTCTTTGGAAATCAGTTAGAATAACCGTCGCTTTCTGCATATTCTTTTCCGTGTTCTATATCCTTGTATTGTGGATATTCGCACAATTTGCAGGGCCGAATAAAGGAAATGCCGAGGTATTGACCTGAACGGCAAGGCAGTGGCGCTGCCAACGTGGGGCAGATGTTTACGGAAGACATTTATTTTTGGGGACGGCCTTCCTGTGCCGGCGACGGTTATGATGCAAGCAGCTCGGCAGGTAGCAATAAAGGCCCTGCAAACGAAGAATACCTTGCGGAAGTGGAAGCGCGTATAGATACATTCTTGCTGCATCATCCTTATTTGCAGCGTAAAGAAGTTCCTGCCGAAATGGTAACGGCCAGCGCTTCGGGGCTTGATCCCGATATTACGCCTGCCAGTGCTTATGTACAGGTAAAGCGTGTGGCTGAGGCAAGGGGAATGGATGAGGCTACTGTCCGGGGCATCGTTGACAAGGCTGTTGAAAAACCGTTGCTGGGATTGTTCGGTACGGTGAAAGTGAATGTGTTGAAGCTGAATATTGCATTGGAAAAAGCAAATGGAAAATAAGAAAATAATGAAAGATATGAATCGGGTAAAAGTAACGGTAATAGGCGTTATTGCCGCTTTGGCAGTAAATTTTATGGGAGTGGATAAAGTGCAGGCGCAGGAATTTAAGATACAGGGTGATTTGGTCAGTTCCTATGTATGGCGCGGCTTTTATCAAACCGGAGTTAGTTTCCAGCCGACTTTAGGTTTTGGGATAGGCGGCTTTTCATTGACGGCATGGGGCTCTACCGATTTCGACGGAACAAGTTCCTCGGAGGGTGAGGCTGCCAAAGAAATAGATTTGACGGCAGCTTATACGTTCGGTGATTCCGGTTTGACCTTGTCCGTTGCCAGTCTTTGGTGGGCAGGTCAGGGAAGCAATAAGTATTTTAACTTCAAAAGCCATGAAACGGCCCACCATTTGAAGCGGGGCTTGCCTATACACTTCCGTTGGAGAAGTTTCCGCTGTCAATAGCCTGGTACACGATGTTTGCCGGCGCGGATAAGAATGAGAAGGGAGAGCAGAATTATTCTTCTTATGTAGAATTGAACTATCCGTTCAGCATTAAATCCGTCGATTTGAATGCCACTTGCGGTTTTCTGCCTTACGAAGCGGCGTAGGTGTTTACGGAGTACCGAACAGCGGATTCGCTGTAACCAATCTGGCACTGAAAGCACGAAGGATATAAAGGTGACGGACAAATTCGCGATACCGATATTTGTGCAGGCTATTTGGAATCCCCGTATGGAAGATGCGCATCTGGTGTTTGGTATAACTCTGAAGCCATGAGCAGGGAGGAGAGTGTACAACATTTCCTCGACTTGATTAAGAAATCACGTCGTGGTAAGTTTAAGGTCTACATCGGCATGATTGCCGGTGTAGGCAAAACTTATCGTATGCTTCAGGAAGCCCATGACTTGCTGGACAATGGGGTAGACGTGAATATCGGCTATGTGGAAACGCATGGACGTGCCGGTACGGATGCGGTGTTGGCGGGACTGCCCGTAATTCCTCGGCGTAAGATATTCTATAAGGGTAAGGAACTCGAGGAAATGGACCTTGACGCTATCATCCGTATCCATCCGGAAATCGTTATTGTGGACGAGCTGGCGCATACCAATGTAGAAGGCAGTAGGAATGAGAAGCGTTGGCAGGATGTAATGGACTTGCTGGATGAGGGTATCAATGTTATATCCGCTGTCAACATACAGCATATCGAGAGCATTAATGAAGAAGTGCAAAGCATTTCCGGTATCGAGGTAAAGGAACGCATTCCCGACAGTGTGCTGGAAGAAGCGGATGAAGTGGTGAATATCGACCTGACGGCGGAAGAGCTGATAACCCGCCTGAAAGCGGTAAAATATACAAGCCGGATAAAGTGGCCCTTGCTTTGAATAATTTCTTCAAGACGGAAAATATTCTGCAACTGCGCGACTGGCTCTGAAGGAGGTGGCGTTAAGAGTGGAGAAGAAAGTGGAGAATGAAGTGGTGGTTTCCTGTGTGGGCGTGCGGCATGAGAAGTTCATGGCGTGTATCAGCAGTCATGAGAAAACGCCACGCCGCATTATCCGCAAGGCGGCACGATTGGCAACCCGTTATAATACGTCGTTCGTTGCCCTTTATGTACAGACTCCCCGGGAGAGTGCCGACCGCATTGCCCTTGCGAACCAGCGGCATCTGCTGAATCATTTCAAGCTGGTAACCGAATTGGGCGGAGAGGTCATGCAGGTGCAATCCAAAGACGTGTTGGACAGCATCGTTACGGCTTGTAAAGAGAAGCAGATAACGACCGTTTGTATGGGCAGTCCTTCGTTCGCTTTGCCGCAATCCTTGTTTATGGTTCTGAAATATAGAAAATTTGTGAACGAACTGGCGCAAGCAAACATAGATTTGATTATACTTGCATAAAATTTAATATCTTGACCGTTATGAATATTCGTACAAAACTGATACTCAGCGTAGGTGTTCTGGCAGGTATGATAATCCTGCTGGTAGCCCTTTCTGTTGTAAATCTCCAGATACTGACGGCTACGGAGCCGGATAGCCCTGCCGCCATGCCCGGCTTGCAACGGGCCTTGCTTTGGATTTCCATTACGGGCGGTATTTGCATTCTTGCCAGTATCGTGTTGTTGGTATGGTTGCCCCGCTCCATTAATAAACCTATCAGGGAACTGACGCAGGGCATCCTCGAAATAGCTAACCATAATTATGAAAAACGCCTTGACATGAGCGAACACGAAGAGTTCCGCGAGGTGGCCGATAGTTTTAACAGCATGGCGGAACGCCTTACGGAATATCGTACCAGTACGTTGAATGATATTTATCCGCCAAAAAGTTTCTGGAAGCCATCGTAAACAGTATTCATGAACCTATTATCGGCTTAAACCGCGAACACGAAATTCTTTTCGTCAATAAAGAAGCGCTGACGGTACTGAATCTGAAGCGTGAGGATGTCATACGCCGTTCGGCAGAGGAACTGTCGCTGAAAAACGATCTGCTCCGGAGGCTGATAAGGGAGTTGGTTAATCCGGGCGAGAAGAAAGAGCCTTTGAAAATTTACGCGGATAATAAGGAAAGCTATTTTCAGGCATCTTATATTACTATTATGAATACGGATGCCGATACGGACGAGTCTCATAATCTGGGCGATGTTATCCTGTTGAAGAATATCACCGAATTTAAGGAACTGGATACGGCAAAAACAACTTTTATTTCTACGATTTCGCATGAATTGAAAACCCCTATCTCCGCCATTCTTATGAGTCTGCAGCTTTTAGAGGACAACCGTGTGGGCGCTTTGAACGAGGAACAGGAACAACTTCGAAAAGTATAAGGGAAAATGCCGACCGCTTGCTGGGGATTACAGGCGAGCTTCTTAATATGACGCAGGTGGAAGCCGGCAAGTTGCAGATGATACCGAAGATAACGAAACCTATCGAACTGATAGAATATGCCATCAAGCAAATCAGGTGCAGGCCGATAAGTTCAATATACAGATTGAGGTGGAATATCCGGAAGAGAAGATGCCGAAATTGTTTGTGGATAGCGAGAAGATAGCATGGGTGCTCACTAACTTGTTGAGTAACGCCATTCGTTATTCCAAGGAAAACGGGCATGTCATTATCGGCGCAAGGCAGGAAGATAATAGTGTGGAACTTATGTACAGGATTTTGGTAAAGGTATTGATCCGCGCTATCACCAGAGCATCTTCGACCGTTACTTCCGTGTACCCGGTACGAAAGTGCAGGGAAGCGGATTGGGACTATCCATATCCAAAGATTTTGTAGAAGCTCATGGCGGCACGCTGACCGTTCAGAGTGAATTGGGAAAAGGCAGCCGTTTCGTTATTCGACTGAAAGCGTAATAGCGATATGATGTTTCCCTACATTCTGCGGTATTGCTGTGGCGACATTCCAATCTGTTTCTTGAAGAAGTGCCGAAATAGGATGCGTTCGGGAAGTTGAAGAAATCGGAGATTTCCTGTACGTTCTTTTGTGTATTCTTGAGTAGTGAAATGCTTTTGCGGATAATGGACTTGAATACCAGCTCCTGTACCGTGTATCCGCAAATGGATTTGGAGAGGGCGGAGAGGTATTTGGGCGACAGGCATAGCTTGTCCGCGTAGAAGTCCACCCCCCGCTCTTTCGTATAATATTGTTCTATTAATTGCACCAGGCGAATAAATATATCGTGCTTGTGGCTTACGGAAGTCTTTTCGGCAATGAGTTTGCGTGTATAAACCGAGCAAAGCCTGTGGGTCAGTGCCAACAGAAGCAACTTCTGTTCATACCGGTTAAAAGGATTCTCTTCTATTTTCAGCGTACTGTCCAATAGTGACAGGTATTTTAAAACCTCTTCTTCTTCCCCGGTACTCCATACGTAGCACGGTTCGGTGGCCAGATGCGAGTATAGGTGCATGGATACTACCGAGTTTCCCATAAAGTCCCGTATGGGGTCGGTCTGATAGATGAAGATATATACCTCTACGTTGTCGGATGCCTGTAGTACCTGAAACAAGGAATCCTTCGGCAGAAAGAGCGTATCACCGGCTTTGGCGGAAAATGTTTTCTGGTTAAGGATGAAGGTGAAATTTCCTTGACGGCAAATTATAAGTCCCACTCCGTCTATCATAAACGGACTTTCAAGGCAGACGGGAAGGCGCAAAGCACGCCTTCCGAACTGCAAATTTGCCGTTTGTCCAATAACGCACTGTCAAGGCGCGATAAACGTTCTTGTCGGGTATCCATGAGAGTAGGGTTTACGGTTCTTGTTTGAAAACAGTGCTAAGTTAATAATTTCCGTTTAGGATAGGGCAGTACCACAACAAATATCATGCAAAAAAGGCAAGCATACAATGTCCAACCCGCCATCTCCTTGACTGCCGATAAGGTGGCCTGCACCTGAATGCGCCCTTTGGTGGATGTGGCTGCCATGTTAACGGCTTCCTGCTTGCTTTTCCCCTGATATTGCATTCCTTGTACGGTTTGCATAAATGAGGCGGATGCCTCGGGGTGCATCATATCCACATTCTGTGCATAACGGGTAATGTAGTGTTGCTGCCGTTCCTGCAATACATTGCTGTATAATGCGGTTCCTATGCTGGGAGCAAGTACCATACGTACAGTAAGCATTGTGCAAATCCACGATGAGAGGTATTTATAGGGCATACGCTGGGTTGCAAAAGTCGGTATCAGCGAGTATAGGAACATCATGCCTGTAGAACGGATAATAACTGGATATTTCATTCGTTCGTACAAGCCTGCGCCCTGTACCTCAAAGTACATGAACATGGCGGATAATCCCAAAAACAGGAAACCTGCGGCAAAAAGATATTTAAAGTGCACTCCTTTCACGCTGAGCCAGATTGTTGCAATGCCACCGATAAAATAGCCCAACATAGACCAGTTGCCCAATGTCGCGTTTTGATAGTTGTCCAGCTTCATACCTATTCCCGTAAATACATTGACGAACATTGAACTGGAGTTCAGTACCATTAACAGAAAGTAGAACAGGAATCCGAAGCGGATAGTTCGCAACTTGAGTACGTCGACTGATAGTAGGGATTGCGCTGGGTTACTTCTATGTAGACAAACAGAATACCTGCAACCACAGCACCGACCGTTGCCCATTGGATTGTAGGGTCGTCATACCAGTCGAGCACCTTACCGTAAGTCAGCACATAAGTGATACACGTCAGTGTGATACAGAAGATGGAGCGTTGCCAAATTGTTTGAGGTTGATAGGAAAACGGCGGGTGGCATACTTATGATAAGGCATCGTGACGAAGGTAATGAGGATACAGAGCAATAGCAACCCCATCATGAAGTAATAAACATATTGCCACTCGTATTCGTAAGTAAGCCATGCTGTAAGCGATGTGCCCAACTGCCCCAATACCATAAAAACAGGTAAATGGCGGGTTGTGCAGCGCTTCGTTCAATATCCAGTTTGTCCCAGCCTTCACCGGTGGTGGGTTCATTGCCGGGGGTGATCTTTCGGTTGCTTCTACGTTACCGGCATACTTGATGAGAGTAAACAAATTGACCATCATCAGCACCATACGCAGGAATCCCATAAACAGACTGCATAGCGCCAACAGGAATATGCTGTCTGTCTTGGCGCAGATGTAGCTAAAGATATACATCAGCGAAAATCCGACGATACACATCATTTTCTCCCTGCGGATACATACCAGCCGGTACAGGAAAGGGCAGAATGCCGCCATGCCTATGGATGTGGCGAAGTTGGCAAACTGGATATGTTCGGATATGATGCCCAGACCGCTCATCATCTCCGTGCCGCTGGCAGAGTAAGTTCCGCCTACTGTAAGAATGGGCAGGAAGAACATGAACAGGATGATAATGCCTATCGGTTTAGGCACCCAGTTATAGAAAGGATAGTTTTTGGGATATGCGGGCATTTCCTTAACAATTAATGATTGAAAATCAGAGTTCGGCTTTCACTATTACCATCATACCGGCAGCAAGTTTTTCGTTATCTTCTTTGGAAAGATTGGTGAAGTCGATGCGTACGGGTATGCGTTGTTGTATTTTGACGAAGTTTCCGGCTGAATTGTCGGTAGGAACCAATGAGTACTTGGAACCCGTGGCGCCGGATATGGCTGTGATTGTTCCCGTGAACTCTTTGTCGCTGATAGCATCTACAGTGATGGTAACCTCTTGTCCTATATGCAGGTTTTCCACTTGAGTTTCCTTATAGTTGGCGACAATCCATTTTTGAGTATCGGGCAGGATATAAGTAATGGTTTGTCCGGCTGTGATGAACTGGCCTTCTTCCAGTGCCCGGCGTCCCAATTTGCCATCGCAGGGAGCCACTACTACGGTGTAGGAAAGATTCAGACGTGCCATTTCCAAAGCAGCGGTTGCCCGTTGGATGGCGGCTTCCGTACTTTCACGGCGGTGTGATACTTCATTGACTCCCGACAAAGCGGCTTTTTGCTGGCGTTTTGTTGCTTCCAGCTTCTTGTGGGTGGCTTCGTATTCCGTTTCTATCTGTTCCAACTGTATGGGAGTGGCTGCATTTCTTTGCACCAGGTTCTGGTAGCGTTGGCGGTCTTTCTCCAGTTTGGCAAGACGGATTTCAATTTCAGAGATGGAAGCGTCGTACACGGAAGCGGTGGTCTGTGTGGTTTGCAGTGTGGCCCCGATTACGGTAGCGCCGGCCAGTGCGTCTTTCAGTGCGGCTTCGGCTTCCATTACGCGTATCTTATATTCGCGGTCGTCCAATACAAGGAGCGTATCGCCTTTATGTACCTCTTTATGTTCGGTAAAATAAATCTTCTTGATATAGCCTGATGCGCGTAGGTTGATAGGGGATATGTATTGCTCTATCTGTGCGTCATTACTGGTTTCTGTGCGATTGTAGCCGAGGAAGAGACACGGCAACTTCCACTATTCCCCAAACAACGATTGCTGCTCCCAACAAGCTGACCGCGATTTGCCAGCGACGTAGCTTACGAGTTTTTAGCTTTCTCCTGATGTGTGTTTCGATGCGTTATTTTTTTTCTATTGCTTCCATATTATGATGATTTGATTAACTTGTTATTTTAATTAATGTATCTATTTGTCCTGTCAGCTTCAACAGCAGCAGGGTTGTTACCCGATAGTTGTAATGTGCGCTGATATAGTTGTTTTGCGCTTCGCTCATCTGCATTTCGTCTTGTAGGACTTCGGTCATGGAAGCGATACCTTCTCTGTACCGATCCATTGTGACCGTATATACATCTTCGGCAAGCAGGTAGTTATCTTTCTGCTTTTTGAAGTTACGTTGGTTGTTCATCAGGTCGTTGGTGGCGTTCAGATATTGGGTCTGCAGATTTTTGCGGGTATTTTCCTGTGCCAGCTTTATATTTTCGATGTCTATTGCAGCTTTTCGGTTTTTGTAACGCTTATCCAGTCCGTCGAATATAGGAACGCGTAAGGATACGCCCAGTCCGTAGGAACGGAACCAATGGTTGGACGGTCCGGAATGGAACCAACGGTAGGCCTTGTCCGTATAGGCGGAGAACATCCAGTTGGCGGTCAGGTTTAATGAAGGAATATAACCGTGACCAATCATCTTTTTCTGCTTTTCAGCCATGACCCTTTGCGATTGCAGCAGTTGGAGTTCGTACAGATTTTCGGATAGTCCGGTCAACTCAACAGGAGTAATGTTCTCGGAGTTTACCGGAACTAAGGCTATCTGTTCTTCGGCAGGATAATCCATGATATATTTCAGCAGGTTCAGTTGTTGTTCCTGCATGGCCAGTACATTGTCGTATTGTACTTTCAGATTTTCCAGATTGATATTGACCCGTTTTACATCCACTTCCATGGCCATACCATTGTCATGGAAAGCTACTGTGATGTTTTTAATTCTTCCAACCGGGTGATATTGGCCTTTATCAGTGTGACTTGCTCGGCTGTGGTTTGCCCCAGATAATACATCTTGCATATTTCCAGGATAAGGTCTTCTCTTGCTTTCTCATAGAAGACGGCTTATCTCGTCCATAGTTTTGGCTATGGAACAGTGGTGTACAGGGTTTGGTTGTAAAGTGGCATTTGCAACTGCAGGCCGGCATTGGCACTGTTCCGCAGGGTATAGGTAATGTTATACGGATTTCCGTAGGCCGAACCGTCGGTAACGGATACAGGCGGGTCTATGTTGTCATTGTAATTGGCAAACCCGTTGATTTGGGGCAATAGTCTTGCCCGGTTTTCGGAAACTCCATATTTGCTTTTCTGCATCTCCTTGCGTTTGCTTTCCAAGGACAGGTTGTTTTCGATACCTATTTCAAGGCAATCTTTCAGCGTCAAGTTCTTTGGGCGTATCCTTCGACAGCGACAAACAGAGAAAGGAAAAAATGAATAGTAGTTTTTTCATAATAATCACCAATAATTTGTGCAAAGTTAGTTGCTAATTTTGGGAAAATGTTATCCATATATAGACTGCTTGTGTTCATATTTTCCTTTTTATCCTTCTTACTATGGATATAAATAGGTAAAAAACAACTGTTTTGAATTTCCGTACCTGCTTAATAAATGATAATAATCGTCTTTCTTGTGAAAAAAACAGGAAGAAATGTATTTATCAAATTTATTATACTACCTTTGTCCCAGAGTTTGAGTTACGAATCATTATCGTATAGTTCTTCTTTTTAATATATTATTAGTAAGCAGTCCTCTTCTTTAATTATCCTCCTCACTCCATTTATTATTTATTTTATAACATTTTTAGAATGAACATTTACATTTCAGGTTTAAGTTATGGCATTAATAATGCTGACTTGACAAATTTATTTGCAGAGTTTGGAGAAGTTTCTTCAGCTAAAGTAATTCTCGATAGAGAAACCGGTAGATCCAGAGGATTCGCTTTTGTAGAGATGAACAATGATACAGAAGGGCAGAAAGCTATTGACGAATTGAACGGCGTAGAATATGACAGCAAGGTTATTTCTGTAAGCGTTGCGCGTCTCGCGAGGAAAGACCCTCGAATGGTAGCTCTCGTGGTGGTTATAATAACTCCAGAAGATATTAATATCAGACTAAAGCGGGAAACTTGCTTTCCTGCCTTTCATAAATAACTCCGTCTTTTTTATTTAGCGGAAGCGTTCCGCTTCATTACCTGCACTTTTCATTCTGCAAAGACTTATCAGACTTTTTTGTATGGGCCACTTGAGTGAAGCGTGCTCTCATTATACTTGTGCTAGTGTTTTAGCACATTCAAAAACAATATATATGACATTTAAAGATTTAAATATAACCGAACCTATTTTAAAAGCAATTGAAGAAAAAGGGTATGCCAATCCTACCCCTATACAAGTAAAAGCAATCCCTGCCGCCTTAACAGGAAAAGACATATTAGGCTGTGCGCAGACCGGAACTGGAAAGACCGCTGCATTTGCCATTCCCATTATTCAGCATTTGCAAGCCCTTAAAAACCGGGATAAGAGTATCAAAGCCTTGATACTGACACCTACCGTGAATTGGCATTGCAGATTAGCGAATGCATAGACGACTATGCCAAATATACGCAAGTCCGTCATGGGGTTATCTTCGGAGGAGTAAACCAGCGTGCGCAGGTAAATATGCTCCATAAAGGAGTCGACATATTGGTCGCCACTCCAGGACGTCTGTTGGATTTGATGAATCAGGGATATATCCATTTGGATAATGTGCGACACTTCGTACTGGATGAGGCCGACCGTATGCTTGATATGGGATTTATCCATGACATCAAACGTTTGTTGCCGAAACTTCCTAAAGAAAAGCAGACCTTGTTCTTCTCGGCTACCATGCCCGATACGATAATCGCTTTGACGAACTCACTGCTGAAACAACCGGTGAAGATTACTATAACCCCAAAATCATCTACGGTAGATACTATCGAACAGACTATTTATTTTGTGGAGAAGAAAGAGAAAAGTAAATTGTTGATTTCTATTTTGACAAAAACGGAGGGACAATCGGTGCTTGTTTTCTCACGTACTAAGCATAATGCGGACAGAATAGTCCGCGTATTAAGCAAAGCCGGTATCGGTAGTCAGGCTATTCATGGAAATAAAGTCAGAATGCAAGGCAATCTGCATTGGAAAACTTCAAAACGGGTAAGATACGCGTAATGATAGCTACTGATATTGCAGCCAGAGGCATTGATATCAATGAGTTGCCGTTGGTTATAAACTATGACCTTCCCGATGTGCCCGAGACGTATGTGCATCGTATCGGACGTACCGGTAGAGCTGGTAATTTAGGAACGGCATTGACTTTTTGCTCGCAGGAAGAGCGTAAGTTGGTTAACGATATTCAGAAGCTGACAGGTAAGAAACTCAGTAAGGTTGAGTTTGCTATCTGAGGTCGTTTCTAAATTTATTATTTTATTTATCCGACGAGTATACACCCATTAAACTATAAAATCTATGGCAAAATCCATGACAGTAGGAAAGCGTGAGAATGAAAAGAAAAGACTTGCTAAGCGGGAAGCAAAATTAAAAAGAAAAGAAGGTAGAAAATCTACAAAAAGCAGTTTTGATGATATGATTGCTTATGTGGACGAATATGGTATGATTACTTCAACTCCACCCGAAGAGAATATCAAAAAGCAAGAGATTAATGTAGAGGAGATAATGATTTCCACTCCCAGGAAAGAAGATGAAGAACCGGTAATTTTGAGAGGAAGAATAGAGTTCTTTAATGAAGCCAGAGGATTTGGATTTATCAAAGACCTTGCAGGAATTGAAAAATATTTCTTTCACGTGAACAATGTTGTTACGGATGTCAGAGAGGGTAATATCGTTACATTCGACCTCGAACGAGGAGCAAAGGGGATGAATGCTGTTAATATCTGTCTGGAAAGATAACTTGCTTGCCATAGTGCAAAAATCCTTTGCTTTCCACTTTTGTTGCCGGGTGTTTTTCGGACTGCCCCAATATGATCAATTTTTTTGAAAGGAGGGCAACCAATAGCGTCACTTGCTACCAATTGAGGCAAAAAAACAAAAAAGACCGCCAAGAGTGGAAGCCTCCTAACAGTCTAAATCTTCATCAGTAGCGGGACCCGGGATTGAACCGGGGACCTCATGATTATGAATCATGCGCTCTAACCAGCTGAGCTATCCGCCATTGTTTCTTGATTGCGGGTGCAAAGATATAG
>ENA-OQHP01000420-OQHP01000420.1-human-gut-metagenome-genome-assembly--contig:-NODE-420-length-13604-cov-1.585071_pt1 | contig 13604 bp, 14 predicted proteins | sample MGYA00242563_ERZ504717 | MGnify/ENA primary metagenome ERZ504717 (study PRJEB26092, sample SAMD00036212) | human gut metagenome | host: Homo sapiens | study: EMG produced TPA metagenomics assembly of... | reverse complement strand
GATCAGTCATAGTCAGTTACGCGGAGCCTGTGCATTGATGATACTTTTTACGCCCTGTCCCCATGCCTGAATGCGAGGAGCAGAATCGCTCAAGAAGTCGTTAACCGGCAAATTGGCCATCCGGCACCCGAGCAGTACAAACGGCGGGCATCGCGCTCTTTCCAGGTAGTAACGAAATTAGTCAGATAGGCATTACTTCCTTCACCAGCCGGTTCGTTACCGTACATCATCATGCAGAAAGATGGATGATTGCCAAACTCACGGACGATACGTTCACTTCGTCCCAGATAAAACGGTCCAGATCGCCTCCGTCACCAATAGTGGTCGACTGGTTAGCCCAGGAAGAACATTCTATCTCCAGGTACATACCCATCTCATCGGCTGCTACAAATGCGGCTTCCGGCGGACACCAGGAATGGAAACGCACGTGGTTCAATCCGTGCTGCCGACAGGTGGTATAAATCTTTTTCCAGGACTCTACATCCGTAGGTGGGAAACCGGTCTTCGGGAATACGGCACAATCCAGCGTACCACGCAGGAACAAACGGCGGTCGTTGATGGTCAGTTTACCGTCTGTCACCTTCACATCACGGAAACCAAAACGTTCCGTATAGACATCCGTTTCACCGCTCTCTGCATCCTTCACACTCAGCTTCAAATCATATAAGGATGGAGAAAACTCATCCCAGCACTTAATATCTCCCTTCATGGCCAGCGACATCACCACCTGATTCTCGCCCGGCTTCAAGGTAGACTGCTGCTGTACTTTTTCATTGCCTACCGTCATTTCGAGCACCACATTCGTTTCTTTCTCATAACGGTTCATCAAGGAAGCTGACACATTGACCTTTTTAGCCAGACGATCCGGCATAATCTTCACAGTAGACACATTCACTTCCGGTTTTACCTCTAAGAACATGTCGCCCACTACCCCGTTCCAGTTTCCTTGCGTATGGTCGGAAATACTGTGTGAATTCTCCCCCGGATCAATGTTTTTCACCCGATTGTCCACACACAACATCAGCACATGCTTCCCTGCTGAAAGCTTGCCTGTCAGGTCATAACGGTGAGGAGCACCCAAAGCATTCTGCATGCCAATTTCCTTTCCGTCTACATACAAACGACTCTCCCAATGGCATCGTTCCAAGAAGAGAGAAATGTCCTTTCCTTCCCAACTGTCCGGAATCACCACTTCTTTCTGATACCACGCCTTACCCTTGTAATATTTTACCGGCTGAAGCCAGAAAGGCACCTTGATATTTCCTGCCTCACGATATTTGGCATACGAAGGTTTAAAGAAATAGGAAGAATCTACAATACCACCTGTCCAATCAGTCCCCACGGCAATGTCTTCCCCCAAACCGTTGGAAGCCATCGAGCCCGGCAGTTCAATCACCCGGCTCCAGTCCATACTGTCCGTAGAGAACGTCCACGAACCGGACAAGTCAATCTTGTCAGTCTGCTGACTACAAGAAAAACAAAGCAAAGAAAATGAGAGTAATGCTGCTGCTTTCATATTATCAAATTTTGAGTTTACAAACCATTTCACAGATGACAAAATTACGCATAAACCACCATCTCCGAATGTGGTATTTTCGCAAAAGGATGTAATATTTTTCGATTTTAAGTTTTATCTTTCTGAAAGGAGAAATCTCTTCAGGAAGTCTCCACTAAAATCCAAATAAATACCTACATTTGTCCTCACAAACAAATACACTATGGAAAAGAAAAAAGACGGATTCCCCAATGAGAAAGCCATTGTCATTCCTCAGGAGAATCTTTTGAAATCAAAGAAAACCCCATGACTCGCCTGCTGCATCCCACTGATGTAGGCTATTATCCTCGCAGCGAGCACTACCGGAACGTGCAGAAGGAGCCGCAGCACATTCTGATTTACTGCCATGAAGGAGAAGCTGGTACAATATCGGGAAAGGAAGATGCACAGTAAAAAAGAACGATTTCTTCATTATCGAAGCAGGTACACCGCACGTATACGCCGCTTCTACCAACCATCCGTGGAGCATTTACTGGATTCATTTTGCGGGTGAACAAAGTCACCTGTTTTCCGAGTTGTTTAACCGTACCATCTACATTGACGATTCGCCTACCGCCCGTTTCAACGACCGCATTCAGTTGTTTAATGAGATTTTAGTAAACCTGGAAATGGGATACAGTATAGAGAACTTAGAGTACATCACGCTCTGCCTATGGTACCTGCTCGGCTCCTTCCGATACATTCCTCAGTTCCGCGAAATCAACAAGCCCAAAACACAGGATACCATCCAGAAAGTCATCAACTACATGAAAGCCAATCTGGACAAACAACTGACACTGGAAGACATGGCCGAAAGTGTGAACTACTCACCTACTTATCTGAGCACGCTCTTTACACAGAAATCGGGCATGTCTCCCATCAACTATTTCAATCAGTTGAAAATTCAGAAGGCATGCCAGCTCTTGGACTTTACCGACAAGAAAGCCAAAGAAATAGCTTTTGAACTCGCCTTTAATGATCCGTATTATTTTTCAAAAGTATTCACCAAATACATGCACATGTCACCTAAAGAATATCGGATGAAGAAAAAGGGATGAGAAAAACTCATCCCTTTTTCTTAAGAATTCCACTTCCAGGTCTTCCCTTTTTCCAGATCACCGGTCTCGATATACTCCCCTCGATACCAAACCCGGAAAGGATTGCCTAACAGGGATTTGATTTCCGCACGTACCATTACACCGTCTTTCCATTCTACGGATACCTCAAATCCGCCACGAGCTTTCAAACCCGAGAATTGCCGTTCTTCCACCCTTCCGGAAGTGAAGGAAGCAACTGAATGATATAAGCACCCTGCTCATATATATGGCTTTGCAACAGCATTTCTGCAATACCGGCCGTAGTACCAAAATTCGCATCAATCTGGAACGGAGGGCACTGGGTAAACAAGTTCGGATTTAAACTCTTTTCCAACACCTTATCCAGACTTTCCCTGGCTTTTTCCGCCCGATGCAGACGAGCATACTGACTAATCAGCCAGGCTGAACTCCAACCGGTATGTCCTCCACCGTGCGAGATACGATAATCCATCGATTTGCTGGCAGCCTCAGCCCGTTCAGGTGTCTGTAACAAATTGATTTGCGAACCCGGATGCACGGCAAACAAATGAGAGATATGACGATGCCCCGGTTCCGCTTCCGGAAATTCCTGTGCCCATTCCATAATACGACCGTCGGAACCGATACGTGTTTCCAACAATTTTCCTTTTGCATCGCCCACTGCCTGCGTAAACGCATCGTTTATCTGAAGAGCTTCAGATGCCATCTCAAAATCATCAAACAACTGCCAGATGGTCTGTTGGTCATGCGTCGGCCCCATACTGATCTGACACTGGCTTCCATCAGGAGCCACAAACGTATTCTCTGGAGAAACTGCCGGACCAGATACCAGCTTACCTGTCTTCGGATCTTTCACCAGCCAGTCCATATAAAACTCTACCGCTCCTTTTAACACTGGATACATCTTTTTCAGGAAATCCTTGTCGCCCGTAAAGCGATAATGTTCTCCAATGTGCTGGCAAATCCATGCAGGAGCTCCCGTATGCATTCCCCACGAAGCAGACTCTCCGGGCGAAGTATATCCCCACACATTCGTGATAGGATGAACCACCCAGCCTTTTTTCTGATATTGAGTCTGCGCTGTTTTCGTGCCCGGTGCTACCAGTGAAGCTATCAAATCAAACATAGGCAAGTGCATCTCTGAAAGATTGGTAACCTCGGCAGGCCAGTAATTCATCTCAATGTTGACATCCGTATGATAATCACCGTTCCATGGAGTCTGCAATTTATTAGCCCAAATACCCTGCAGGTTAGCAGGCATCGTACCTGGACGAGAAGAAGAAATCAGTAAATAACGGCCATACTGAAACATCAACTCATACAGGTGCGGATTAATTTACCTGCCTTAGCCTGAGCCACCAGTACATCAGTAGCCAGCGTATCCGGCGATTCTGTCAACTGGAAAGAAGCACGGTCAAAATAAGCCGCATACTCTTTCTGATGCGCCTGATACAAAGACACAAATGTTTTCTTCTCTGCTTTAGCAATAGATTCACGTGTCAATGAAAGGTAATCCCGTCCTTTATAGTGTGGATAAGCCAACTGATAATCAGTAGAAGCCACCAAAAGCAACATGGCCTCGTCAGCTCCGCTCACAGTCAGAGTGGAGTCTGTACAAATCACATCCCCTCCCTTGGTTACCGCTTTCAGGCGAGCCATATACTGCAATCCATCTCCCCCCTTTCCGTCGGACAAGACACCGCTCATAATCAGTTGTCCGTCTTCGGTATGCGTAGAGAAGTATTCCGGACGCGTCATACGGCAAGTGAAAGACATTTGCTGCTGTTTGTCTGCCGACAGACGAATCACCATCACCTGGTCGGGATGACTGATAAATATCTCACGTTTGAAATGCACATCTCCCTGCGTGTAAGTCACCGTAACCATCGCATCCTCTAAATTCAATTCCCGGCGATAATCTGAATAAGCCTCCTTATTGGCGAAATCAATCCAAAGGTCGCCCATGGTCTGAAAACAGCCGAAAGGCACCGTAGAACCGTTTCCTCCTCCAGAACCTTTTCCTGTACATACCTGCGTACGGTTAGTCAGTTCTGTGGCTTCCTTATATTTACCCTCAAAAACGTAGCTGTCTGATTTTATCCAGATACTGAGGCGCATCCGGGTTATCACAGTCCTGCGGACTTCCCGACCACATGGTTTCTTCGTTCAACTGGATTCGCTCCATTGCCACATCGCCAAACACTACGGCTCCCAATGAACCATTTCCCAAAGGCAGACCTTTCAGCCACTCGGCATCATCCTGCCAGCCGTTCGGGCTGTCTGCTACTGTAGCATCTGCGGGAGATTCATACCAGAGTTTAAGAGAAGAAGGTTGTTCCTGCTGAGGTGTGGAACAGGAAAGCAAGAAAAGAGAAATAAGAAAAAAATGTATTACTTTCATCAGAGTATTACCTACACAAAATAGTATTACAAACTACAAATAATTCAACAACTCATTTAAAGAGAAGTATTGCTAAGAGTAAATAAAAAGCACAAGAAGCTTTACTCTAAAGTTTCTTGTGCTTTTCTAAATCTTAATCACACATTTCCAGAAGCTGCTTTCCGGCCTGATGGTTGATGTCCAAACGGGCTACTTCAGACAGGAACTTGCGAGCCTGTTCCTTGTCGCCCAATCCGAGATAACCCATTCCCATCACCAGGTTGCAGTGAATTTGGTTGCGTACGTTCAGGTCGTCATCCCAAATCAGCAAGTCGGGAAGTGATACAGCGAAGTAGTCAATCTTCACCTTATCGAACAGATGCTTTTCACCATGCTTGATCAGGCGGTTAAAGCGACTGCGTGCCTTGTCTTCTTCACCCAGTTACGCCATGCCAGTCCCTGATAGAAAATCTTGTCGGGCTGCTGATCGTTATAGAAGAAGGCAATGGCAGGTTCAGCAGAACCCTTGGTCGCTTTTGTAAAGTATTCCTTGGCCAAGCTTCTTCGCCAAGACCCTCGTAAGCACATCCCATCCAATAGTGGATGTCGTTCTCTTCGGCCATAGACAGTTTGCCTTCACCCAAATTATCCGGATATTTTTCTGTTTCCTTCAACAAGCGGACCGCATCGGCAAAACGCCCCTCACGGATGGCAATCTTAGCCAGTTCCACACGGCAGAGTAAATACTGACTGGTGACTTTTCCTTCACCTCCCTCCCACGGATGAACTTACGGGAATTAATCAAATCGTATGCTTTCTGATATTCGCCCAACTGGTTGTAGAGTGTAATACGTTCAATGCACAAGTCATCACGCTGTTCTACCACGTCGGCATGTGCTTCCAGGAAGTCCAAGCGCTGGCGGTGCGGATAGCGAAGTTTCTTGTAAAGCTGGTCAAGCTCCATCAGGATACGTGCATCGGTAGTATCCAAATTGTAAGCTTTTTCCAGTGTAGCCAATGCCTTCTGCGGATTATGCTGTTTGTTGTAATAAGCCAGTGACAAGTTACGCAATACTGTAGGATACGTATCGTCGATAGAAGCTGATTTTTCCCAACAAGTAATAGCTTCATCGTAAATACGGGCTGCATAGTGGAAGTTACCTAAGTAATAAGGTGCTTGGCACCTTCCGGATTAAGCAACATCGCATCATTCAGCATCAGCACTTCTTCCAGTTTGTTCGGGAAGCAGTAGTCCGGACACATGGTTTCAGCTTTCTTGTACAGATTCAGCGCTTCGTCTTTCTTGCCCATCTTGGAAGCAAAATAGCCCAATGCATAATATACCATCGGATAAGTGGCTTCATTTCCTTCTGCTACAAAAGACAACAGCTGAGCAGCTTCTTCATACATACCTGCCGATGCATAGTCGATGGCATATTCCAAATAGCTGTGTACGGCACCGCGCATCAAAGCTTTCATTTCAGCCTTTGCGGCAGCGGCTGCTTCGGTATTTCCCTGCAATGTATGAATCAGATAAGATTCGAAACGGCATCCCATATTGAACTTATCCATCGCCAAAGAGTCATTGATAAGCGCCTCAGCCTTCGCAAAATCACCAGTCTTACGCAGGAAGGAAACCTTCAGCTGACGTCCTTTGTGGTTCAGCCAGTTGCGATACAACGAACGGTCGATATGGTCAAGTCCGTTTGCATAGTCTTCACGAATCATGTCTATCTGTGCCAGGCCCATGTAGCCAGAATCTTGCCATGCGGCATTCCAGGTAGCCTTAAAGAAAGCATCGTATGCACCGTCTATGTCGCCTTGCATTTTCTTGCTCCAGCCTAAATTATAATAAGGCTCTCCTTCGTATGGGTTCGGATTACGTTCTGTCTGTGTCTTAATGGCACGATCAAAATATTTCTGAGCTTCCGCAAACGTCCGCGACGCATAAGGAGCAACCCTACGGCATTATTACAACGGATGTCGCTTTCATCGCGGCTCAGAGCTCCATATAATAATCCATCGGCAAGTAAGTAGCATGACGATACTGTTCCAGGTGATGACCTGTCAGGAAAAGCTGCTCCATACTGGCAATCTTCTTCGGGTCGAGTGCTGCCTTAGCCGGTTCCGGAATCGGTCTGATTTCGGGTTTAGCAGCCTGGTAACTTACCAGTACCTTACCCTTTTCATCAAGAACTGTAAGTTTCAGTTCTTCCATTTTCTGAGTGTCACAGTCTACAGTATTGATATATGAATTATCCGGTGCCACTGCTGTAAGCGCATCAAGATAAATCTTACCGTTTTCTGTATTTGTAAGCATTACGCGAACTTCCTTGTGAGCAGCTGTAGTATAAAGGATAACCTTCATCTTACCACCTTCTTCAGGAATCATATTAATCAGCGCATCACGAGTAGCGTTCTTCACCATGCCTACTTCTGATAAGGCATAAAGTACTGCACCCATGATTTTTCTTCGTAAGGCTGCAACCAGGTAAAGTCTGGCTGGTTATCACAGTACATACCAGTCATCAGTCAATGTATGGTCCGTCTTCATCCGTCAGGTTGCGGTCCCAAGCCTGTCCGAAATCACCGTTACCCCAGGTCCATTGTTTCTTACCGGCATTTACATGATGATCGGCCACATGAAGAAGACCCGATTCGATATGTTCTTCATAGCCTCCCACAAAATCAAATTTCGAATTGATAGCCATGTAAGAAGTCGGCACCGGAATGTTTTTGTAACGTGAAATATCTACTCCGGCAGAATAATCCACTTTATAATATTCACCTGTAGCTATAGGGAAGCTGGATACGGCACGTTTTCCATGGTCGAACACAGCATTCACATCGGGCGGGAACACAGAATAATAGTCTTTGTTCACTACTACTGCCGGATTAGCCCACCACAAGAAGTCTGCGGGAACGGAGTACGGTTGTACACCTTTGCCTTGATTTCGATGTAAGCTTTTCCCGGATAGAGGGTAAAGCCCGCCATACCTTTTGTACGGAACATACGTTCTACCTCACTACACCAGATGGTCTTGCTTCCATCAGGAAATTCTTCAATCATACAGTCGGTCGGAAGATATGTACTGGGGCGATGGTGCTGCGGCCAGTTGAACTCGATACCACCTGAAATCCACGGCCCGGTCAGCCCCACCAATGCCGGCTTGATAACCTGATTATAATATACGAAATGGCGTTTCTTCACCTTGTCGTATGCCATCTGGATACGTCCGCCCAATTCCGGAAGAATCATCAGCTTGATGTATTCATTCTCTATAAAGAAAGCTCTCCAGGGACGGTCGTGTTTTTCATCTTCAATCTTTTCAATTACCGGATAAGGATATACCGAACCAGAACTTCCCTGATACACACGCTTTTCAAGAAAAATCGGATTTTTTCTTCTTTACCAATGCCATACGTCGGCAACATCACGATCTCTTCCCAAGCCTTCACTTCGGAAGTATTTACCGTGCTTTGAATCAAATATTCTGTTATCTTTTCCATAAAAACTATGATTTTAATTAACTGTGTTACATCATTTTAGTGTTACAAATGTCCGAAGAAAAGGTCAACAAAAAAAATGTAGTATATTTCTAAAATGATGTACAAATCACTATCTGTAAAATTATTAGAAAAACCAGGTCAAAATTTCAGCAGCCACACAGCTGTGCCCCGCAGAGTTTGGATGATTGTTCTGACTCATATACTTATGCAAGTCTTCACCATTTTCAGCTTTCTCCTTAAAAAGCTTATACGAATCAACAAGTCCGACGTGATATTCAGCTGCTAATTTTCGAATCATTTCTGCATGTCCAGCTAAAGGAGTTTTATCATCCAATATGTTTTCTTTCAAATCAGGAGTCGGAGTAAACAATATCACTTTCAGCTTTTGGGCTAAAGCAGATTCAATCATTTTCCTCCAAGCTTTTTCACTACGTTCCAGTCCGATATTTCTGTCGTTTAACGCATAATCAATAAACAACACATCCGGCCGTGCGTAAGCACCTCATCCTTAAAACGTGTTTCCCCATGTTCAGCCTGCTCTCCACCTATCGATGTGGTGATTACATTCAATACAGCATAAGGATATTGAGTTTTCAGTGCATGAAAAACTAAATGCGGATAAGCTTGAAGCGTATTTACAATAGGAGTTCGTGCATAACCTGTAGGTACACTATGTCCATGAACAACAATGTTCAACGTACGATTTTCAGGCCACTTCAAAGTCATTTCCTTCTTGAATTCACTCAAATAGTCTGTTTGTCCGCTACCTGGCTTGAAGCATTCCACCCATCAATAAACAACCAGCTAAAAAACAATCGATTTAAAGTCATAAGTACCTTATTTATATTTATAATTATTCATATTTATTCCACCCCAACTAAAGTCACCACGGAACGGGCGGGTATTAACAATTGGCTTCCAACAATCCCCTTATATTGCAAATCACTACGAACTGAAGTTTCATATAATTTATATTTCTGTACACAATATCCAGCAGGAAGGGATTGAAAAGACAAGTCTATCATTTATCCTCTCTTGAAGAATTTACCAATACCACAACAATCCGCTTAAAAAAATTGTCTGCATATGCCGAAGCCATGACTTCAGCCGTATTATCCGTACTTGTTACACTGCTCAAACGCACCATACCCGGACGTATAAAGAAGCTATAGTTACCTAAAGTCCACAATAGTTTAGAAGTACGGAACACCCCATCCTGCTTACATGTTTCTATCATTTTCTCGTCACCACGCGATGCCCCATTGGCCAATGTCCCATCGTCTATAAAAATAAGACCGTCCTTATAGTCCCATTCAGAAAGGGCCGTCCACCATTGCCAGGAAGCTGCATTAGCGACAGTCAGATCATGATGAATCACACGCGCCACATAAAGAGCCGTATTCATACCCAAATCACGACAACCACCTCCTCGTGGATTATCTGGATTCTTTTCCATCGGACAATATTCTGTCTGCCAATAAGTATAATTCGAAGAAAGCTGTTTTTTCAACTCTTCAGCCAGTTCCTTACGGGTCTGCACCAATGTATCCACAGGCCATGTGCTCCAGTAAGAATGACCACTCACAACAAGAGCTACTGATGATAGGCCATAAATGGAATATGCTCCCTTTTTAGAAAAAATCTCTTCCAGTTGATTGTCTCTTTCCGGTTTATCCGTTTCCGAACGGTACAGATACCGGATATCAGCAGCCTCTCCGAAAACGACTTTGGTTTTTGAATGACGTTGTTGCAATTCCTTATCCAACAAATGAATCAACCGACTGCATTCTGCATTAGTAGCTTGCATACCTTCCTGCCCACTACCTACCCACTCCCACTGCGGCTCATTAATCGGGCTCAAATAATCCAGTTTCAAATGAGTGGAGACTTCTGCCAAAAAAGCAGCATAGTCATCAAACTGATTCTCACGGATATTCGCATACGGAGTTTTTTCACTGGCACGGGCCATTCCGTTTTTCGTCATAAAATAGGGAGCGGTGATGGAGAAGCCCAAAGAATAGCGTACTCCCCGTTCGCGTGCGGCTTGCAACATCCACCGTTGTCCCTTTTGTTTATCCCAATCCCAATCTCCTTCCTTTCCTAAAAAACATTCTGTACGACGCCACTGAGAAGTCACTCCTCCATTATCCCCAGCTTCATGGCTTCCCGAACCAATATTAAAGCGCCACATGGAAAGTCCGATTCCTTTCGGATTTCCCCATGAATCAAACTCTGAACTGAACAACAAATCTGCAATCTGATTCCGTTTTTCCAACGGCCAGTTTTTACCGATATATTGCACACGCCAGCAGTCGGACGCTCCAAAGCTATGAATGGTTTGGCGGGGAGAAGCAAAATCAAACACCAGCTTCTGTTCATTCTGAGCACATCCCAAGACTGCATACAAAGAAAATCCTAAGCAAAGAATCGACTTATTCATACCTATTGCAATCTATAACCCTAATATTTCAGACCTTTATTTAATCAGTTCTTTTTCCAATTCTTCCAGCGACTTGCCTTTGGTTTCCGGAATACGGCGCCATACGAACAGGAAGCCACAGAAACAGATAACGGCGTAAAGCAGGAAGGTACCGCCAGTGCCCAGTCCGGAATTCAGGAAAGGGAATGTGTAGGTAAGCAGGAAGGAGGCAATCCACAACGCAGCCGTACATACTGCCATGCTACCCCACGCACCTTATTGGGGAATATTTCGGAAAGCAATACCCAGGTGACAGGACCTAACGACATGGCATAGAACCCGATGGCCAATACCACAAACACAATCATGATGAATCCTTTGAACTCAAAGAAATAGCTTAATCCCAACAGAGTATAGATACCTGCCAGTCCGATGGAACCGGTCAGCATCAACGTCTTTCTTCCCAGGCGGTCGACAGTATAGATGGCCACAAACGTAAAGACCAGATTGGCAATACCTGTCACGACAATGTTCATCAGTACGTCTGAAATGCCATAACCTGCTGCCTGAAAGATTTCCTGCGCATAGTTGAAGATGACATTGGTACCGCTCCACTGCTGGAACATAGCTACCACAATACCGATAATCAGTACATTCCGCATTTTAGAAGAGAAGAGCAAGGACAATACACCTTTTCGGCATGTGAAGCAGCACCTGCACGAGTATAATTTTCAATTTCACTGTCTGCATACGCTGCTCCCCCAATGGAACACAGCACTTTTCTAGCTTTCTCCATCTGCTTCATGCTGGCCAGCCAGCGCGGACTTTCTGGAATAAACAATGCCAGCAGGAAAAAGAGTCCCGAAGGAACGCATACGGCCCAGAACATCCAGCGCCATCCGGTCTGTCCGTTCCATGAGTTCAAGATATCGGCAGCCGTAGCACCTTCCGGCACCGGCTCTGCAATCAGCATATTTACAATCTGTGCGCCAAGAATTCCCAATACGATGGTCAGCTGGTTCAATGTGACGAGTTTACCACGAATCTGAGTAGGTGCCACTTCCGCGATGTACATCGGAGAAAGGTCGGCTGCCAGTCCGATGGCCATCCCTCCTACAAGGCGAGCGATGATGAAGGCAGGAATAGCCGTAGCAGCTCCTGTGGCCCACGAAGAAGCAAAAAAGATAAAAGCGGATAACACCAGCAGCTTCTTGCGTCCATAACGGTCGGCCAGAAAACCTGCCATAGTAGCCCCCAACAAACATCCCAACAAGGCGATGCTCATGGCCAATGCTGCATGCCTCATCGCCGGCAATATGGAAATATTCTTCATAGAAAGGTTTGGCACCTCCTATCACTACCCAGTCATACCCGAAGAGGAGCCTCCCATGGCAGACACCAGGCAAATAAAATAGATAAACAATTGATGATTTTTCATGGTTATACGGTTATAATAGATTTTTCATTAGTAAATACCCTTAGCTGACTGTTTCTGGTTACGTGCGGTTCCAAACATATCTTTTATCTTATCCAGTCCTTCCAACTGAGTGGGAGCAAATTCCTCGCTGTTCATGTAGTTCAGGATAGAGTAAAGCATCTGACGGGCTACCGGACGTTTGTCAAGAGCGGTCTGCAAATCAAAAGTGGCCAGCATCAGTTTTCCTTCTCCTACACGTCCTTCATACAAGGAAGCCAGGCGACGGTTGTGAACAAAATTGTCTACCATCTCTACCACCGAAGCACCTCCCTGCAAACTATCTACGACCAATGTGGTCGAATTGATGTTCAAATCCCACCACTGCCAGTCGGTGTGCATGTCGGTCGGGAAGTCAGCCAAAGCCGGATGAGTGGGGTTACAAAGTACACCATGGTACCAGCCTGATTCGGGAAGTGTACCGGACTCCAGAATACCGGCACAAACTTTCCTTCAATGCCTTGAAGTGTGCGCCAGTCAGGATTGAACAATACTTTCTCACCTTTCTTGAGCGATGCCATTGCTTCGTCGTAACTGCGGGTGTATTTTACGTCTCCCCATTTTGTGTCTACGGATGACGGATAAACCCATACGTTCCAACGGTTACGGTATTCTGTCCCATCAAGCGACAAACAAACTTCTAATTTCGAAGCGTTAGTTACCTGCTGCAATGGAAATGAAATTTTTCCCAGTCCACCGTTATGACCGAAAGCCAATGCAGCTGCCGGAGTCTTTCCCTTGCCCAACGAACGTCCGTCTGCAGTAATCTCCCAAGAAAGAGTGCTGTTCTTCAATTCATCCTTTCCGTAATTACAAAGTTCTATTTGTGCTTCGAATGTTTCATTATTCGTATATACAGCTTTCGGAAAACGTAGCAACGGAACTACCGGCGCGCAGAATTCACGGAATTCTTCACCTGTAAGAATGCCTTTGCTTTCCCAGAACGCATTGAGCAAGCCTACCAGTGCCGTTCCTTGTCCGGGGAAATCATGCAGGTCCAACAACTGGAATCCACTGATACCCGGAGTCTTCAAGGCACGCTCTATTTCTTCCTTATAAAGAATCGCGGCTAATTTGCCGGAAGCCTGTAAATATTGTTGCGCTTTATCCAAACGTCCTTTAGCTTCCAAATCATTTTTGACCGCCATAAAATTTAATGGTATAAGCGTACCCGTATATTTTGAAAATTCTCCGACAAATCAGGATATACG
>ENA-OQHP01000419-OQHP01000419.1-human-gut-metagenome-genome-assembly--contig:-NODE-419-length-13658-cov-2.147291_pt1 | contig 13658 bp, 17 predicted proteins | sample MGYA00242563_ERZ504717 | MGnify/ENA primary metagenome ERZ504717 (study PRJEB26092, sample SAMD00036212) | human gut metagenome | host: Homo sapiens | study: EMG produced TPA metagenomics assembly of... | reverse complement strand
GGTGCCGTCAGCGCTTTCCGTGTTGACTGCGCTGGTGCCGGTGGATGTTGCGGTGCTGTCCTCTGCGGCATCTGATGTCGCATTCGCGTTGGTGCCGTCTTCGGCCTTGCCTGTGCCGCTGCTCGTGGCGTCGGCTTGCGCCTGCTGCTCGGCTGTTGCCCGAGGCTGTATGGCCTCCGCGATGGCTACCATAGGCATCGTCGCGCCGACCATGGACGTGCACGCGATCGCGCAGAGCAGGTAGTAAAGGGGTCGTTTCATAGCGGAGCCTCTCGGTGAGCAGCCAATAGGGTCCGAAGGCAGCTCCAGGCCAGCACTCCGCACATATTTTGTTGGAGTTTATTTTACGGGAACCCAGTCAACATCAGCGAACTTCTGGGGAATGTTGGGGAAGGGAGCGGGAACGGGCCCGCTTTAGTCCCCGGCGGCGCTCTGACCTGTGCCGGGTTGGCTATACGCGATGCGGGAGCTTCAACATGAGGCCGTCTTGCGCCTCTTCGAGACTCGACACCGAGACCTTGCAGGAAAAGCCCGAGAGTCTGCTGCTTAGGTCAAGCTCTGCATGGCCGTATTCTTCAATTTTGCAGCCAGGGTGATTCTCGTCTGGTAAAAGGCGACATTCGACCGGTCCTGACCCGATGATTCGATACTCCTTCTGATATGCGTACGTGGGCGTCTTGATAACGAGATTGTGCGGGATGCCCTCAAAGATCTCGCGGATCAGTTTTGGCCCTGGGACGCCGTAGGAGATGGGGCCGTGAGCGTAGATGCTTCCGTCGTCGGCTATGTGTCTGTCGGCGAGGCGCGCGAAGCTGTCGTACTGCACAATACCGATCCGCCGTCCGCGCACCCGAACTCCTGGATCATGCGCATCGGGATTTTCACGGCGTTGTCGATGATATCGTTCTTGCGGACCGTATACATGCAGTAGATGGGCAGGCAAGTATATCCGCAGAGACACACCCCGGGAGCCATGGAAGCCTCGAGCGGATCGCCCTGCTCACCAGGCAGGCCATGGTAGTAGCCGGCCGCGTTCATGTAGAGGTGCCCGTTCAGTAGGTCTTCGATGTACGCCTCTTTGGGTGCGAACTTGAGTAGGTATGCGATGTTGTCTTTGAGCATGGCAGATCCTTTCATGGGTGGTGCCCCGGGCCGCTTTGTGCGTCCGGGTTGCTTGCCACCAAGGTAAGGGCGCTTGGTGGGACCTCGTGCCGGATTGGCGTGGATTTGCGACGCTTGGGTGTGCTGGCTCATTGGGACTCTGAGGCTTGTACAGCAAAGAACTCTGGGGGCTTTATTCCGACCTGCTGCGAAATGGTCTGCTAGTTGATCGGTTATAGTAACTCAGCTCAGCTTGACTCTGCGATGTTCACTTCCTTGTTTGCTTCAAGAGCAATTCGATACTGGTCTGCGTATCCGAATTCAAGGGATACGCATGTCGATGCATCGAGGTCGAAAACGTAATTGTATCCAGGGACCGAGACGATAACGGATACGAAGTGCCATGAGTGATCTCGGGATTCTTTTTTCATGTTGGAGAGCGCTTCGCGAAGCATTTCCTCGTCAGCAAGAATATTGGATCTGACAAACAACTCGTTTCTCCTATAGAGTTCGTAGTCACCAGAGTCGAGTCTGTCCAGCTTTTGCGAAGAGCTTCAATAATCGGCTCGAATGAATCCGTACCATTTGGACCAAACAGGACTCCTTTTTCGAAATGCGCTCCACATTGCTCAATAAGTTCGATTCGGCGTTTTTCCTGAGAAGAATCATTCTCGTATAGGAGTTTGGAATAGAGGGATTCTGCCTTTCTGCTGTCTTGCGATTGGGAAGCTGTTACCTCGATGCCTAGGGACTGCGCCCGATCGATTAGATCCGGTTTGTCGCTGTAAGCCAAATTGTCATATTTGTTGCTATCGATAAATTGCAGAACATGTCTCGCATAACACTCCCAGATATCGATTTTGGTCCTGCCAAGGATGGGCTTGACGTAGCTTTCGCTATCAATGGGGCTATGCATATGGCTCACCTCTGTTGTCCGGATTATGGTATAAAAAGTTAATTGCGGTGGAAGCTTTCGGGCGACACCTGAAGAGGGTTGATGCGTCGGCCCTCTTTTTTTGACGATATTTTAAAGCATGCTTGACATGGCTGCGCGAGGCCGTGCGGGGGCATTCGTGCAGGGAACGTCGCCTCCAGAATTGATCTTGCGATTCAACTGCCGCTCGACGTGGTCATATCGAAAGATACCGATCTGTCGTCGGCGCACCTGAACTCATCGATCATTCGCCTAGTAATCACGACGGTATTGTTTGCGATCTTGCTCTCTTACACCGTGAACATGCGGTAGATCGGCAAGAGTTAGTTGGCGTAGATGCCCATCCCGTACGCTAAAGACGCTCCCCATGGATCGCCCTGCTCACCGGGTGGACCATGGTAGTAGCCGGCTGTGAGAGTATTTGTTCACTTGAGCACTGCTGAATATCACGAAACAGCACCGCCGTTATTGGGCTTGGGCGGTGGGTTCGACATTGGACCTTCTGCCGTTTTGTTGCTGGCGATTCGAACCGCAGCGCCGTTGCAAGTTGGCCTCGCCTATATCGACCAGGACTACGCTGTGCCTGATCTCGCTCATGGCCGCATCTGCAGGGTCCGGCATCGAACCTCGGGTATCAGTCTTTCTTCTTGAGTTGCATGCAGAAGACGGTTGGCATCAGAGTTGCTGCTGGTTGAAATTGGTTGGAATTGGCTTAATGATGCTGCGAGGCTCTTTACAGAGAAACAAATGTTCGATAAAGTGTTCTGAAAAAAAGGAGTCAGAGATGGTCGCTAGTTTGTTTTCAGAACTTATCAAATCAACGGTCTCTCCTTATGAAGAGATGCTCGCCTATGAGTATTTATATTCAGATTCAAGCGCAACACTAAAAAAATTTCCGGTAAGACGGTTGGTCTTGGTAAAACCCCTTCTGAGGTATTGGAGGAGGAATCTGGCCTTCTCGACTTACGGGAGAGTGATAGATATAAAGAAGTTCAAGAAACGATCGATCATAAGCTCGGTACCTTCGACGTGATTGTCAACGGCACTCCGTCGTGGCCAATGTCTCTTAAGGACTCCGCAAGGCCCGTGCCCGTTCTTTACTATAAAGGTTCCGTCTCGCTTCTAGATAGGCCTTCTATTTCTGTCGTGGGTTCGCGGAAAGCCTCACAGAAAGGCAAGGAGCTTGCTGCGAAGATTGCCTCTCAATTATCCGAACATGGTGTAAGTGTTGTAACGGGAATGGCTCGCGGCATCGATGCTGCGGCAACCGAGGCAGCTCTTGAGTATAAGGTCGGCGCGATTGGTGTTATCGGTACACCGGTTGACGAGGTATATCCTCGTGAAAACATTGACTTGTTTAATAGGCTTATTGAGTGCGAGGGGCTCATTGTCAGCCAAGTGCCTTTTTACAAGTATCAGCATCAGCCTTTAATACCAAAAGATTCTATTTCCCCGAACGTAACGAACTGATGGCTGCTATTTCCAACGCAACCATTATTGTCGAGGCTTCTGATACTAGTGGCACGCTCACGCAGGCTCGTGCTTGCGAGCATCAGGGACGGCCTCTGTTTATTACGAGGCATGCCTGTTCCGATCCCTCGGTCACTTGGCCTTCCAAATGGCTGAAAAAGCCCAATGTCTTTGATATTGATGACGCCATGGACGTTCTAGACATGCTTGGTCCATTGAGCATTGGGGAGGCGGCTTCAGTGTCTGATTGGAATTGGACTCTAATTGATAAGGTCGGCATGGCTAACCGTAGGTATCTTTGCGGAGACGATGCTTGTTTCTATTACATGCAGCGTGACGGTAGGGGCTACAGCGCTTCTCCCGAAAACGACTTGATCAGTAATTTTAAGAAAGATCCGTTTGAGTATCGCGATCGTCCTGATGTGCTTAGATATAAAAACAGAGCTATCCAATCATGCAGCAGTTTTGTTACGTCGTTCTTTAGGGACCGCTCTTATATCTTTGGGGACAAACGGATTGCTCTTGTTCCAATGCCTACATCGAATCCAAGAAACTCGGCAAAATTCGATAATAGGCTCGATCAGGTTTGCCGGAACGTGTCTTCCTGCTTCGACAATATTGTCTATGCTCCCGTAATCGATGTTAAAGACAGCGTAACCGCTGCTCATAGAGGTGGCCCTAGAGATCCCGAGCTTCTGCAAGGGTCTCTTGTTATGACCCGCGGTCTTTCACCAGATACCGATATTGTTGTGTTGTTTGACGACGTTCTTACCATGGGCGGTCATTATTCTGCGTGCAAGAATTGTTGCAACAGAACATGTGGACGACCCCCAACATACTGGGGCTTTTTCTGGCGCTGCATACTTGGCCGGTTTCTGTCGAGTGATGGTCTGGCCGCCCCCTCGAGACCGCTGCTCAGTCCCAGTTCCGAGCGACCGCGCTCTTCACGACAGTTTCGTCAACTATGTCGCTTTCTCGCACCGTGAATATGCAGTAGTTTGGCAAGAGCCAGTCGGCGTAGAAGCCCTTCCGTACGCTAAATACGCTTCCAGTGGATTGCCCTGCTCGCCGGGCAGATCATGGCGCTAGCCGGCTGCGTTCATATAGATTCACGAAGGCTATTGTTTACTGTCATAAATTGAATTGACCTTGGGACCCGGGTACTAGAGTTAACCTGCGATATTGACGTAGTTAACCTACGGTTCTACGTCCTGAGGAGAGTCGTCTGCCCCCTTGGATGGCCGCCTTTCTTCATTTAAGTACCTGAAATATTAGACATGCCTTTCTTGGTTATTGACGAGCAGGTTCGTTTTCTGAAATCTCGCGGTTTGGGTGTCGATGCGGATACTGACCCCACTCTGATGCTCGAAGGCTATTACTTGAATGTCAGATGGCGCCCCGTTCGATTAAGGTTGGGAACGTCTATACAAAGCAAGAACAACAGAACGGGCATCTTCCTAGTATTATTGATGCATATTGAAGTCGCCACTTTCCCGTACGTGCACGGAGTCTTAGAGATGATTCTTGCGGACTGGAATGTATTTGCTTGCAAGTTTAGCGGCAATGAGCAGACTGCTTTTGAACAACTATGCTACTTGCTGTTCTGCAAATGGTATGGGCGCGAGACGGGCATATCCCGCTACATCAATAATCCTGGGATTGAAACTGACCCAATTGTGGTTGATTGCGATGTAATTGGATGGCAGGCAAAGTACTACCAGGTGGCTCTTTCGCAAAGGAAGCGCGAGCTAATTGATGCCGTGGATGAGGCCCATAAATGCTATCCAGAACTGACGCGCCTCATTTTCTATTGCAATAGGGATTTTGGTGCAGGGAAAACGTGCTCGGATGGTGTGCAGGATCCCGCAGCCAAAACGGAGACCGAGGACTATGCCGCCCGCCTTGGAATTAAAATCGATTGGTTTCTCGCATCCGCGTTTGAATCCTCGTTTGTGCTGATTGAGAACGAAGCAATAGCAAGGCACTTTTTCTCTACCGATTCGTCTGATGCCTTTGGCTTGGGACTTCGCCTTGTTGAGCAGAGCAAACGCTACCTTAACTCCATTGATGCTTCAGTTGTCATTAAAGGCAAGGAATTAAAAATCGACCGGAGCGATCTGCTCGAACAGGTCTGCGATGGTTTGCACAAGGGGAACAGCGTCGTGCTACTTACGGGTGATTCGGGTGTTGGTAAGACCGCGACCGCCAAAGATTTCCTGTCCTCGCTCGCTGATGATTCGGTTGCTGTCGTGGTGGACTGTCATGGAGCTGATGCTTGGAGGAGCGAGGAGGACCTGCTTGGCGGTTGGCGCGGGTTTGGGCTAAGTGATGTCCTACGTGCTTTTCAATCAACGGACAAGCGCTATCTGCTGGTTGATTCAGCCGAGTACTTGTTCGAATCGCAGAACCGTTCCCTTCCAGCTGCTTTACTTGGTTTTGCGCATGATGGAAACTGGTCGGTCCTCTTGACGGTTCGTTCTTCATGCAGAAGAGAAATGGAAGAACTCGTTCATGACGTGTTTGAGTCTGCTTATACAGTTGTTTCGGTTAGTGGCTTTAGCGAAGATCAGGCGCACGACTATCTTATTCGTTTAGGTTATGCGGACAAGTATTTTTCAATCGCATCCGTCCCTCCGTTCAGAAAGCCCATTATTGCCAAAGTCCTCTCAAAGGTGATGCCGGGGCAAATAACGTCAGAAGAAGCATTGAGAGATTTTGTCCTTAACGAGCTCTATCTCAAATGCGACAACGAAGCTGAATCTGCATTGAGAAAAGAGACGGTTTTCTGGATGGCGTCCCGTCGGCTTTCATTGGCCAAGATGAGCTTTACACCAGACATGAAAGTGCTCGAACGGTTTAGAAAGGCCGGTATATCGTCAATTTTGATATGCAGAACGTGCGTTTCGCTCATGACTATTATGAAGAACTCGCAATCAGCGCGCTGTTGAATCATCTATTTCGACATCAGATTCAGCTAGACATTTTCTGACTGAGTTAAAGCCTGATTTTGCCACTAAGAAGATACTGACCGATTGGCTTATTGAGGATGGCGACGTAAACCGTGGAATGTTGGAGCGCCTCGCTGAAGAAGTGCTTGGCAACGAAGATGTATATCTGAAGTGGGAGAGTGTATCCATCGTTCGATGCTGCAGTCTGGCCAAACGGCAGAGCTATTATCGCAATTCTCCCTTGAACTTAAGGCGAATAGCTGGGCGTATGCGAGCGATTTGGGAAAAACGTTGCGGCGCTCTTGCATGGATATCGATTTTGAGACCATGGAGCGCATATCGAACAGTGGATTCGAAGGTAAGGTGCCTCTTCAGGAAAAGCCTTCCGGCCATGGCTGGAAAGACTATATTGCTTTTCTTTATAGCTATAAGGAAGAGATTCCTCTGGAGGCGTCTTTTGGTTTTGTTGGTGTTTTAGACGTTTGGTGCAAAAGTAACCATTCTGGAGAAACTACGCGCCAGGCGGGTCGGGTTGCACTCGCGTTGATTGAGAAGATTGAGCACGATAGCGATCGTTATCGATACAACGATGCCGAAGAAACTTGCGTTACGGTAATTCTTGAAGCAGCGGGTGAACTGAGTCAAGAATTGGCAGCCTATTGCGCTCAAGAGCGGGATTGGGATGATCGCAAGGAGCGTAACCACCCTTTATTTCGGGGCATGGCCAAGGATTCTTTATCGACGCGGTATGTTGCCCGTGCGATCCCAAACGAATATTCGGAGTTCTTATTTAATGCTTGGACAATCAAAGCCAATCATAAAGACGAATTCTATGAGATGGCCTTTGACTGTGAGACGGAATTTGCGCTCCGCGACTGCGGAAGATTTCATTATCCGACAAGCGCCATGCAGACTCCTGTTTATGCCCTATTTAGGGCGGACTGGGAAACTGCATTGCGGTTGGTCTGCAGAATCGCCGACCATGTTGCCGACTCTCTCATGCATTCGGATTTTGCTGATGAATGTTTGGAGGCGAGCGTGCGGTTGGGCGAGATAGACAGAAGCTATATTTTTAGCGGCAGACTATGGACGGCCCATTTGTTTGGTTGCGGTTCTGATTTGTATTCGTCAATCATGATGGCATTTGAGCGATGGCTACTTGAGGTTTCAGATGTAGCTACTCCCGCGCAGTTAGAACACCTTTGCTTTACTGCTTTGATGGCTTCCCATTCTTGCTCGGTTGTGTCCATTGTCGTTTCGGCCGTGCTGACGCTCCGGAAAAATGCCCCGACGTGCTCTGCGCGTTACTTTCCTGTCGGGCTGTGATCATGTTAGATAAAGAGAGGTGGATAAACGGGCGGTGTTATCCGGTTGTTCCTCCTTTTGCGGGCTACTATCTGCATAACCATGACAGAGAGGTTGTTTCGAAGTATCGAATTAGCGAGAAGCAGATTTCAAACGCCGCGCTTCAAGTTCAGCTTGACAACAACCTTATTCTACTGGATGGAAAGACTAGCGCTTCTGATCACATCCATTCGATTATTGACGACATGATCGGATCATCGGATGAGGAAGATGCGGTCACTAGATGGGCGTACCAGCAGATGGATTCTAGGCGACTTGAGGTTGTTGGAAATTCGGATGATCCGAATCATCCTGGTGTTGTTTTGGAGATTAATCCAGACGAGGATCTGGCGGAAAAGCTAAAACAGCATAAGGCGACACTGGAAGATGCGAGGCCGAGCCAATCTCTTGCTTTTTATACGTGGGCGCACAATGGATGGGAAAAGGGCGCTCAGTTTAACGATGACTTCGATTCCATTAGCGCCGCATTGGCTCATGCTAAGGGGCTGACTGATAGTGACGGCGCGGCCTTGTTTCTTCGCGATGCGTGTGAATACACAGTTGCAATTGCTCTTCGAGACTATTTGGATGGACTTTCGGAATCCGAGCTCGAATGGTGTTACGAGTTTGTTTCGGAATGCTAGGTGCCGCAATGCGTATCCCCCTCATCGAGAGTCTTCTCTTGAGGCACTTGTCAAGCTTGCGTTTTGTCTGCGGCTCGGGGAGTGGGCGAATTTCCGACTCTTGTTGCAAGGCTGGTCGTTGGTTCGGATAGAGCTTTGCACTCGATTTTAATAGAGGCTATAGGAGCCTATTATTCAGGGAATGTCCGTGCAATCGAGGCCTTTCTAGTTGGGTATCTTACAGCTGGTAAGTTCTGGGATAAGAATCGGAAGGACGCTTTGCGGGTTCCCGTTCCAGAGCGTCGGTTGAGTAACGATAAATCGATGGAATTACTCCTTGAAGAATATCCGCGATTGCCGGAACGAATCATCGCCATGGATCTTGGTGTCTCTTATTTGGAAAACTACGTTGTCTACAATCCGAAACACCTTGCGACGTGTTTCGTCTTGGTGGCAGCTTGCAGCAAAGACGGGTGCGATCCATTTGCTATAGAAGACTATATAAAGGCGACTTCATCTGGCTGATGGCCCACCGAGACGCCTCATGGATTTTGATTCTCAGGTTGCTTTGTGCGACATGTTGCGATGTGGTTAATTGAGACAAAGCCAAGTTGCTTTCGTCGTATTCTTGCCGAGATTGCTCCGCTGTTGCTTCAACAATATGTGGGTGGGCGTTTTCTGTCTGAATTACTCTATGCCCGACTTCGGGGGAGGCTGGACGACTCGCTATTCTTCGCGTATTGGAGCGAGACTTATGAAGCGTGTTTTTCGGTCAATGTTTCATTCGATAACAGAAGCAATCCCGACGATTTGCTAGAAGCGTTGCTTTTTGCGGATCCGTCTTGGTCCCATAACGAGTTTGAGTCATTTTTGGGCTACGACCGGTGGGATGCTTCTTCTCCAAGGTCTCACGGCGACAAAAAGGGACTGCAGCTCTGACATCGTTCGCATATCTGCTGCATGAGGTTGTACCCGAGCGCCTGGAAAAGGGCCTCCACTGGTGCGCGATGGTTATCCGCAACGGGGTCAGCCTCTCTTCTTCGCGACTCGATTCAAATATGCAATATCATCTCGAGGAAATTTGTGCTCGTGCCGCTGAAGAGCTGGGGTCAAGGATGGCTCGGCGGGGGGTGCTGGGAGGCGATCTGCGCGTCGTCCTCGACTTCCTTATCAACCAATTCGATTCGTCGCGCGCGTATCGTTTGCGAGATTTGATAGAGGGGGAACGGCGCATGACGGCTTCATTGGTTAAATTTAACGACATTGGTACGACATTGGCGGGATGCACTTTGTGTGGCGATATGATGCACGGGGAGCTCGATACTTCAACGCTTGGGGCCGTTACAGTCTGAAATGGGCCATCGAAAAAATTTGATGGCGAGCATTCGGTACATTGCCTACGATACGGGCAAGTCCCGAGGGGCTGCCGATCGGGCGCCTCCGGATGGCCGTCTGCCCCTGCCCTGTAGAGGGCCCCGGGGGTATTGCCGCCGGGGACGCTCGCCGCTCCGGACGACTGTTAAGCGATGCAGTTTAACTTTCATTGATCGTTCTAGAAACGTTGGATTTATAGCGTATTCCGAAAGTGCGGGGGAAATTCGAAACTCGCCGAGCACGCTCCGTTATTTGTCAGCTAAACCGCAGATCGCGGATATCCAAATCCCAATCTGGTCGACAGGAATCTGGTTTTACCCGCGCTTACGGAATTGCCCGTCGAAAGTGTGCGACATAATCTGGAACCCCTGAGCACAACGGCCTTTTCCAACAAAAGAGCCGCAGGTAGAGCTGCTGTGGCATTCCAGTGTGGTTGGCCGGCTTTTCCTGCCGATATTGTTCTTGTCCTATACAGTTGCTATCATAGTTTACCGCAGAGGTAAAACTACGATAGGAGGTGGTCATGCAGGTCAATTACAGGAACCGTCAAATCGAGAAGATCTGTACGGACGCCTCCGCTGCAACCAAGAAATACGGTAAACGAACGGCGGGGCTTATTCATCAACGCGTCGACGAGATCTATGCCGCCGTTTCTGTCGAGATGCTCGTTCAGTTTAGGATCGGGCGATGTCATCAGCTCGTTGGCGACCGTAAGGGCCAATTTGCGATGGACTTGGAACATCCCCTGCGATTGGTTTTTGAAGTTATTAGAGATGAGATTCAGATAGCGGAAATTCAAGAAATCGTTGACTACCACTAGCATGAGATTTGTAAACAGGAGAATGCTTAAGAGGTGAGAAGGCATGGCAAGGAGCAAGACTTATATCGCAACACCACCGGGAGCCACTATAAAGGAGCAGATTGAGTATCGCGGTATGAGCCAGCGCGAGTTTGCTAGGCGCATGGATTACTCCGAGAAGTTCATAAGTCAGCTTATAAATGGACAAGTTGAACTTACTCCAAATACCGCGCATAGGCTCGAGATGGTGCTGGGCGTTCCCTCGGTATTTTGGATGAATCTTGAGGCGCGTTATCGTGAGAAGTTGCTGCAGGTCGAGGACGAAAATTCTATCGAAGAGGATAAGCAGATAGCCAGGAAGTTCCCTTATGCACAAATGGCCAAACTGGATGGTCGAGCCGACGCGCTCCGTGGCTGTTAAAGTGGTCGAGCTTAGAAAATTCTTTGAGGTTGTTAGACTTACGCTGCTGAATGAAGACCGACTTGCTCCGGGAATCGCTTATCGTCGCCAGAAGGAAACCTCTGAATCCGAATATGCACTTTTGGCTTGGGCCAGAAGGCCAAGATCGATGCGCGAGGAATAACGACCGGTAAGATCAATGTTGGTAAGCTTGAGGAATGTATTCCCAAACTCAGAAAGCTTACGTCTATGGATCCTGCAGATTTTCAGCCGCTTCTTGTGTCTATGTTGGCTGAATGTGGGGTCGCGACGGTCTTTTTGCCTCATCTTGAGCACACGTTTCTCAATGGTGCGACGTTCTATGACGGATCAAAGATTGTGCTCGCGCTTACGCTGCGCGGGGCCGATGCCGATAAGTTCTGGTTCAGTCTTTTCCATGAATTGGCGCATGTTATTAAAGGGCACATTGGACTCACTGCTGGGACTACCGAAGAGGAGGAACGCACGGCGGATGCTTTCGCGCGCGATACTTTGATTCCGCCAGAGGTATATGTTCAGCTCGTTGCTGGAAGCAAGACGTGTAGCTCCGTTGCGTCTTTTGCCGATGAGATAGGAATTGCCCCAGGAATTGTTGTGGGTCGCTTGCAAAAAGATGGGTATCTGCCATATAGCCAGTTGAATAGCCTCAAGGTAGGTATCAGTTCGCAGATAGAGTGCACATCTCCGAGAATTCCGGGTTTTCTATCGAGGTTTACCGTGAATGCGGGTGAAGAGCCGATGGCGCGCAGTCGTGGTCGCTGGAAGTTACGGTAAGATATTCTAAGTGATGCAGTCGCCGCGGACTCTACGTGAGGCGGTGACAAAGAAGGGTCGTTGTTCGGTTTTCCGGCAACGGCCCTTTGATGTTTCCGCGACAACTGGATATTGTCGTGGATGCCGTCTTTGTTGCTAGAACCCTGATGCGAAGTCATCATTTCGGAAGTGCTGGGAAAAATCAGAAACCTCCGAGCACAACCCGATTTTTGCAACAAACCGCAGGTAGAAGCGTTGTCGCTATCCGGCGTGGTCGGCATGTTTGGAATTTGCCGCATACTACAGGTTTGAGTGGCTCTCTCAGTAGGTTTTCATGGTTCGGATTGGCTTTGGTTACATGACTTTTCTCGTAGTGGCGTAATTGATGCAGGTCTCCTATCTCTTGCTTAAGCGTTTTACTGTTGATGGCTATAGGAATTTTCCGCTCCGGTTACATTTAATTTTGCAGCTTCTCGTGATTACCAGTTTGCAGAAAATAACGTTAAAACGGAACCGTGAAAACCGCACTTTTGATCGGCAGAAATGCGTCTGGTAAATCGAATTTCGGTTCAGCTTTATTCGACATTACGTTCGGCTTTCCAGAGGCATTCGATTATTCTGACCTGGATGATCGTCTGTTTTTAAATGCTGATTGCGGGCGAGGCACGGCACAGTTTACCTATGTCTTTGAATTTGACGGTCACGAAATCAATTACTGCTATGAGAAGACTTCTCCGACTACTTGGCTTCACGAGACCCTATCGATTGATAAGAAACGAATTTTCGATTTTAATAATGCAAGTGGCGTTTTCGAAGAGAACCATCTTGAACGAATCGGTGCTGCTGGAATCAATTTTGAATTCTCCGATACTTCGTTGAGCCTTCTTTCTTATATAACGAGCAGTCTTCCGACCAATGTTTTAGGCGTTTTGGCGGAGTTACGACGATTTGTCTCGCGCATGAGGCTGATTCGCATGGACGTTTTTCGATTAAAAGGGTTTGAAACAAGAAAGGTAATCGACAAGTGAGTAATCGCCCTCTTTGACACCGGCGATATTGCGCCCGGGCACCGTCCGCTCACATCCAGAATATTGCCGTTCGGCACCGCCGATATTCCCTTCGGCACCGCCCGCTGGTACGTTCCGGCTGTCATGCAACCGGGACCAAGGAGGTACAGCATGGCGAGAAGAATCAGGGCCAGGGAGGCCCTCAGGCTCCGTGCGTCCGGGCTCTCGCAGAACGCGATCGCCCGCGCGGCGCACATGTCCAAGCACAGCGTCAGGGAGGTGCTCGACGCGGCGGAGGACTCGGGCCTGACATGGGACGACGCCGAGGGAATGACGGACTCCGAGGTCTACGGGAGGCTGTTCCCGGATAAGGCCCCGGCGGGGCCCGTCTACCCCGACCCCGATTGGGACCGCGTGCACCGGGAGCTCGCGAGGACGGGCGTGACGCTCAAGCTCCTGCACTCCGAGTACGCCGAGCGGCCGCGGCCGCGGGCGAGCCCGCGATGTCCTACGACCGCTTCTGCAAGCGCTACGGCGAGTTCACCGTCCGGCGCAACGTCGTCAGCCGCGTGGGGCACAAGGCCGGGCGAAACATGGAGGTCGACTGGTCGGGGCCCACGATGGCGCTCGTGGACCCCGTGACCGGCGAGGTGTCCAAGGTCTACCTGTTCGTGGCGTGCCTCCCTTCAGCCGGTACAGCTACGTCGAGCCGACGCTCGACATGAGGCAGGATACCTGGCTGCGCTGCCACGTGCACGCCTTCGAGTTCCTCGGCGGCTCCACGCCCGTGATCGTGCCCGACAACCTGAAGACCGGCGTCAGGTCGCACCCGCGGGAGGCGAGGTCGCGCTCAACCCCGCCTACGA
>ENA-OQHP01000418-OQHP01000418.1-human-gut-metagenome-genome-assembly--contig:-NODE-418-length-13666-cov-5.875102_pt1 | contig 13666 bp, 19 predicted proteins | sample MGYA00242563_ERZ504717 | MGnify/ENA primary metagenome ERZ504717 (study PRJEB26092, sample SAMD00036212) | human gut metagenome | host: Homo sapiens | study: EMG produced TPA metagenomics assembly of... | reverse complement strand
CGTTCATCAACACCATTGTTCAACACTTTCTACGATATTTAGGACAAATACTACATGATATTTACAAGAATATACTATATTATTATTTGATTTATATTCATAAAGTATTATATAACTATTAAAAATATAATACAATAAAAACAATGATATCGAATCATTGTTTTTAGCGAGCTTATATCCCTATAAATAAATTTAGGGGCTTTACGCTCGCATTTGGTAAAACATAAACGACCTTCCGGTCTTGAACTCATTTCTATTTTATTCGCTATAACAGGTACATCTTTAATAGTTACTAAAGGAGATTTTTCTTCAATTATTCTTTCCCCTATAGCCTTTATGGCTGGTATCACTTCTGCACTTTGTTGTGTATTTTATACGCTTCAACCTCGCAAAGTATTATCTAAATACTCCTCTACAAATGTAATGGGATGGAGTATGCTCTTTGGTGGAATATTTATTTCTTGTTTTAATAATCCACTAGATATACCAAGAGAGATAAATTTATATACATTAAGTGCAATTTTAAGCATGATTTTATTTGGTACTGTATTAGCCTTTTGCTTTTACTTAAAAAGCCTTGATTACTTGAGTCCAACTGAAGCCAGTATATTAACTGTGGGCGAACCACTTTGTTCTATTATTCTCTCTTTAATCTTCTTAAATGTTACTTTCTCCTCTATCGAACTTATGGGAGCAGTATTAATTTTAAGTACAGTATTTATCTTAGCTAAAGCAAAATAAGAGGCTAATTTTAGCCTCTTATTTTATTTTCATCTATATTTTTCTGTTTTTATGCCCCACCCCAAAACAAATAAATAATATGTATTATCCAAACAGTAAGCATCACATATTGTACCCAAAAGAATTCAGCTGGCATAAAATAATAACCTATGCTCATTATTACTGTTACCATAAAAAGCACTTTGAATTTTGCCTTTATACTCATTGTTCGCTTTTGCACAAAATCTGCCAAATGTTTTTTATATAAATCAGTTTGCCTAAACCATTGATGTAATCTCTGTGAACCTTTAGAAAAACAATATAGAGTTAACAAATAAAAAGGCACTGTTGGTAATAATGGCAATATAATCCCTATAGTTCCTAATATAAAGCTTATACAACCTAAGCTTATCCAAAAATATCGCATCAAAATTTTATTTGATAATTCCACTTTGCACCTCATTAAATAAATGATAACAATTTTCAATAAAATTATATCATAATATACTGGAATTATCTTCTATTATTTAGCAATCATCCTTTAATTGTTTTTCTATTATCGTATTTAAAATAAATCATACTTGCCACAGTAGCTATTACAGCTATAATACCTTCAAGATAAAAAGCTATATTTAGATTATATATTTCCGCAATATTACCAGCTATCATTGGGACTATCGTCATTCCCACTGCATAAATAGCTTGATAATATCCCATAGCTGTAGAACGTTTTTCGATAGGAACATTCTTCATTGCTTCTGAAGTGCAAAAAGAAAAAACAATCCCTGTAGATAATCCCGCTAATATTTGAATAGCAATCAATAAATTAGGTGAAAAAATATTAGGTACAGCAAAACAATATATAGCTAAAACGAATAAAATAAAAGGTATCCAAAGTGATGACCCCAATCGTCTAGCAAAATTACTTGCTGAAAAATAAGAAGCTAGCACTGCTACAATAATATATACGATGGATAGTAGACCAATTTGAAATGCACTCGCATTTATTTCATGAGCAATCTGCGTTGTAAAACTCATACAAGTAGCCATTAAGATACCTTGTTGAACTAATGCCAATATCGAAAAGAAAATCAATCTTTTATCTGCATAAACTTTTATTAAATCTGATGTTTTCGGCACTATTTTTACTGTTTTTGTCTTTTGCTCTTTAATACCAAACGATAATAATATCGCTGGCACTCCACTACAGATACTCAATAAACATAAAAAATTCATACCTAAATGATTATAGCTCAAGGTACTTAAAACAAAACCACCTAAAACGCCTATATTATTAGCAGCCATGATAAGACCCATTGCTCGCTGTAGATTTCACAAGTGAAATAACTAGCATATAAAACCATGAAAGAAATCCACATAGCTGAAGCAAAACCAGATAATATATTTCCCACCAAAAAGCCTGTTTGCGGTTCTAAAATAATGCGAAATACAGAAGCTAGTGCTGAAGCTGTAACTCCCAAAATGATAAATAATTTATGACGACCATTTTTATCTGCCATAATGCCAATGGGCATTCTCAATACCATTTGCGAAAAACCATATATACCTATGATTATGCCAATCATGCTAGAAGAAACCTGCATAGTTAATAAATATGGTGTTTGAAAAGGCACATATACATATTGAGCAAACCAAAATAGTACAACTATTACCAACAACAAATTTTTCTGGTAATTTAATTTACTTTTGTCCATGAAAAATCTTTTACTCCTTTCATTTTGGATTAAAATTTTAAAATAAAAATCGCCTTAGATTAAGGCGATTTTTATTTATAAATTATACATATGATTTAAAGGGCCACTGCCTTTTCCTAAATCTAAATTAGCTTTTAATGCTCCTGTGATATAATCTTTAGCATTTTTAATGCTTGTAACTAAATCATGACCAGCAGCTAAATTAGAAGCAATCGCTGATGATAAAGTACAGCCTGTACCATGAGTATTTGGATTGTCTATGCGATTACCTTCAAACCAATGAATTTCTCCATGGTCCCAAAGCAAATCATCTGCTGTATCTTCCAAATGACCACCTTTAATTAAAATAGCAGTCGGTATCTTTTGCGAAATAGTCTGTGCTGCTTTTATGCAATCTTCTTTTGTCTTGATAGCAAAGCCACATAAAACTTCTGCTTCTGCTAGATTTGGTGTAATCACTGTAGCTAATGGCAATAATTTTTCAATTAAAGTATTTGCCGCATCTTCTTCCATCAAACGACTACCAGCTGTAGAAACCATTACTGGGTCAGCAACGATATTTTTAGCTTTATATTCTACTAATTTATGAGCAATCATCTCAATGATTTCTTTATTTGCTACCATACCGATTTTAACTGCATCAGGATAAATATCTTGGAAAATACAATCCAATTGTCTGCCAACAAAGTCAGCCCCTGCATCTAAAATGCCGTACACACCAGTTGTATTTTGAGCTGTAAGAGCTGTAATTGCACTCATTGCATACATTTTATGAGCTGTAATTGTCTTTATATCTGCTTGAATACCTGCTCCACCACTACAATCTGAACCTGCTATTGTCAAAACTTTTTTCATTTCATTCATCTCTATCATCTCTTTTCATATTTAGCCATAGCTCTAACTGTTCACCAGTCATATTATAAATAGCATCGATTAAATAATTTCTAAAGCTAGCATTGCCATCTAACTCACCCATACGTTTTTGAGCGATTTCTCCTGCTACACCCATAGCACAAAAAGCTGCTACTGTAGCCATTAATTTATTATCTTTATTCGCTACTAAATAAGCTGTAGTAAATGCTGATAACATACAACCACTGCCTGTGATTTTACTCATGATTTTATGACCATTGTAAATCACATAAGCATCTTTACTATCAGCGACAATATCAATGACACCACTGATAGCAATAATAGCATCCATATTTTTAGATAATTGCTTAGCAAATTTTACATATTCTGCTAAATTTTCTTCAGTAATGCTATCTCTTATATCAGCATCTACACCACGAGTTGAACCACTGCCATTTGCTAAAGTTTTTATTTCAGAAATATTACCGCGGATTACATCAAATTTTATATTTTTTACTAGTTCAACAGCAGTGCGAGTACGAAGTTCTGACGCTCCTACACCTACAGGGTCTAATAAAACTGCATGACTTAATCTATTAGCCATCCAACCTGCTTTATGCATAGAATTAATTGTTCTTGAATTCAACGTACCAATATTTATATTTAAACCATTACAAATGCTGGTGATTTCTTCTACTTCATTGATATCATCAGCCATAATAGGTGATGCTCCACAAGCTAATAAAATATTTGCACAATCATTTACAGTAACATAATTAGTAATATTATGTATTAATGGAGAATTTTTACGCACATTCTCTAAACATTCTTTCAACAAAATAATCAGCCTCCTTTTTATTATTTTCATTCTACAATATTCACAAAATGCCTGCAATGAAAAAGCTTTTTGTTTAACTTGACTCCATTAAAATTAACTTAATTTACAGATTTAGCTTTTACTAAATTTAAATTAAGTATTAATATTGCCGAAATAATGCATATCATCCCTAATATCTTTGTTAAATCAAATACTTCCTGAAAAAATATCAATCCCACTATAGCTGATACAATAGGTTCAATCGTAGCTAATATTGAAGCTTTTCCTGCCTCTAATTTTTTTAGCCCTGTAGTATAGAGTAAAAACGGCATAACTGTACAAAAAATAGCCAATCCAATTATCGCGATAATAGCTTGCAAACTCAAAAGCTCATCTACATGATATATAACTCCAGACAAAGGAATACTTCCGATAGTTGCCACTATAAAAGTATAAGTAATAATAGTTACTGCTTCATATTTGTCTATTATCATCTTGCTAAAAATACTATATAACGCATAACCAAAACCTGCACCTAAACCCAATAATATAGCCTTGCCACTCAAATTCACTTCTTGAGAAAATGCTCCTGTAATAAAACATAAACCGATAATAGTCATGATTAAAGCTAATATTTTTTGCTTATTTAATTTTTCATGAAAAAGAAAAAAGACATTATCATCACAAATATAGGTGCCATATACAATAAAAGTGCAGGAATTGCTACACCGCCAATAACTTCAATCGCTTCAAAATAGCAATAATTAAAAAAGATAATACTAAAAATACCTGTACCTAAAAAATAAATTATATCCCTAAATTCAATTTTTAATTTACTTCTATCAAATATGCTTAAATAAATAATTAAGCATATTGCTGAAAAAAATACTCTTATTGCCACACATTGCAAAGAATTGAAACCTATTTCTTTTAATAAACTGATAAAAATCGCAATAATTCCCCACAAAACACCTGCACTAGCAATGCAAATAACACTATTCACTACACTAACTCCTTTTCAAATCTTAAATTTTTCCATCTTATTATTTTAACTAAATTATTACACAATAATCAAATTGACATAATGCTTACACTTGCTTAAAATTAACTTAACGAGCTAAGAATTGTGGTGATTATATGTATCAAGAAGAACGTTTATATCAAATCATGAATTTATTACGCAAGAAAAAAAGTCTATCTAAACAAGAAATCATGTCTACATTCAATATATCTCGAGATACAGCTAGACGCGATATCATCTGTTTAGTAGAACAAAAAATCGCTTTACGCACACATGGTGGTATCACCTTGCCTACAGTGCAACTTCGTCAAAGCTTTAAAGAACGAGCAAATTTAAAAAACTCCAATAAAGATTTATTAGGCAAAGTAGCTTCATCATATATCAAAAAAAATGCTATTTGCTATTTAGATACATCAACAACAGTTCAATATATGTGCAAATACATCAAAGAAAAATCTACTATATATAGTAATTCCATTGATATTATTGAACAATTAAAAGATAATGCTACTTTAGATTTACATCTATTAGGTGGCAAACTCAATCCAGTAAATCGTTATTTTTTGGTAGTGAAACTTTAACTATACTTGATAATATCCGTTTTGATATCGCCTTTTTAGGTGCTGCTAGTATTACTGAAGATGGCTTTTACACCTTTGAAAATGAAGATGCTGCTATCAAACATTTGATTACCAAAAATTCTACACTTACCTGTGTACTTGCAGATTCTGGTAAATTTCTGCTACAACCTGCTTATAAATTTGGTAAATTAAGTGATGTAGATATTGTTTTGACTACAAAAATGCCACCAAAAGCCATTGTCACAGCATTAGCCAAAGCCAATTGCTCACTATTTTGGGATTTTAATGACAAAGTTAAAGGAGAAAATATTTTATGAGCATAAAATTAATAGCCTTAGATATGGATGGTACTTTACTTAATCGACAAAAACTTGTTTCCGAGGAAAATGCCTCAGCTATAAAAAGAGCTATGGATAAAGGTATTTATGTAACTATAGCCACTGGTCGTATGCCTGCATCTGCTTCTTATTTTGCTAAACAATTAAATATGAACTGCCCTGTAGTATCTTGTAATGGTGGTGTTGTTAAAGATTTAAATACAGGAAAAAGCATCTATGAAGCTCATTTTTCTAAAGATACTATAACTGAATTAATATCTATTTGTTATCAAAAAATTGGTATATTCGTTGGTATATTGGCGATACAATTTATGTTCGCTATGTAGATATGGATATGTTCCCTGCTTATAAAACTACAAAAGGATTAAATATAGTAGAGGTCGGCGAGGATTTTGAAAAATATACAGAAAATGTTACTCAATTAGTTGTTTGTAACTTAAATGGAAAAATCCAAGAAATTCAAGACGAATTAGCTGATATATTCAAAAATAGAATTGGTCTACAACAAAATACAGGATATACTATGGATATAACACCTCCTGGCATTGATAAAGCTGTTGGACTAAGTAAATTAGCTCAGTATCTACAAATAGATAAAAGTGAAATCATGGCTTGTGGTGATGGTGATAATGATTTAGCTATGATTGAGTATGCCGGTTTAGGTGTTGCCATGGAAAACGCTATTAATGATGTGAAAAATATTGCTCAATTCATCACTAAAGATTGTGATGAAAATGGTATAGCACATGTTATTGATAAGTTTATATAATAAAAAATTGTATTGATAAAAAGAAAGCTTGGCTAATATGCCAAGCTTTCTTTTTATATTAATTATTTGTCCACAGCTAATTTATTTATCATAACTTTATCTTTTTTTATATTTTTCAAAGTAAATATACTAATAAAAGTAATTATTAAAACTGCTGACCCTAACATAATATACGTATTCTGAAATCCATAATTCAAATACATGCCTCCTGCTATAGATGAAAAAATCACTATAGCTAATTGTTTTGCCAAATTAAATCCTAACAAATAAACACTAGCCGATAATCTAACATCAAAAACTTGTGTTATATATTTCATTACAGAAACTAACATTAATGGCATTTCAAAAGCTGCAATTAATCTAAAAATAGATAACATTGTTATTGAAGTAAATATTGCACTTCCTGCTATACGAATAAAAGTTAATACGCCAAACAATAATAAACCTTTTTTAGCTCCAATTTTATTTACTAATGCTGGTGCAAAAATCATTAAAATAGCTTCAATAGCAGTTTGAGCTGCACATAATTTACTAAATGTATCTATTCCATTTGCTTTAGTATCAAAAAAAGTTACATAATAATTTGGAAATTGTTGATCAAACACATCGTATATTGCCGCTGTTCCAACAATTATTAACGCAAAAAACCAAAAATCTTTTAATTTTAAAATTTTAAATACATCATTCTTAGTAATAACAGCATTATTAGTTTTCGTTTTCTCTATAACATCTTTTTTTACTGGTGCTAAATACAATAATACACACAATATTGCGCCTGATATAGAAGCTGCCCAAAAAATACTTTCTGGATTTTGTAAAAATAAAATACCTCCAACAAAACTTGCTGTTGCTCCTGCAATCGAACCAAAAAGACGTACATGTCCATATTCAAATCCATTACTACGACTAACTCGCTCGATATATGATTCTACTACACCGACGCCTCCATACAAGCACAAACTCATATAAAACTACAAACAAATAAACCAAGCCAAAAATTATATTCAAGCAAAGGAATAAATATCCAGTTAAAAAATACACCAAAAAAAATCATGGCTCCAGCTATAATAGCAAAAAGATTCTTTTTATATCCTAATTTATCTTGAATATATCCAAAAAATGGATGATAACAAAGTGCTGCTAAAGATATACCAGAAAAAATAAGACCTGATTGTACTTCATTTAAATGAGCATTATCTTTAAGCCAAATAGGTAAAAATGCAAATGTTATCGCCCATGTAAAAAAATAAAAGTAAAACATTCCACCATAATTAAAAAAATCTCTTTTAAATACTTTACTCATAAATTACACCTACTTTTTTCTTAAAGAATCAAAATCTACATTTCTTGTATCCATTACAGGTTCTCCAAAAATAGGAAAACCATCTTTATCCCATTCTATAACTTGTACTCTTGTATGACGATTAGGATCATATAATGGATCTCCTTCAATGTCTGTATAATTTCTTGCATGATAGACTAATAAATCTTTCATTCCATCTTCTGAAACTGTAAAACTATTATGACCTGGACCATATTGTTTATTTTTATAAGATGTTTTAAATACTGGTTTTTCTAACTTTTTCCATGATTTAGGATCTAATAAATCATCATTTTCATTCACAACTAACATACCCATACAATAATTTCATCTGTTGCACTAGCTGAATAAGTTAAAAATATTTTTCCATTTTTTTTCAATATTGCTGGTCCTTCATTTACCCAAAATATTTTTATCTCCCAATCTAATAAAGGCTGTGTTAACATTACAGGTTTCGTTCTTAAAGTCCAAGGGTTTTCCATTTCTGCAATATATATATTAGAATGTGATTCATAATTTACATTTCTATCTTCTTGAGCCCAAATATAATAAAGTTTTCCTTTATGTTGCAATATTGTAGCATCTAATGAAAAAGATTCCCAACCTGTTTTAATTTGTCCTTTTTCAGTCCATGTTCCTGTCAATGGATCAGCATCTAAACATTCTATTACATACATACGATGATTAAAAGTTATTCCCGTAACTTCTTTATTAGGAGCTGCAGCAAAATAAATATACCATTTTTTATCTATATAATGAATTTCTGGAGCCCAAATTAATTCACTCATATCTCCATCTAAATGTTTTTTCCAAACTATTACTGATGGAGCTTTAAATAATTCATTAATAGTTTTTGATTTTCTAATTTCTATTCTGTCATATTCAGGTACAGATGCTAAAAAATAATAGTATCCATCTATATGTTTATAAATATATGGATCTGCTCTTTGTGTTACTACAGGATTTAAATATGTATAATCTTTCATAATATCAACCTACTTTTTAAATTTATTGAAATTTTATATTATTTTTTCTTTCGATAAATATATTACATTTATATTTTTCTAAGTCAATACTTTTTATTAAAATATTTATTTTTTTATTAATTATAAATTCTATTTTAGCATTTACTTAATTATACTTTATAATTAAATTTCTAAACTATATTCTTTATTCCTTAAAATATGTCAAAAAAATCATAATATAGTATAATCATATATACATAATACATTTTAAGGAACGATGTTTTAATGCGGGAATATTTTACTAAAAAAGATACACTTTTATTTGCTAAAGCAATAAGTTCACCACTTAGATTAGATATACTTCACTATGTTTTTAAGAATAAAGGTACTAGTTTAAATGATTTAGCTGATACTTTCAATGTATCTAGAGCAGCTATCACGCAGCATTTAAAAATTTTAACTGATGCAGATTTAATAGAAATAAAACCTCTATTTGGTAATAAAGAAGCTAGAAAAGCTTGTTATGTTAAAGAAGACCGCTTCGTAATTTCACTTGTTAATCAATTCAACACAGATAACTTCTATGAAGTAGATATTCCTATTGGTCAATATATTGCACATAATATTACACCGACATGTGGTATAGCTACTACAGATAACTTAATTGGTAAAGAAGATAATTCTAGTTATTTTGATGATCCAGAACGTATGAATGCTAGCATTTTATGGTTTAATACAGGTTTTATTGAATATAGATTACCTAATTATCTAGAAAAAGATGATAATATTTTAGAACTTCAATTAACCATGGAAATATCTTCTGAAGCTCCTGGAGTTGCTGAAAATTGGCCAAGTGATATATCTTTCTATTTTAATAATCATTTTATTGGAAAATGGACTAGCCCTGGTGATTATGGTGAAAATCAACGTGTATCTATACGCCTGAATGGTGGCAAGATAATTGGAATCAATATGGTTTATTAAAATTATTATCTATTAATGAGCATGGTACATTTATTGATGGAAAGCAAATTTCTGATATAACCATATCATCATTAAAATTAACTAAGGATGTTCCTTTTTTATTTAAAATGGCTGTCCTTGATGATGCTAAACATAAAGGTGGATTTACTTTATTTGGTAAAAATTTTGGTAATTATAATCAAGATATTAAATTTAGAGTTTTCTATGAAAAAAGACGTTAATTCTTAAAGAATTAACGTCTTTTTTTTATTTTTCCAATCCATATTTTTTAATATAACGATATAAAGTAACACGGCTTACACTCAAAAGATTAGATAAACGACTTACGTTTCCGCCAGCTGCTTTCCATGCTTTGAGGAATATTTCTTTATCTGTTTTCCATTTATTATCTGGTTTTACGCTACCCATTAAGTTGATATCTGTAGGATAGATTTCATGTCCACTTGTATTAAAGAATGAATATTCCAATACACTTTGTAATTGTTTGATATTTCCTGGCCAATCGTAATTTTTCAATACTTCTAAGGACTCAGGTAATAATACTTTTGGTTCCATTTGATGCTGTTTAGACAATTCTTCAATGATGTTAATAGATAACATCGGTATATCATCTCTACGAGAACGAAGTGATGGTACACGTATAATACTGCGAGAAATTATATTAAATAATTTTTCATCGAATTGACCTTTTTCAGTCAAACGTCTTAAATTTGCATCACTTGCAGCAATAATGCGTACATCAATACTGCGTTCTAAACTTTCACCGATACGATGAGTTTTCTTTTCGGATAAAGCTTTAGCTAACATTTTAGCAATAGAGCTTGGTAATTTTTCGATTTCATCAATAAATAAAGTACCTTTACTTGCTAATTCTAATTTACCTGGATGACTAACATCAGAATCTGTAGCTGCGCCAAAGATATCTTGTTCCAATAATTCTGGTGTAGAATCTGCACAATTTATAGAAATCAATGGACCTGCCATACGCATACTAGCCATATGGATACCATGCGCTAAACGCTGTTTGCCAATGCCAGCTTCACCTTGTAATAAAATATGATTTTTATTACGAGCTACACGATAAGCACGTTCTTTCATCTGTACAAAAGATTTACTTTCTCCAACCATAGAAGATAAGCTATATTTTGCTGTATAACCAGAAGCATGAGCTACTAAAGTACGTAAATCTTCAATTGGCATAGATACTGTAACTACACTTTGTACATCTTCATCATCTTCAGAATTTTTCAATGGCACAACAGTAGTAATATCTTCATAAGTTTTATTATTAGTAATCCATGTAGTTTCACGATTATAGCAAGAAATACCTTGGAAACCATCATAAATAGGAGTATGTGTATAATTCAATACAATATCTTTTAAATGAGCTGTTTCTTTATTTTCATTTATAGCATTAATAGCGGATAAACGTTCTTCACCCATGCGATTTGCATAAACAATTTTATCTTCAGACATAATATGATATACAGCAAATGGCGCTGCATCTAAAATAGCTTTCTGAGCTTTAATATTCAAAGATTGTCTAATATTTAATTCTAAAGCAGTTTTTAATGTAAATAATAATGCTAAAACTACATCTTGAGGAATTTTTTCATATTCCATTACAGTTAAAGATACGATATATGTTAATTCCCCATTGACCATAATTGGCACAGAACCACTATTCATTTCATGTAATTCTTCAAGCCAATTTCTGGGCCAAATACCCAAATGGTACTTTATGTTCTTTTACAATATTGCAACTAAGTGTACCTACGTTTTTCGTAGTTAAGCTTACGCCTTCTAATCTATCAATAAGTCTTGATGTTGGATTGGCATATTTTTTAGTACAGTACATTCTGAATCCATGATAGTTAAACATAGATTATATTCATGTAAAAAGTCCACAATACTGTCGATAAAATTATCTAAATACTCAATAGCATCACTGTGTTTGCTTTGTAATTGAGCCAATTCATATGCTGATAATCTAGCAGTTGCTGGAATTTTTTTAGGATTAACTTGATATTGCTTAGATAATTCCCATGATTCTTTTATCCATGGATGTACATTAGGGTCAGTTATACCTTTATTTATAAAAATTTTGTAATAATTTATTAATTTTTCTCGATTTCGATGTTCTCTAATCATAATATTTATAAACCTCTATTCTGTAAAGTTTGTCGCCTAAAATCTTTAAGATATTAACTATTTTAACAAGTGTGTAACAAACTATCAATTATTTTCTAAAAAAATAATAACATTTGTACAAAAAAATATTGTTTATTTGTTAACTTGTGAGCTAAAATTATATTTGTTATACTTTATTCATAAATTAAAATGTTGAGGATGGTTTTTTCTATGGCTAGAATGAGTAAACGAATTAGTAATAAAATTACTAAAACAAAAGAACAACAAAATGCACCTAAAGAACAGAAAAAGTACGGTAAAGATATTTGGTTAATCCTATTAATCGTCATTAACTTCTTATTATTAGTAACTATGTGGGAAAGTTTAATTTTAGCTCCAATAAGCTTTGCTACTTACTTAGTTTTAGAAATTGCTTTAGTAATTATGTATGCAAATCGTCATGCAAAAGTGTCTGATAATGTTAGAGAATGGCTCTATAAGGCACAGATTTTCTTTATGGGTATTATTTTACTTTTATTCTTATATACAGTAGTTGCTTATATATTCGGTTAAAATAAAATATAAAATAAAAAGGCTAGTTAGATATAATCTAACTAGCCTTTTTTAACCGAATTAATAATTGTTTGCTTTAATTTCAAAGAATGCTTTTGGATGAGCACATACAGGACAAATTTCTGGAGCTTCTGTACCTTCATATACATGACCACAGTTTGAACACATCCAAATCATTTTTTCATTGCGTTTAAAAACTTTATCTTCTTGAATATTTGCTAATAATAAATTGTAACGAGCATCATGTTCTTGTTCAATTTTAGCAACCATTTCAAAGAGGTTAGCAATGCGAGTGAAACCTTCTTCACGTGCTACTTTTGCGAATTCTGGATACATAGAAGTCCATTCTTCATGTTCACCAGCAGCTGCTGCTTTTAAGTTTTCTTCAGTAGTACCAATTTTATCTACTAATTTAAACCAAATTTTAGCATGTTCTTTTTCATTTGCAGCTGTTTCTTCAAAAATTTTAGCAATCTGAACATAACCATCTTTTTTTGCCTTAGAAGCATAGTACGTATATTTATTACGTGCCTGAGATTCACCAGCAAATGCCGCCCATAAGTTTTGTTCTGTTTTACTGCCTTTTAATTCCATTCAAACCGCTTCCTTTCCAATTTACTTCTTATTTTTTAAATCTAACTAAAAATAATTATTATTAATTAATATTATATACTATTTCTCTTGATAGTCAAGATATTTTCATGTGATAGATTGTATAATGAAGTGCGACACCTAGAAAAATAAAAAACTCACTATGAATTTTCGTGTAAAATAAAGTTACCACACCAAATCCACACGAAAGGAAAATTCATAATGAGCTATCATCATCTTACCATATCTGAACGTATTCGTATAGAGGTTCTTTCTATTTTAGGTTATT
>ENA-OQHP01000417-OQHP01000417.1-human-gut-metagenome-genome-assembly--contig:-NODE-417-length-13673-cov-1.521261_pt1 | contig 13673 bp, 21 predicted proteins | sample MGYA00242563_ERZ504717 | MGnify/ENA primary metagenome ERZ504717 (study PRJEB26092, sample SAMD00036212) | human gut metagenome | host: Homo sapiens | study: EMG produced TPA metagenomics assembly of... | reverse complement strand
GCGCTACGCCTTGTCCGTGCGTCCATGGCACGGACATTGCTTGTGTTTTGACATAATTCCAACAGACTCTAAATATCTCCATATTCGCGATGTCACATGCAATTTCTGCAAGCACCCTTAGTTTTTGGCTCATTTAAGGTATTGACGCGTCGTATTGGCGGTAGCGTAACTGCTCAGTGCCTTCGCAGTTACGGGGCTGGTCCGGATGCGTGTAAGGGCACTGCAGGAATTTACTTAGCTTTTGTTTATTAGCTATTGCCGTTTAATTGTCTTTTGTTACTGTCACACTTTCGTGTGAACAGTAATTTCTTTTATTATACGCGAAAGACAGAGTGCATCTCTTGGGTGCATTCTGTCTGGTATTTTTTATATAGTAGTTTCATCATGCTTTGATATCTGCTCTTTGAGCTCTACCTTTTTAGAGCTTGTGTACGAATAATGCGCGGATTGCATTTAGCACTGCTATCACCATTACTCCTACGTCTGCAAATATTGCGAGCCACATATTGGCTATTCCGACTGCTCCGAGCACGAGGCAGATCAGCTTGATACCTATTGCGAAGTATGTGTTTTCATATACTATTCGCAGGCATTTGCGCGATATTTTTATTGCTTTTGCTATCTTTAGCGGGTCATCATCCATGAGGACGATATCTGCGGCTTCGATTGCTGCATCTGAGCCCATAGCGCCCATTGCAATTCCGATATCGCTCTTGAGAGCACCGGTGCATCGTTGATTCCGTCTCCGACGAAGGCGAGCTTTTCTTTGCTGCCCTTTCTTGCAAGCAGTTCCTCCACCTTTGCCACCTTATCACCCGGTAAAAGCTCACTGTATACTTCATCAATTCCCAGCTCTGCCGCTACTGAGTCGCTACTGTCCTCGAATCGCCTGTAAGCATTATTGTACCTTTATTCCGGCTTTTTTCAATGCCTTTATGCTGCCGCTGAGGTTGGCTTTATCTTATCTGAAATAAGGATATAGCCCTCATATCTGCCGTCTATTGCGATATGGACTATGGTGCCGACTTGTCAGTTTCACTGTAGCTTAAGCCCAGCTTTTTCATGAGCTTGTAGTTTCCTGCCGCTACAGATACACCATTTACCTTTGCGGTGATTCCGTGGCCGCTGATTTCCTCAACGTCTGTCACGCGGGTTCTGTCGATTTCCTTTCCATACGCCTTCTGTAAGCTCCTGCTGATTGGGTGCGACGAGCTGCTCTCTGCAAGTGCTGCGTACTCGAGCACCTTTTTTCTATCGAGCGTATTGTCGTAGACTCCTGCCACCTCGAAAACGCCCTCTGTCATGGTGCCGGTCTTGTCAAATACAACGTATCTGGTCTGTGATAAGGTCTCAAGATAGTTTGAGCCCTTTACAAGAACACCCTCGCGGCTGGCGCCTCCGATTCCTGCGAAAAAGCTGAGCGGAATACTGATGACCAGCGCGCACGGACAGCTTATTACAAGGAAGGTAAGTGCCCTGTATATCCATATGCCCCACTGTGGTGCGGCTGACATGAAAGTATTCTGACAATCGGCGGCAGTATCGCAAGTGCAAGTGCACTGTAGCAGACTGCGGAGTATAATACTTGGCAAATTTTGATATGAAGTTTTCTGATTTTGATTTCTTTGAGCTTGAATTTTCAACGAGATCAAGTATCTTTGAAACCGTTGATTCGCCAAACTCTTTGGTGGTTTTAATCTTTAAAACACCGGACATATTGATGCATCCGCTGATTATCTCATCACCGCATTTTGCATCCCTCGGCACGCTCTCACCTGTAAGCGCGCTGGTGTTTAATGTAGATGAACCCTCAACTATCACACCGTCGATAGGAACCTTTTCTCCGGGCTGTACCACGATTACTGAGCCGATAGCAACCTCATCAGGATCAATCTGGGTGAGCTTTCCGTCCACCTCGATATTGGCATAGTCGGGTCTGATGTCCATGAGCTCGCTGATATTCTTACGGCTCTTTCCGACTGCATAGCTCTGAAACAGCTCTCCTATCTGGTAGAAGAGCATAACTGCTATAGCCTCTGTATAGTCACCATTCTCATAAAGTGCAACCGCTATCGCACCTACAGTGGCAACCGCCATCAGGAAGTTTTCATCAAATACCTGCTTGTTTTTGATTCCCTTAAATGCTTTTTTCAGGATATCGTATCCTATAACCAGATAAGGCACCATGTAAAGCAGGAACCTGATAATTCCCTTAACCGGTATGAAATGTAATATAATCATGAGTACCGCTGCGATTATGATACGCGCAAGTACTTTTTTCTGCTTTTTATTCATACGCCATAGCTCCATTCATTATAATCTCTTGATAATCACCCTTACTATAGCGCAGGCATTTAAATAATATCATTTGTCATTCCTGCGCCCGGCAATTTATAAGAAAATCTCGCAGTCGTCCTCTACCTTTTTACAGTTCTTAAGAACCTCCTGCATAACCGCCTTTGCATCCTGTCCCTCTTCAAACTCAACGCTCATCTTGAGTGTCATGAAATTGACTGTAGCATCCTTTACACCTGCTGTATTCTTTGCGGCATCCTCCATCTTGTTGGCGCAGTTAGCGCAGTCTACATCGATTTTGTAAGTCTTCTTCATAGTGGTGTTCTCCTTATTTTCATGAATTATTTATTTTACTGTACGTTTTTCATTGAACATATGAATGATTGTTCATATGTTGATTTTATTATAGCACCTTTTGTACTGTTGTCAATACACAATGTGCATCTAAACATAAAATTTATTCACATACTCTATTCACATAATTAATCTCATAGTTTATGATTCAGGCTTCATCTGTGATATTTTCTTTCCAGCTGCTTCCCTCTTCTATCCCATTTGCCGTAAGCCATTCATCCTCAACCTCTACATGACGCTGTCTGCCGTTTTCGTCCTCGAGATAAACCACGCATTTTGCTTTTGCGCCGTCTGCTCTTTCCTCACAGCCAAAATCAGCCTCATATATGTGTGTTACCGTATACATCTGCACTCTACCTTCTTTCATATGATTTTGCATGACATAAATATATAGAAACTTCCCACATGTACAGGTGGATGTATCCACTCCAAAATATCATGTGGGAAGCTTTTTTCAACTATATTTATGATTATAATGCCGCTTTAATCGCTGCAAGCAGCTCATCATATGTCTCATATGCAGGAAGCTCAGGGTAATCCTTCTTGATGGCATCTGTGCTTCTGAAAAGGAAACCTGCCTTGCTGGCCTGTATCATGCCTAAATCGTTGTGGCTGTCACCGCTTGCGATGGTATCGTATCCGATAGACTGCAGTGCCTTTACAGTTGTAAGCTTTGACTGCTCACATCTCATTCTAAAGCCTGTAATCTCGCCATCTTCAGCAACCTCAAGCTCGTTACAAAAGATTGTCGGCCAGCCGAGCTTCTTCATGAGCGGGCCTGCAAACTGTGAAAATGTATCACTGATGATGATTACCTGTGTGATTGAACGAAGCTCATCCAAAAACTCCTTTGCGCCAGGCATTGGATCTATCTTTGCGATTGTCTCCTGGATTTCTTTTAATCCGAGTCCGTGCTCCTTTAAAATATTTATTCTATAGTTCATAAGCTTATCATAATCAGGCTCATCTCTTGTTGTCTTTTCAAGCTCAGGAATGCCTGTCTCCTTTGCAAATGCAATCCAGATTTCAGGTACCAATACTCCCTCAAGGTCTAAGCATACAATATTCATTTTGATTCCTCCGTGTGTTTTATTCTGTGGATTTCGATGAAGCTCAATATACTTGTCAGGTAACTATTTAAGCAACCTTGAATAGTTACCTGATATTCAGTTCACCGATTTAATCCAGTAAAGTATATCATACAAGACGACTGTCTACAATAGAATTATGTGTGATTTTCAAAGGATTTTTCAGTAAATATTATTACCGTCCATTACGCTCGCTGGCTTTTGCACGCGCACCGGCTTCCGCAGAGAAGACGCCCTCATCATCTATGATATTTCCGCTCTCAACATGCTTTTTCAGTATATTGTTAAACGCATAATCCCAGATTTTCTCTGAGCCAAGTGCTGTGCGCTTATTTCTGCCGAGTATCTGCGACAGCTTTACACTGTGCTCACGCCATGAAAGCCCGCCCGATGCATCGTTTAGGAGCATTGGCTGGATATTGTCCATGGTGCGGGCAAATCTGGCTTCCGGTGTCTGCTGCGCCTCAAATTCCTCCCACAGCTTTAAAAGCGGCTCGCCCTGTTCCTTTGGCAAGAGTCCGTATATACGCTCCGCGCTTCTGCTCTCGCTCATGCTGTGTGGCCTTGCCTGCCTCATCATAGGCATATGTATCTCCTGCGTCAATCTCTACTATGTCGTGTATCAAAAGCATTCCTACTGTCTTTAGCACGTCTATCTTCTCATTGGCATACTCACTCAAGAGCATGGTCATGATAGCCATATGCCAGGCATGCTCCGCATCATTTTCCTTGCGGCTTGCATCAGCTAAATAAGTCTGGCGGAATATCTCCTTTTCCTTGTCGATTTCTCTGATGAAATCAAGCTGTTTTTCTAATCTTTCTTTTTGCTGCATCATTTTACTTGTTCCTTCTTCCTATCCTATCCGATTTTTAAATATGGTCTCAAGTGTTTAATCAATTCATGTACTTTTGTGCCTGGAGCTGAACTTGCAGGAGTTTTTCCTTCATTCATTGCATCCAAGCGTTCAGCATTTGTTATTGCAAAATCCATGAAAGGTCTCAGAATTTGGAACATATCTGCCCTTCCCTTTGAATATTCTCCCTGTCCAATATTCTTTAACCATTCAGATAGTTTTGGCCAGTAATCACTTCTATGAATATCTGACTGAACAAAACTGAAATGAAGCAAAAACCAAAGTTCAATACACTGATTTGACCAGATAGCATGATATTGTGTTTCCTCTGTAGACATATTAATGCATAATTTCATTTGTTTTATTGATGCGTTTTGCCGGAAAATCATCAGTATCATAGACTATCCAGACATGCTTATATCCATTCGGATTGTTCATGACCAGATTCATTGCCTTATCCAAAGACTAAGCGTATTGTCTCCTGCACCATGAATGTCAAGCTGAATTTTATCTCGATACTGACTGTTTATGATTGTCCTGATTGCTTCGAAATACTGTGGTTCTGTTTCAGTTCCTTCTGTTACTATCAATGTACTCTGACATATCAATATATTCTTATCTCTCGCGGTTTCATCCAACTCTTTCCTAAATCACTTTTCTTCGGAGGTTTTAAACTCATTGCCAATCTCCTCCTGCCAGCATATTTGTAAGATATGGATCTGCACCATAACGCCCTTCCAGATATTGTTTATCATAGGCTGCAGTACTATTTACTCGTTCATTGTTTTCTCTTCTGATTTCATATAGGGAATATATTTCACTTTCGTGCCTTTCATTTTCTGCCGCAAACCAAATTTCATCCCGTCTGAAAACTGTATTTTTCATTGTTGTCATATCATGGGAAGTAAAAAGTAACTGCGCTCCCTTTTTGTTTACATTCTTATTCTTAAACAATGAAATTACATAACGAAGCAGCTTAGGATGCAATTTTGCATCCAATTCATCAATAATCACCAGCCGACCTTCTTGCAGTGCTAACAAAATCACAGGTAATGCCGCGATCATTTTCTTTGTTCCATCTGACTCATCATTAAAACTTAATTCATAAATCTTTCCCTCTATCATACGCTGTGTGTACAGTTCATGATTTTCTTCATCATACCGATAACCTGATACATCAATATCAACATCATTTAGTGCACGAACAATTCTCTTTCGATATGATTCATCATCAGAAAACATTATTTGTCTGTCTGCAATCGGATTTGCATAGTTTTTGACAATGCATGATTCAAACCACTTCTGAACTTCCACAATTACCGGTATATCATAGTTGATTGCCAGAAAAGATAAATATGGCATCTTGGGGTTTACCGAACGGTTAATACTCGCTTTATTGATGCTTGCACCCAATGTAATTACAGCACCTTCCCTATCAAAAACCATACCCGTTCTCTTTCCACCAATGGATTTCCAATACAGAGATTCTTCAACAATGTCATCCCCGCATATTGATAAGTTGTACCTGTATTCATTTTTTCCCTGACGGAAATACACTTCAAATTCTGTCGGCATTTCCCTAGATATTTCATTAAAATAGAATGGTGCCGCACTTATCTTCTGCTGAATAATAATCTTTTCTCTTGCCTTCTCCAATTCATATATCGGCTTAACCACTGTAGAAATCAAACATGAAAGTGCTAGTAACAGATTGGTTTTCCCGCCACCATTCGGACCATATATAACCCCTACGGGAAGAAGTGCATCTGCTTTCTCGCTTTTTAACAACGATTCTGAAAACTCCGGAATAGATGTTGCCTGAAAATCGAATGTTGTTGTTTCTTTATATGATTTAAAATTTTTAAAAGAAAATTGACACAGCATCCTGATATTCCTCCCTCTGAACTGTCTTATTTGCACTTATTATATAATTAATATATTCGTTTTTCAAGTTTTATATCCATATTTCATAAATTTTATTTTTGAAACATGGGTATAAAGTCATTTTTCTGATTTTATAATATTATTTTAAGTTTCCTTAGAAATTTCCTTTACATACATAAAAATACAATGCCTCTACAGCGCATCCTTCATTGCTTTAACATACTCACCGACATACTTTGTGAAGCCTCACCATACTCATCGATTATCTTATTGATGGCAGAGCCCACAATGCACCATCCGAGATATCTGCCATCTTATTTGCCTGCTTGGGTGTTGAAATGCCAAAACCGATAGCACATGGCACATCTGTATTTTCTCTGATTACCTTGACTATTGAAGCCAGATCCGTCTTAATCTCGCTTCTTGTACCGGTGACTCCGAGGCTTGAAATCACATAAATGAAGCCGGTTGCCTCCTTTGCTATCATCGCAATGCGATCCTTTGATGTAGGTGCGATAAATGAAATAAGGTCCACATCATATTTCTCGCAGAGTGGTAAAAACTCTTCCTTTTCCTCATATGGGATATCCGGCAGAATGAGTCCGTCAATGCCTATTTCCTTACATGTACTGATAAACTTTTCTGCACCGTATGAGTAAACCACATTTGCATATGTCATGAAAACCATAGGGATTGTGACATCTTTTCTCAAATCTCTCACAAGGTCAAAAACCTTGTCTGTTGTAACTCCGGCTGCAAGTGCCTTTACGTTGGCGCCCTGGATTACAGGTCCCTCTGCTGTAGGATCAGAGAATGGAATTCCAAGCTCTATAAGGTCTGCTCCGTTTGCAACTGCTTCTCTTACGATTTTTGCGGTTATCTCTAAATTTGGATCACCACAGGTGATAAATGGTATAAATGCCTTGCCGTTTTCAAACGCATTTCTTATCTTACTCATAAATATTCTCCCCTCTGTATCTTGCTATTGCCGCGCAGTCCTTGTCGCCTCTGCCTGAAACAGTAACAACGATTATCTTGTCCTTGTCCATTGTAGGCGCCAGCTTCATGGCATACGCCACTGCATGTGAGGACTCGATTGCAGGATGATTCCCTCTGTCTTTGCGAGGTATTCAAAAGCATTTACCGCTTCATCATCTGTTACCGGTACATATTTTGCTCTTCCGATATCGTGCAGATATGCGTGCTCCGGTCCGACTCCCGGATAGTCAAGTCCTGCAGAAATTGAATAAACCGGAGCAATCTGTCCGTATTTATCCTGACAGAAATATGACTTCATGCCGTGGAAAATACCAAGACGGCCTGTATTTACTGTGGCTGCAGTCTCAAATGTATCTATTCCTCTTCCTGCTGCCTCGCAGCCGATGAGCTCAACTCCCTCATCCTCTATGAAGTTGTAAAAGCTTCCGATGGCATTTGAGCCGCCGCCCACACATGCAATAACCGCATCAGGCAGTCTGTGCTCCTTTTCAAGCATCTGCTCCTTGATTTCCTTTGAGATGACCGCCTGGAAATCTCTTACGATGGTAGGGAAGGGATGTGGTCCCATAACTGAGCCCAGGCAGTAATGTGTGTCTGAAATTCTCTTGGTCCACTCTCTCATTGCCTCCGATACGGCATCCTTTAATGTGGCTGTGCCTGATGTAACCGGGATAACCTCTGCTCCGAGCAGACGCATGCGGTATACATTGAGCGCCTGACGCTTTGTGTCCTCCTCGCCCATGAATACAACACATTCCATACCCATAAGGGCTGCGACCGTTGCTGTAGCACACCGTGCTGACCGGCTCCGTCTCAGCTATCAGGCGGGTTTTGCCATTTCTTTGCAAGAAGTGCCTGACCTAATACGTTGTTGATCTTGTGGGCTCCTGTATGGTTTAAATCCTCTCTCTTAAGGTATATTTTTGCTCCACCGAGATCCTTTGTCATCTTTTCTGCGTAGTACAGTCTCGATGGTCTTCCTGCATAATCGTTGAGAAGCTCTGTGAGCTCTCTGTTAAATTCAGGATCGTTTTTGTAATAATTGTATGCTTCTTCTAATTCTTTAACAGCATTCATGAGGGTTTCAGGAATGTACTGTCCTCCGTGAATACCAAATCTTCCGTTTGGATTTGTCATGATGTTTTCCCTTCTGATGTATATTTGTAAATATTTTGTTTTCTGTACTGAATAGTTACAGATATTCTTAAAACCATGAAGATACTTATATATCTCTATTAGCTTAATCGCAATTCATCAAGCTTAGCCTTTTTGTCGTCAGCTCTCATCAGCGTCTCTCCGATAAGCACTGCGTCAGCTCCGATTTCACGTATTGCCCTGATATCATCTGTGCTCTTTACACCGCTTTCCGATACAAATATGATGTCATCCGGAATCAGGTCACGCAGCTTTCTGCTGTTAGCTGTATCAACTGTAAAATCCTTCAGATTACGATTGTTGACACCTATTATTCTGGCACCGGCTCTTACCGCCATTCCTGCCTCTTTTTCATTGTGTATCTCCACAAGGGCGCTTATGCCGAGGCTGTCACAGATTTTTATATATTCACCAAGCTGCACCTCTGACAGTATAGAGCAGATTAAAAGCACCGCAGCGGCACCGAGTGTCTTTGCCTGATATATCTGATATTCATCAACCGTAAAATCTTTTCGGATGCACGGAATCGAAACCGTTTTTGCAATCTCCTTAAGATACTCATCCGAGCCTAAAAACCACTTTGGCTCTGTCAGTACCGAGATGCAATCCGCACCTGCCGCCTCGTATTCCCTTGCAATTTCAAGATATCTGAAATCCGGCTCTATAAGCCCTTTGACGGCGAAGCCTTCTTGCACTCGCATATGAAGCTCAAGTCATCCTTTTTGAGTGCTTTTTCAAATGCAAAATCACAAAGCTTTTTCGTTTTTCGTCTGAATCGCGATATTTTTCATTTCCTCAAGGCTTATTTTTTTCTTGTCCTCTGCCACGCGAAGCCTTGAATATTCTGCAAGCTGGTCTAAAATATTCATCGCTTTTCCTTTCCTGTTTTGTGTGCCTAGCTGTTGCTTACCTCGATGAGCTTATCGAGTGTTTCAAGTGCTTTTCCTGAATCAATGATTTCTGCTGCAAGCTCGATACCCTCTTTCATGCTGTCGGCCTTTCCTCCTATATAAAGTGATGCGCCTGCGTTCATGAGTACTGCATTTCTCTTATGACCCTTCTGTCCGCCTAAGATATCACGTACAATTTTCGCATTTTCCTCAGGTGTACCGCCTTTTAAATCCTCCTTTGTACAGCGCTCAAAGCCGAAATCCTCCGGTGAGATTACTGTGGTTCTGAACCATCCGTCCTTTATCTCGCATACCTTGGTCGGTGCGCTCATGGAAATCTCATCGAGCTTATCCATACCATATACTACCATTCCACGCTTTACTCCGAGGCTTACAAGCACCTGTGCAAGCGGCTCTACAAGATACTCATCATACACTCCTAGAAGCTGCATGGCCGGTGAACCCGGATTTGTGAGCGGTCCTAAAATATTGAATACTGTTCTAAAACCAAGCTCTTTCTGATAGGTCCGACATATTTCATTGATGTGTGATATTTCTGTGCAAAGAAGAAGCACATGCCGACTTTATTTAAAAGCTCAACACATTTATCAGGGCTCTGGTCTATGTTGACGCCGAGCGCCTCAAGACAGTCTGCTGTACCGCATAATGAAGAGGCTGCCCTGTTTCCGTGCTTTGCCACCTTCATGCCGCCTGCTGCCGCAACAAGTGCTGAGGTTGTTGAAATGTTGAAGCTCTGTGCATTGTCTCCGCCTGTTCCTACGATTTCGAACACATCCATACCTGTTTTCACCTGTACCGCATGCTCTCTCATGCTGCTGCACAGCCTGCGATTTCGTCTGTTGTCTCAGCCTTGCGCTCTTTGTGGAAAGAGCTGCAAGAAAAGCTGCATTCTGGGTTGGTGTTGTCTCACCGCCCATGATCTCATTCATCACTGCATATGCCTCGTCATATGTGAGGTCTTCTTTGTTTACGATTTTTACTATGGCTTCTTTGATCATGATTATGTCCTCCTGTATTCCGATGATGTTTCGTTTATAATTTTTGTTTATGATTTTGTTCTGCTATTTGTTTTCAATTCAACAACTAATATATAAATTCATTAAACGCTGCAATTTTTAATTAAGCTTTGATAAAATTACTAAGCATCTGCTTTCCGTCCGGTGTCATGATTGACTCCGGGTGAAACTGCACACCGTATATCGGATATTCCTTGTGCTCAACAGCCATGATCTCACCATCATCTGTAGTGGCTGTAATCTTTAGGCAATCAGGCATCGTGTCCGCATCTGCAGCAAGTGAATGGTAACGTGCTACCTTTGCTTTTTCGGGCAACCCTTGAATAAAAGGCTTTCTGTGTCAAACGATGCATCCGATTGCTTTCCGTGCATGAGCTCCTTTGCATATGTAACTGTCGCACCGTATGCTGCGCATATCGCCTGATGGCCGAGGCACACGCCAAGGATTGGGATTTCCTTTCCAAGCTCCTTTGCCACAGCTATTATCACGCCCGCATCCTCAGGCCTTCCCGGTCCCGGTGATAATATGATGCGGTCAGGCTTTAATCCCTAATCTCTTCAACTGTCATCTCATCATTTCTGATTACTCTGATATCAGGATCTATCTCGCCGATTAGCTGATACAGATTGTAAGAAAAGCTGTCGTAGTTATCAATCAGTAAAATCATTCTTCCACCTCCTGTGAGACTTCCAGTGCCTTAAGAGAAGCCTTTGCCTTGTTTATGCACTCCTGAAATTCCTTCTCAGGATCTGAATCCGCAACGATTCCCGCTCCGCTTCTCACGAAAACCTTGCCGTTTTTCTTGTAGGCAATACGGATTGCAATACATGTGTCCATATTTCCGGTAAAATCTATATATCCAATCGCGCCACCGTAAATGCCTCGCTTGTTGTCCTCAAGCTCTCCGATGAGCTGGCACGCTCTGATTTTCGGCGCTCCTGAAAGTGTTCCTGCCGGCAGTACCGCTTCTATGGCATCCAAAGCATCGTACTCCTCTTTTATTTCCCGCTCACCGAAGAGCCTATATGCATGACATGGGAAAAACCGCTCCACAGAATGTAATTTTTCTACTTTCACAGTGCCGAACCGGCTGATTTTCCCAAGATCGTTTCTCCCCAGATCTACTAGCATGTTGTGCTCTGCCAACTCTTTTTCATCTGTCAGCAGTTCTTTTTCCAGCGCTTTATCTTCCGTCTCATCTCTTCCTCTTGGTCTCGTTCCTGCCATTGGAAACGTATGAAGCGTTCCGTTCTCCAATTTAACCAATGTTTCCGGTGAAGCGCCTGCCACCTCAAGATCTGTTCCTGAAAAATAAAACATATACGGAGAAGGATTCGTTGTCCTAAGAACCCGATAAGCATTGATGAGGCTTCCCTCATAAGGCGCTGATAACATATTCGATAATACGATCTGAAAAATATCTCCTTCATAAATATGTTTTTTGCGCTTTGAACCATATCGCAAAACTGTTCTTTCCAAACGCCGCCGTAACTTTTCCTGACGCTTTCCGCCGGTTTCTTTCTTCTTTTCCCCGTTTTTTAACAGATGAGCAAGCTGTTTTAGTTCCATGACCGCTTTATTGTATTCACTTTCAACATCTTGCAGTTTCATATTGACAATAAGAATGATCTTCTGTCTGAATGATCGAACGCTATTACTTTGTCAAACAGCATCAAATCTACATCCGGAAATTTTTCTGTATCTTCCACTTGCCCTTTTGCCGACGCTTCGCTATATCCAAAATAATCGTAGGAAAAAATATCCCGCAAGACCTCCGGTAAACGGCGGAAGATAAGAAAAGCAAGGACTTTTGTATTCAGAGAGAATCTGGCGTAAATACGCTGACGGATGCTCTGTTTGTAACTTCAGTATTCCGGCGGTCATCTCTCCGTCCGCACAACGTATCTCCATAATGGGATCAAAACCGAGAAACGTGTAACGTCCCCTTGTTTCATTTGCATATGCAGATTCCAGCATATAACAGCGCATAGATACATTTTTCAATCTCCTTAACGTTTCGATAGGAGTTGTGAAATCAGAAAGTATTTCGCAGCTGACCGGTATCACTTTATATTTTCCGGTTGAAGCGATTCTTCTGACTTCTTCTTGTGTCGGTAAAACATTCATACTTCATACCTCCGATCCAGAAATCACTTACACTACTTTTCGTTGCAATCTTGTCAGAGGAATTTATGGGAATAAAAAAACGCCCCTGACAGAAAAAAATAAATCTGTCAAGGACGAATCGTGTACATAAATAAAAAGTACGACACTATCCGCGGTGCCACCTTGCATTCACAGGATTCCCTGTGCACTTAGCAGGATACCAACATATCCCCGGCAACTGACGTATGCCCACACGTTGCAGAATACTCTGGAAAACATCCATTTGACTGCACCCTCAGCGGTCCATTTGCCAACTTGTTTCTCATCCGGCTCTCAGCTACCCGGACTCTCTGTAAAGGCATCATTGACGTTATCTCCGCTTCAACGGTTTAATATATTATTAAATTTTTCACAGTATACCACCCGACTTTATAAATGTCAAGAATCAATTTTAAGCCTTTTCTTCTTTTCCGATGATTCCTTTTTTTTTATTTATTCGCATTATGCGCATGTGATCTTAAACTATAACAAATCTTTTCTTAAATACAAAAATATGTATTGCCAAAAAGAAAACAACTGCAATAGAACTGATCGTATGAATTGACAAAATTATCGGATATTGTTTAAATATCATGCCGAACAGTCCTGTCAGAAACACCTCAAATATTAAGCCAAGCACAAAAAACCTGAAAATATTCATCTTCTTCCAATAAACTCCTGTATGTACAAGACAAAGTATTAGAAAAATTACGGATGCCAGCTTATGAATATGTACCCCGGTGATCGGCACAAGCAATGTCAAAATAAATGTAAGAAACGAAAGTGTATTTAAAATCCTTTCATATCCCTTCATTCTCCTTCGGAATATATCTTTTACACCAAACGTAAAATACAAAATATGAAACAGCCAGACACCGAAAAGTAATCGAACAAGGTATATAAAGGTTTTTTTCTAAACATTATAAAAAGCCAAAAGACATTAAAAATGTCACTGTGAATCATGATCCGAA
>ENA-OQHP01000416-OQHP01000416.1-human-gut-metagenome-genome-assembly--contig:-NODE-416-length-13676-cov-1.408370_pt1 | contig 13676 bp, 16 predicted proteins | sample MGYA00242563_ERZ504717 | MGnify/ENA primary metagenome ERZ504717 (study PRJEB26092, sample SAMD00036212) | human gut metagenome | host: Homo sapiens | study: EMG produced TPA metagenomics assembly of... | reverse complement strand
GTGACGACCGAATATTGGTCGTCACTGTTTTCAAGTACATTCCGCTATATTCTACTCTGCAACACTCTGATTTACAGCCCTTACATACACTTTATGCGACCCTTGCCCCAATGTTGTTAAAATACCTTTCTCCACCAATAAATTGAGGTCATTCAACGCCTTGTTCTTCAAAAGTCCCGTAATTCCGCTGTAATCCTTGCGCGTAATGAAAGGATTTGCATCCAAAACGCGCACAGTCTGCGGTAACGTTCCGCACCGCCGATATCCTCACTGTGCCGGAAGCCATACCCTGCCCTTACACGTTCCACAAATCCGGCGCACTGTTTCCGGAAGCCGGGCGATACGCGAAAATGCACCTTGCCGAAAAATATCGTCTGCGCATGGATTTCCTTCTTGTCCATGACAGGACGCGCTGTCAGCCCCGCCGAGAAATGCCCCATATTGCCCAATTGTACATGATGCCCTTCGGAAAGGTAATAGGAAATGCGGCTTTCCAATGCAGCAAGCACTCCCTCGACGTCTCCAGGAGTAAAACTGGTTGCCTGTGAAATATCACTGACCAGACGTTTGCCGGTGATAGTCCCTTGTTCACGATGCGGGGATACATGGGTTGTAATTCGCCGTCTCCTTTCGGGTTGGGCTTCCTCTGAAAATCATACTCTGCTGCCATTGTCGTTCTGTTTTTTTAGTTATGTAATAATTGAAAATCCTGTTGTATCGGTAGCTTACGCCATTCGGCCGCATAAATTCGGATATTCTCCGCGGTCCGTTCGGGAAAAGTAGGAAGATAAACAACGCTTTGCTTCGTTGTTTTTATTTGTCCGGACCATGCAAAATGCCGTTATGCTTATAGTAAAACCCCGTTTTGCAGTTGCAGGCCCGGCGGTTGCCGGCTGCGGGCTGTGGGACCCGCATATGAAGCTCTTCGGCCCGCAATTGCAAAACGGGGTTTTACACCTTGTAAAGATACAAAATTCATTAGGAAAAGTCAAGTTTTCAACGGTTTGTTTTCCAATTATTTCCATTTATTTCCGGAGATAATGCTGGCAAAAATCTTAAAACAAAAGGACGGATTTGCTTGCTTCCGGCCCGTTTTATGCGTATCTTGCAGAGTCTAAGAGAAACGCTCTTATCTCCACTAAATTTTTCCAAACAACCAACACCGGATGAGAATAACCTTTATCAAGGAAAACCGTGACGCGGGCACGGAAAGTATCAGCACCTGCGATACAGCCGCATTTATTACCAGAATCAAGTCGGAAACCAAGCCCGGACATGTCAGTGCATTACGCACCATGCTCGAATATACAAATCATGGCAGCGGCGGAACCTACGGGCATATCGACAAGCTTCCCCGCATATGCCCCGCTATGGAGTACGGACGCAACCGCGAGGGCGAACGGCGGATGAAACGCTACAACGGTATTGTACTGCTGGAAGTGAGCGGTCTGTCCGGCATGTCCGAAACGGAACTGGTGAAAGAACAGGCGGCACTTCTTCCCCAAACCTATGCAGCTTTCGCAGGAAGCAGCGGACGGAGCGTGAAGATATGGGCGCTGTTTGCCTTGCCGAACGGCAAACTTCCGCAACGGGAAGAAGAAATCAGCCTGTTCCATGCGCATGCTTACCGCATGGCGGTACAATGTTACCAGCCCTGCTTCCGTTTCCCGTAACATTGAAAGAACCCTCGCCTGCCGATACTTTCCGCATGACGCTGGACGAAACGCCTTACTTTGCTCCCGATGCCGTGCCTTTCTGTCTCGAACAACCCGTGACGATGCCCGGCGAGCGGACATTCAGCCAACGAAAATTGGCGGAAAACAACCCTTTAAAGCGGTTGCAGCCGGGATTCGACTCCTCGCAGACTTTCACCCTGCTGTTTGAAGCAGCCCTGGGGCGTGCACTAGACGAAGTGGAGAACTGGCAGCGCGACCGGGATGATTTTCACCCGCTGCTCATCCCCATAGGCGAACAATGCTTCAAAAGCGGCATCCCCGAAGAGGAAGCCGTCCGGCAGGTAATGATGCACTACCGACGGCAGGCAGACGAACAGACGGTGCGTACGGCACTGCACAATCTCTACCGCGAGTGCCGGGGATTCGGCAGAAAATCCGTGCTGACTCCCGAACAGGACACGATGCTGAAACTGAACGAGTTCATGGAACGCCGTTACGAATTCCGGTACAACCAGCTGATGGGTGATTTGGAATATCGCCAACGCGACTCCATCCACTTCTATTTCATGTAATGGACCAGCGAGCGCGCAACAGCGTGGCTATGGATGCCTGCAAGAGGGATTGCGTGTGTGGGACAGGGATGTGAACCGCTACCTCGACCTCTAACCGCGTGCCACTGTACAATCCGGTGGAAGAATACCTGTGCGGCGTAGGCCGTTGGGACGGCAAAGACCGCATCCGTGCGCTTGCCGGACTTGTTCCCTGCAACAATCCGTATTGGCGTGAGCTGTTCTACCGTTGGTTTCTGAACATGGTGGCGCATTGGCGCGGACTGGGCAACAGGATGCACGCCAACAGCACATCACCGCTGCTGATAGGTGCACAGGGTTACCGCAAGTCCACCTTCTGCCGTATTATCCTTCCTCCCGAACTTCGCTTCGGCTATACCGACAGTCTGGATTTCGGCAGCAAACGTGATGCGGAAATGTACCTGGGACGTTTTCTGCTGGTGAATATCGACGAGTTCGACCAGGTGAGCATCCATCAGCAAGGCTTTCTGAAACACCTTCTGCAAAAGCCCGTTGCCAACCTGCGCAAGCCCTACGGAAGCAGTATCCAGGAGATAAGGCGGTATGCCTCGTTCATCGGGACGAGCAACCACAAAGACCTGCTGACGGACAGCAGCGGCAGCCGCCGTTTTGTATGCGTGGAAGTGACTGCCCCCATTGATACGAACGTGACGATAAACTACCGCCAGTTGTATGCACAAGCCATGCAAGCGATACGCAGGGGTGAAAGATACTGGTTTAATGACAAGGATGAAGCCGTTCTGAAAGAAAATAACCGGGAATTCGAGCAAATCAGTCCGATTGAGCAGTTGTTCCATTGTCATTTCCGTTTACCGCAAGAAGGGGAAGAGGGAGAGTGGATGTCGCCGATACCAGAGTTTTGGAAATTCTGCATGCAAAAAAACAGTGACATAAAGCTGACAGACGGGCACGCAAAGCATTTCGGACGTATCTTGAAGAAGAATAACCTGGAAAGCAGGCATACTCAAAAGGAGTTGTATATCGAATTGTAAAATCCTGATATTTTACTTTTGTGGTGATGACCGGAATTGGTCATCACCACAAAACTGTTATCAGCATGCAATAAAACACTATCTCTCAATGCATTACCACATAAATGATGAGTGATAACCAAATATCCGTTTTTACTATTGCAGATAAAAACCACCTATCCAAGGCAATGCACAATAAAATATAACACATAAAATCCTTCCAGCACAACCGGCTCTACTTATAAATATTTGGTTACCTTTGCCACAACAGCAAAAACTACTATCAGAATATCAACTGTAAACTAAAGTAATATTTATGACAAAAAGCTCCTTTCACAAATTGCTATTGGGAAGTGTACTGATGTTACTTCCTTTCACGGTTCAGGCACAGGTCGTTTTAAAGAACTGGACCATCGAAGACCACTCCGGAAAAGTAAAAATCCTTGTATCAAGCGATACGCTGGAAATTACCGCACCCGACGGTCTTACACTTTGGTACAACCAACGCCTTACCGGTGATTATGAAATCGGCTATCGTGTGAAAATGCTGATGCAAGGCGGAAAATACGACCGTCTTAGCGACCTGAACTGCTTTTGGGGCGCCAATGACCCGGAATACCCCGACAATCTCTTCGCACGCAGCGAATGGCGAAACGGAATTTTCCAACATTATAAAACACTAAGCCTGTTTTATGTGGGATACGGCGGAAACCACAACTCCACTACCCGCTTCCGCCAGTACTTTGCCAAAGCGGCGGATACCAGTGATGCCATAGCCCGCCCCGTAATCAAAGAGTATACGGACAAGGCGCACTTGCTGATTCCCAATAAATGGTACGACATCAAAATCCGTGTGGAAAAAGGAATCACAACTTACTGTGTCAACGGCGAAGAGCTGTTCCGACTGCCGGTTAAAAAGAATGAGGGAGACGGATATTTCGGACTCCGCCTATTGGAAAACCACACACTATTACAGGCTTTCAGGTAAAAAGCCTGAAGGGGTAAATGTAATGCTTTCACCCAAGAAAATACAGAATTAAAACAGTATTCGACAAAAGTAACATACCTTTAAACTACACCCAAACACCTTTCAACAATCCTGCACAGGATATTTCACGAATATCCATATTTTTGCCGGTGAACAAAAATCACTAAATACTTACTGACATGAAAAGAAACTCTCTGTTGCTTGCAACCGCTCTGCTCATAGGCATGACAGGCTGCAAAAACACTCCGGTCCAGAAAGAAGCCTGGATAAGCAACGCACTCGATGCCGCTTCCTATCAGTTGAAATCAACCGCCGAGGAACTCTCCGGAACAAGCAAGTTCCCACGTTCCATACATTCCGGCTATGATGTAAACTTTCTTGATACTCAGCTGCAGCGCGAGAACAAAGCATACATCGACTCTTTACACCCCAATCCCGAAGCCCTGCAATTAGGACAAAAACGTCTTTGCGGCATTGCCGACTGGACCAGCGGATTCTTCCCCGGAAGCCTTTGGTATGCCTATGAACTGACCGGCGATGAAGAGTTGAAAAAACGCGCCATCGAATATACCAACATCCTGAACCCGATACGTGAGCTGAAAGGTACCCATGACGTGGGCTTCATGATGAATTGCAGCTATGGCAATGCCTCCGCCTCGCCCCTAACGATACCATTAAAGCCGTACTCGTAGAAACAGCGGATAATCTGTGCGCCCGTTTCAACCCGGAAATCGGTTGTATACGCTCATGGGACTTCGGTGCGTGGAACTTCCCCGTAATCATTGACAATATGATGAACCTGGACCTGCTGTTCAACGTATATAAGCTGACAGGAAATGAGAAGTATAAGAATGTGGCTGTAAAGCATGCACAAACCACTATGAAAAACCACTTCCGTCCGGACTACACCTCCTATCACGTGGTCAGCTATAACAATGACGGAAGCGTGGAAATCAAACAGACACACCAGGGTAAAAATGCAGAATCGGCCTGGTCGCGCGGCCAAGCGTGGGGAGTATACGGCTACACTTCCTGCTATCGCGAAACCCGGGACACGGCTTTCCTGCAGGAAGCCGTTCACATTGCAGACATGATTATGGAACGTGTAAAGACGGACGACCTGATTCCTTACTGGGATTATGATGCCCCGGCAGGTGAAAAGACTCCGCGTGATGCGTCTGCCGCGGCTGTCACGGCATCTGCCTTCCTGGAGCTCAGCACATTTGTACCCGACGGCAAAAAATATTCCGACTATGCCGAAACAATCCTGAAAAACTTGTCCAGTCCGAAATATCTGGCAGCCAAAGGCAGCAATCAAGGTTACGTGCTGATGCATTCCACCGGCTCACTGCCACATGGCTCTGAAATAGACGTACCGCTGAATTACGCGGATTACTACTATATGGAAGCATTAAAAAGATACATCGATTTGAAAAATAAAGGGTAAAGGTTAGGTAAACGGTTGTTTTTTTAATTAACTTTGACGAACGGGGATAATCATTTATCCTCGTTCTTTATTTTAAATCATCTAATACATTCCGCAAATGTCAAAAATAAAAAGCCTGTTACTGGCAAGTTCAGTATGTATCGCAACTGTCTGTATCAATTTTCCCGCCCACGCAACCGAAAGGCATCTTCTTGAACAGACCGTTTCTTACGAGGAATTGGGCAATGTACTCCGCTACCGGCAAAGCTGGGTGGACTATCCCGCCTATACCGACCGGAAATCCTGGAAAGAGAAAACAGCCCCCGAAATGAGGGAGCTTATCATCAGGAACGGCGAACGCGCCCTGAAACACGAATGGAAACCGGACCTTGCCTCCGACTACCTTGCCTTTAAGCGCACCGGCGAAATCCGCACCGGACGCGCCAACCACAAAGCCCTGCAAGCCTTGACCCTCGCAGAACTGGTAGAGGGACAAGGCAGATTTATGGATGCCATCATAGACGGTGTATGGTTTCTGTGCGAGACGTCCTGGATACACTCGGCACACCTCGGCTTTCAGAAAGACCGCTCCGGACTGCCCGACAGGAATGAACCGACCATCGAACTGGTAGTGGCCGACATCGGCGCGCAAATGGCATGGACTTACTATTTCCTGAAAGACGAATTCGACAAGGTGAGCCCGCTGATTAACGAACGGATTATCGAGGAAGTCAACAGAAACCTGATAAACCCTACTTCGCACGGGATGATTACTGGTGGATGGGATTCGGCGGCCAGCAGGTAAATAACTGGAATCCGTGGATTAACTACAACGTGCTGCAAGCCCTGATGCTGATAGAGAAAGACCCGGAACGTGTGCGGCAAGGAGTCTGGAAGCTGATGAAATCCACTGATTTCTTTTTCAGCATGTATCACGAGGATGGAGCCTGCGACGAGGGTCCCACCTATTGGAGCGGGGCTTCCGGCTATGCCCTGAAGTTTCTGGATTTGCTGGCTAAAGTAACCGGAAACAAGGTGAACATATTCAACGCTTCCCTCCTGCGTAATATGGCGCAATATATTTACCGGGTACACATCGGCGACAACTATTTTGTAAACTTCGCCGACTCCGCACCCAAAGTAAGTCCAAGCCCGGGTATCCTCTACCGGTACGGCGAACTGACCGGAGACCCCGCCATGATGAAATTCGCCTCATTCATGGCACAGCAAAACCAAAGTTTCAAGGACGGGGTAAACGGATATTTCGCTTCTGCCTGGACGAGCTTTTTATGTACAAAGATATCATCGGCCATCCGCAAGGCGAACCGCTTACCGGCACTTATTGGTTTAAAAACACCCAAATCTGCGTGGCACGCGACACCGAAGGCAAAAGCGACGGCTTCTTCTTCGCAGCGAAAGGCGGAAACAATCAGGAAAGCCATAACCATAACGATGTGGGGTCGTGCATCCTTTACTACAATGCCCTGCCGGTGCTTATCGATGCAGGCGTAGGTACTTATACCCGACAGACCTTCGGACCGGAGCGGTACACGATATGGACCATGCAGTCCGATTATCACAACCTGCCCTTATCAACGGAACCCCGCAGAAGAACGGCCGGGAGTTTGCCGCACACAGCCAGCAATACAAAGCCACCGCCAAAACCGTATCCTACCAGGTGGACATTGCCCGTGCCTATCCGCAGGAAGCAAATGTAAAAAGCTGGATTCGCAACTATACGCTGCACAGGAAAAAGGATTTCACAATCACCGACAAATGGAAACTTCGGCATGCAACGAACCGAGTGTATTAAACCTGATGACCTGCTGCGAAGTCGAAATCGACCGCAACAAAAACATTACGCTGACAGGAGAGGCGGGTAGGTTCAAAGTGGAATACGATAAAAAACTCTTATCGCCCGCAACGGATACCGTCGAACTGACCGATCCGAAATTAATCCACTCCTGGAACCGGAAAAAGCTGACGCGCATCCGTTTCACAATTGTGTCGCAACAAATTTCCGGTGAAAGCAAACTGGTGATAAAGAAAGCTCAGTATCATAAGACCTTGAACGATTGATAATGATTGATAATCATTGATTTCATAATCTCTCCCCTAAGTTCATCCTTGACGTACGGGCATAAAAAAAGGAGTACCGCTGTACTCCAACCTTTGTTAACCTTAAATCTAATACTATGAAAAACACATTGCAAAGATACGGACATTTGCTAAATCTGCAAATTATCCAAAGGAAAAGATATGTTTTATAACACCTTTTAAGAAGAAGGACGTTTTTTTACTTCCTTTTTCAGATACACGCTTTAAATGTAAAGAGAAATTATATCCTCACAGAATAAAATGAACCGGTTCTTTTTATCTACCCGCAAATTGCATTATCTTTGTAAACGAATTACAATACTTAGTATATGCCTGACTATGATTTAATCGCCATATTAGGCCCTACAGCATCCGGTAAAACTCCATTTGCCGCCGCGTTGGCAGCAGAACTCAATACGGAAATCATCAGTGCCGACTCCCGGCAAATATACCGGAGCATGGATCTCGGTACAGGAAAAGACCTGGCCGACTACATTGTAAACGGCAGACAAGTACCTTACCACCTTATTGATATAGCCGACCCGGGATATAAATACAATGTATTTGAATACCAACGCGATTTCCTAACCGCCTATGAAAGCATTAAACAAAAAGGCTGCCGGCCCATTGTATGCGGCGGAACGGGAATGTATTTGGAATCCGTACTCAAGGGATACAAACTACTGCCTGTACCCGAGAATCCGGAATTGCGCAACCGCCTGGCAAATAAATCACTGGAAGAGCTGACCGAAATATTGCAAACCTATAAGAGCCTGCACAATACAACGGATGTAGATACGGTGAAACGAGCCATCCGAGCCATTGAAATCGAAGAATATTATGCTCATACTCCGATAGACGCACGCTCATTTCCACAACTGAACAGTCTCATCATCGGCGTAGACATAGACCGGGAACTTCGGCGTGAGAAAATTACCCGTCGCCTGCGCAACGACTGGACGAAGGAATGGTAGATGAAGTACGCCGGCTGATAGATTCAGGCATTTGTCCCGACGACCTCATTTACTACGGACTGGAATACAAGTATCTAACACTTTACGTCATTGGCAAGCTGACCTATGATGAAATGTTCAGCCAACTGGAAATAGCCATCCACCAATTTGCCAAACGCAGATGACCTGGTTCCGGGGGATGGAAAGACGAGGCTTTACTATCCATTGGATGGACGCCCGGTGGCCCATGGAAGAAAAGATAGCTTTTGTAAAGTCAAAACTCAAAGAGATTTAGTATCTTTGACGGCAACACCGCTTAAGCGGCAGATTTATGAAAATGTTGGACCGATTGAAAGAAACGGATATATGAGTGTAGAACCCGATAATGGGGCGTAATCTATAACCCCCAAAGCCGGAACGCGCAAAGTGCAGAAACGGTGGAAAGAGATTAAAGCATATATGGACAGCAAAGGCGTGTCTTACGACTATGTGCAGTCCGAAGGGTTCGGCTCCGTAGAACGTCTGGCAGGCATACTTGCCAACAACGGTTACCGCACCATTGTCGTTGTAGGAGGTGACGGTGCACTGAACGATGCAATCAACGGCATAATGTCTTCCAACGCGGAAGATAAAGAGAACATCGCTATCGGCATTATCCCCAATGGCATCGGCAATGATTTTGCCAAATATTGGGAAATGAGTTCGGAATACAAGGAAGCCGTAGATTGTATCATAAATAACCGTCGCCGTAAAATAGATGTCGGCACATGTTATTACTATGACGGCCAAAACACATGACCCGCTATTTCCTGAATGCCATCAATATCGGTCTTGGAGCCCGCATTGTAAAAATCACCGACCAATGCAAGCGCTTCTGGGGGGTAAAGTTCCTTTCTTATTTTATGGCATTCATCTCCTTGATTTTTGAACGGAAGTTATATCGTATGCACCTTAAAATAAACGGCGAGCATATACGCGGGCGCATTATGACAGTGTGCATAGGCAGTGCATGGGGATACGGACAGGCACCCAGTGCAGTACCTTACAATGGCTGGCTGGATGTATCGGTTATCTACCGCCCCGAACTGTTGCAACTCTTTTCGGGAATATGGATGTTGATGGAAGGACGGATTCTAAACCATAAAGTGGTAAAACCCTACCGTACCCAAAAGATAAAGGTGTTACGTGCACAAAATGCTTCCGTCGATTTGGACGGACGTATCCTCGACCGGCATTTTCCATTGGACATTGGTGTGCTGCACGAAGCGATAACATTGATTATACCCAACTGAGATATGAACTTTTCATAGCTCGTAATCCATAACTCATAATTCAAAAAACGTATGATTGAACTGAAAATAATCCTGCCGGAAACTTCTTTCTGCTGGCAGGTCCTTGTGTTATTGAAGGAGAAGACATGGCAATGCGCATTGCGAACGCGTAGTAGCTATTACCGACAAACTGCAGATTCCTTACGTATTCAAAGGCTCGTACCGTAAAGCCAACCGCTCGCGTCTGGACTCTTTCATGGGTATAGGTGATGAAAAAGCCCTGAAAATCCTAAAAAAAGTGCACGACACATTCGGAGTACCCACCGTAACAGACATCCATGCCGCCGAAGAAGCTGCCATGGCAGCCGAATATGTAGATATTCTGCAAATCCCTGCTTTCCTTTGCAGACAAACCGACCTGCTGGTAGCCGCAGCCAAGACCGGCAAGACCGTCAATATAAAGAAAGGACAGTTCCTCTCTCCGCTTGCCATGCAATTCGCAGCAGACAAAGTGGTGGAAGCCGGCAATAAGAACGTGATGATTACCGAACGCGGGACAACCTTCGGCTATCAAGACCTCGTAGTAGACTATCGCGGAATACCGGAAATGCAAACCTTCGGCTTCCCCGTCATACTGGACGTCACCCACTCCCTGCAACAACCCAACCAAACCAGCGGCGTTACAGGCGGTATGCCTCAACTGATTGAAACCATAGCAAAGGCTGGCATCGCAGTAGGCGCAGACGGTTTGTTCATCGAAACACACGAAATCCTGCCGTAGCCAAAGTGACGGTGCCAATATGCTGAAACTGGATTTACTGGAAGGACTTTTAACCAGATTAGTACGCATCCGGGAAGCAATCAAATAAAAAACAAGACTCTTTTGTGATTTATTATTTATCACTTCGACAGATAAGGCAAAAACATTTTAAAATCAAATAATGATGAAACATTTATTACGTAACTTATGGATTGCCGCATTAATCGTATGCTGCAACTTCCAACAGGTATCTGCGCAACAACTGCCGCCTATTCCTATCGATCAGGATGTACGTATCGGTAAGCTGGACAACGGGTTGACCTATTACATCCGTAAAAACAGTCTTCCGGCTAACCGCGCCGACTTCTACATTGCCCAAAAAGTAGGCTCCATACAAGAAGAGGACAACCAGCGCGGTCTTGCCCACTTCCTGGAACACATGTGTTTCAACGGAACGACTCACTTCCCCGGAAAGTCCCTGATACAATACCTGGAACGTATCGGCGTGAAATTCGGTGAAAACCTGAATGCCTACACGTCCATAGACGAAACGGTTTATAACATTTCCAATGTACCGGTCAATACTCCGGGTGCTATCGACTCTTGTCTGCTGATTCTTCACGACTGGAGCAACGACCTTACTCTGGATCCCAAAGAAATAGACAAGGAACGCGGCGTTATCAATGAAGAATGGCGTACCGCATGAGTGCCATGCAACGTTTCAGGAGAAAATGCTTCCCGCCATGTTTGCCGGAACAAAATACGCCAACTGCTTCCCTATCGGAACTATGGACGTTGTAATGAACTTCAAGCCTCAGACTTTACGAGACTACTATGAAAATGGTACCGTCCCGACTTACAAGGTATCATGGTGTAGGTGACGTTGACGTAGATGCCACTGAAGCCTGATTAAGAAGATGTTTGCAGATATTCCCGCCCAGCCCAATGGTGCCAAACGCGAATACTACCCGGTAAACGATAATAAAGAACCTATCATATTGGTTGCACGTGACAAGGAACAGCCTTATGTGCAAACCTTTATTTTCAATAAGCACGAAACAACTCCCAGAGAGGAGAAAAGCAACGTGGGTTATCTGATGCAAGACTATGCAGCAACACTGATTACCAACATGTTGAATGCACGTCTGAACGAATTGCTCCAGGCAGCTAACCCGCCTTATATCTATGCCGCAACCTATGACGATGACTTCTTCGTAGCCAAAACCAAGGATGCTTTTACCGGAATTGTAGTCTGCAAGGAAGATGCCATTGAAAACGGTATCTCAACCGTTCTCCGCGAAATCGAGCGTGCACGCCAATTCGGCTTTACCGAAACCGAGTACAGCCGTGCCCGTGCAGAATATCTGCGCCATCTGGAATCGGCTTTCCAGGAACGCGACAAGCGTAAGAATGAAAGCTATGTAAAGGAATATGTCCGTCACTTCCTCGACAACGAACCTATTCCGGGCATTGCCAACGAATATACCATCATCAACCAGATAGCACCGGCTATTCCCGTAACCGCCCTGAACCAGATGATGCAGCAAATGGTGACAGACAGCAACCAGGTGGTAGCCCTGTTCGGTCCTGAGAAAGAAGGCTTAAAGCTCCCCACAGAGGACGCTATCAAGAACCTTCTGAAAGCGGTAAAATCAGAGAAACTTACTCCGTATGTAGATAAAGTTTCCAACGAGCCCTTGATGAAAGAAGCCCCGAAAGGCGGTAAAATCGTATCTGAAAAGAAAGACGATATCTTCGGAACTACTATGCTGACACTGTCCAACGGAGTTAAGGTTATCATCAAAAAGACAGATTTCAAAGCCGATGAAATTCGCATGAAAGGTGTAAGTATGGGTGGTAGCTCACTCTTCCCCGACTCGGAAATCATCAATATCAACGGATTGGATGCAGTAGCATTAGGCGGTCTTGGCAATTTCAGCGCTATTGAACTGGAAAAAGTGCTGGCCGGTAAAAAAGCTTCCGTAAACTACGGAATCGGCGATAAGACAGAAGCCGTAACGGGCAGTTGCTCACCCAAAGACTTTGAGACAATGATGCAGCTTACCTATCTGACTTTCACAGCTCCAAGACGTGACGACAATGCTTTTGCATCTTATAAAAACCGCAGCAAGCCGAATTGCAGAACATGGACCTGAACCCGAATTCTTCGTTCAGCGACTCCATCACGTCCACTCTTTACATGAAGCACCCCAGAACTCTGAGAATGAAAGCCGACATGGTAGACAAGATGGATTATGACAAGATTCTTTCCATGTATCAGGACCGTTTCAAAGACGCCAGCGACTTTACCTTTATTTAGTAGGAACGTCGATGTGGAAGCCGTGAAACCTCTGATTGAATCTTATCTGGGTGCATTACCCTCTATCAACCGCAAAGAAACATTCAAGGACAACCACATCGAAATGCGCAAAGGAATCTATAAGAACGAGTTTATCCGTCAGCAAGAGACTCCGAAGGTTAATAACTTCATCTCTTACAGCGGTACTTGCGCATACACGCTCCGCAACGATATTCTCATGAGTATGACCGACCAGCTCCTGAACTTAATCTATACGGAGAAAGTACGTGAAGATGAAGGTGGTACTTATGGTGTATATCCTATGGGACAGCTTGTTAAATATCCTACGGAAAGAGCCGTTCTGCAAATCTTCTTCAATACAGCTCCCGACAAGCAGGACAAACTGATGAAGATTATCTATGCCGAAGCGGAAGCTTTCGCCAAAAACGGTCCCGATGAAGCCAGCCTGAACAAAGTGAAAGAGTACATGCTGAAGAAGCATAACGAAAATCTGAAAGAAAACGGTTACTGGCTGAACAGCATAGACGAATATCTCTATACCGGTATCAATCCGATAAAGGATTACGAGCAGATTGTCAATGGAATCACAGCAAAATGATCAACCAGAAATTTCGCCAACAGAAC
>ENA-OQHP01000415-OQHP01000415.1-human-gut-metagenome-genome-assembly--contig:-NODE-415-length-13683-cov-2.471599_pt1 | contig 13683 bp, 20 predicted proteins | sample MGYA00242563_ERZ504717 | MGnify/ENA primary metagenome ERZ504717 (study PRJEB26092, sample SAMD00036212) | human gut metagenome | host: Homo sapiens | study: EMG produced TPA metagenomics assembly of... | reverse complement strand
CAAAAGTTGACCCGTGCAAGCGCGTTTGAGGCTTCTCCCGTCTTGTTGAGGAGCTGGAGGCCAAGTGTGCCGTTGCCGAGCTTTTGGCAACGGGTCCGGTCCAGACGCAGTTTTGCGACAACCAGCTGGTACGCATGGTGCTGCCGGTAATGGAGGAAGACCGCTCCGTTCGTATTTTGCGTGCTCCCGATGCGCTGTACTTTGCCCAGCACGAGATCTGCAGTTATTACGCCGAGCAGGAGGATTTTGAACGGGCATTGCCCGAGGTGCGTCGTCTTTACGATCTGGCTCGCTCGTCCATGCAATCGCACTTTGCGCTCATCAACGTGTTGGCGCGCCTGGAGCGCTTTGACGAGATTATCGAGGTGGCGCGCCACGGCCTGCGCATTGCCAGTGACCGTTCCGCAATCGGTTATCTGTTCTATCGTCTGGCGTTTGCTATTGGAACTGCGACCAGCTCGAGCTCGCGTTGGCGTGCTACCGCCTCGTGCCGCGCGGCGAGGAGTCGGGTAGCAGCGCGCTGGAGGAAATGCAGGGCCTTATGAACGAGATGGGTGTCAATGAGCCTCCGACGTTCGAGGATGCGGTTGAGACCATCCGTAAGGCCGGGCTCGAGCTGCCTCCCGTGTCCGCCGTGACCAACCAGCTGGCGGATGCCGCCGTGCAGCTGGTCGATAACGGCTTCTTTTTCCTGGCGCGCGTCTGCATCTTCCAAATGTGGCGCACCATGGGCAACGATGAGCTCGGCTCCCTCAGTCGCTCGCTGGGGTAGGGGCGATATAGAGGGGCCGCACCGCGCTATTTGTATCGGCGCGGGCGGGAGGACCCGGCAGGATCGGTAAGGCATAAAGCCGCCGAGCCTGCTAAAACTGTTAAACTCTGCTAAAGTTGCTAAACTTTGTTAAAGTTGTTAAAACTAGCAGAGGAGGGCAGAATGACGAAAGCTGTTAACCCCTTTAAGCCAACGGCGGGCATGAATCCGCCTGAGCTTATCGGACGGGACACTGTTTTGGATGACTTTGCCGAGGCTCTTGAGAATGGTCCTGGTGCTCCCGATCGACTCATGCGCATCTCGGGCGTCCGAGGCACAGGTAAAACGGTGCTCCTTAATGCATTGGGTGACCTTGCACGCAAAAAGGATTCGAGGTCGTTGACGTTGCCTCCAATGCTGGTTTTTGCAATAGAATCCTCGAGGCTCTGCAGCGAAACATTCGTCTTGAATCAATCTCGATTTCCCCATCGATTTTAGGGGTCAGCCTTGGCTCCATGGAGATGTCGAAGTCGGCCTCTCATCTGGGCGAGGCGATGTACGATGCTGCGAAGCGCGGTGGTCTGCTCATTACGCTCGACGAGATCCAGGATGCCTCAACTGAGGAAATGCGCGAGCTAGGCAATGAGATGCAGCTCTTGATCCGCCAAGGAGCGAATGTCGCTTTCGCTTTCGCCGGCTGCGACATCGGTAGATGGCGTGGTGGTGATGATACGTTGACGTTCCTTCAGCGAGCCAAACATGTTGAACTTACTCGGCTTTCCGATTTTGAAGTTGGCGGATCGTTTGAGGATACGATGAGACGAGCGGGCAAGGAGCTCGACAAAGGTGCCGCTGAGCTATTAACAAAAGCTTCGGCAGGCTATCCCTTTATGGTCCAGCTGGTCGGATATTACGCTTGGCAGGTTGCTGCGCGCAGTGGGGCGGAGAGCGTGAGCGAAGAGGCGGCTCGTAAGGGTATCCAGCGGCTCTTGATAGCTTTAATGCTATGGTGATTGCCCCAGCGCTGCGCAGGGTGTCGGAACGGCAGTTTCAGTATCTCGCGGCGATGGCTCAATGCGAGGGCGTCGATATCGCCAACGGCGATATCGCCAAGAAGATGGGTTTGTCGGCGAACAAAGTTGGGTCATATCGCAAGCGTCTGATCGATGCGGGGTTGATTGAGCCGCGGGCTATGGCTGTGTTTCGTTTGCAATTCCGTACATGCGCGATTATCTGTTGGAGACCGTTCGAGAGGACTAATAAAGAATGGGCTGTCCGCGCTGTCGCTGGGGCCGTCCTTGTATCTTTGTCTCAATCTGTAACATCTGGAGGGGATTACGGCCTGCAGATGTTACAGATTGAGATGATTGACTGAGACGTTTACTGGTAAAAGAGAGGTAAAAGAGGAAACGCCTCAAAATTCCCCTTGCCCAACTTCGGCTGTTTGGTTACTATAGAACGGCTGTTACGGAGAGCTGACCGAGAGGCCGAAGGTGCTCGCCTGCTAAGCGAGTATGCCCCAAAAGGGCATCTGGGGTTCGAATCCCCAGCTCTCCGCCAGTATGACTTGAAGAAGGGTCCATTTGGGGCCCTTTTTTATTATCAAGAATGGCGGCTGGGGATTAGAGTCCGAAAGGGCGTGAACATTAGGCAAACACGGGGCGCTTGAAAACGGGGAGACCCAGGCGTGCTCGTGCACCCCGGTGTGGGGTTCCGAGGGGATGGAGTAGAAATATGGTAAAGGTCGGGCTGCGTAAGCCGAATCTAAAGACATCACTCAAGGCAAGAACGACCGGCAGAGCGAAACGCGCGGTAAGGCGGGCGATAATCCCCGGCTATGGTAAGAAGGGCATGGGGTGGATCAAAAATCCGAAGAAGGCTGCTTACAATGCCGTATACAGCAGAACGACCGTCGGAGTTGGGGATGTCGCTCGCGCCGTTGCTAAATCAGGCGCTCGGAGCTCGGCGTCAAGGACGTCCTCAATTACTGTTTCATCGCATGAAATTACACCTTTGGCGAAGCCTGAACAGAAATCTCTCACTCGAGAGATTACGTCGGTTGACAGGGCAAACAAGGCGCTTTTGCTATGCTTCCTTCTTGGGTGGTCGGGCGCTCATAGGGCGTATGCACGGATGTGGGGTAGCTTCTTTCTATATCTCTTTACCTTTGGCCTTTTTGGATTTGGTTGGCTGTTTGATATTGTGACACTACTGATGAGACGCTCCGAGCTAAGGCGTCTCGGCGACAGTGATCCGACTCAACAGCAAGTGCCATGTTCCGTTGATTCTACATTCGATCGAAATGTCGCCGACTCCGGAAATTGGGAACAGCGTGGAGATGGGGAGCTGCGGCTCGGCTAGAGCTTCAACGTAAAAACCGTGCCTATATGGAAGAAAACGGCATCGACGTGGAGATGTTTACCGAGGAAAAGGTCGCGGCGGACGCCTTGCGAACCATTGAGTCGGTATGCCCGTGCATGCTTAGGTTTGACCGAGGCATGAGCGAAGAGGAGCCAAGCATCAGCTTTTGCTCTCCAACAAAGACGGGGAAAATGCCCAAGAATGTCGTCGAGGCCCGCATTTACCATCAGGATGTGAAGCTATTGATGGATTCCCACGCTTCGAATTGCCGGAGTATGGTGACAGCATCAATGTCATGATTAGTTATCTAGCTGATGGGCGCATAAATAAGTCGATATCCATGGGTTCCATAATGGCCGCTCCGTTAGTGTCTCCATTCGCAGGCGGAGCGACGATCTTGTTATGACGAGTGCGGGCACCATCGGAGAAACGGGTGCCTGGCAATCGCTGTGTCCTGGGGCAGACCCCTCATCTGGGGATCTTTTCAGGGCCTTGACCAAGGAGGTCGAAAGGATCTACTGGCATGCCCGGTGGACCCGTTTTCAAGGTCCGAAAAGACACAGCGAAGGTAAACGGCTAGCAATGTCGCTTTGGTGATTCTGACGCATCCCGTTTAAGAGGTATTCAAAAAGAGGCGCCCCGTTGGACGCCTCTCCAATCTCAAATGTAATGTTCCCCCAGCCCTACACCTCGGCGCCTTGGCGATGGTCTCGCTTTCTGCCGTAAGCGGGCGATTGTCGATGCGGCGGCCCAGGCGGTCGAGCTTCACAAGGAGCCACTCAATGGGATTCGGCCCCGAGCCTTCCTCGTCGGCAACCAAATCCATGACGGCGATCTTGGTGCGTCTTGCTTGAGCATCACGCTACCCACCTTGTCGCCTACATGTACCGTGCCCGAAAGGTCATCATAGGTAACCTTCTCGGTCACCTCTCCGGCAAGCGCAAAGACGGTCGCCTGAGCTGCGGGATCGGCGAGCGTGGCATCGATCGTCTTGTCCGTCCAATCGGTCTGGCCAATGCGCGCGATGAGCGGATTGCCGTTGCAGTCTTTTCCTGCGTGTTGGCGATCGCAACCGTCACCTTGTGGCCGTAGTACCAGTTGGCAAGGGCGGCCGTGTCGGCAAAGCGCTGATCGGTGGTGCTGGAGTTCAAGACGACGGTGTAGGTCTCGTCGCCATCGCGGTTGTAGGCTGCCGTAAAGCAATAGCCGGCATCGTCGGTGGTGCCGGTCTTACCGCCGATATTGCCGTCCTGCCCCAGCAGCTCATTGTGCGTATCCATGGAATGCGAATGGTCGGAACCGTCGGCGCCCGTAACCTCAATCCAGGAATCATCGCTCGCCACGATTTCGCGGAACGTATCGCTCTTCATTGCCTCCTGCATCATCAGGGCTACATCGTGCGCGGTAGAGTGCATGTCGCCGGCCCACTCATCAAAGTCCAGACCGTGCGGATTCTCAAAAAGCGTTCCCGTGCAGCCGAGCTTTTTAGCGCGCTCGTTCATGGCCTTTACAAAGGTGGCCACGGCGTCCTTGGTCTTGGGGTCGATCTTTTTGCCCACGTGCTCGGCAAGCGCGATGGCGGCATCGTTGCCCGAGGGGATCATCAGACCGCGCAGAGCTTGCTCCACGGTGAGCTCGTCGCCTTCGAGCAGGCCGGCGGTCGAGTTGCCTACGGTGGCGGCAGCATTGCTCACCGTGATCTTCTCGTCCATTTTGCAGTTCTCGACGGTCAGAATCGCAGTCATGACCTTGGTAATTGAGGCGATCTTGACCTGCTCGTCGGCACTTCGGGCGTAATAGACGGAACCGTCCTTGCTCATGACGATGGCGTTGGTCGCATCGATATCGGGCAGATTCTCGGCCGTGATGCCGCGGCGTCGGCGGTCTTGCCGCAAACGATATCAGTCGTAAGCACCTGGCGTTGGCGATAGACGGCACGCCGGCAGCAAGGGCGAGAGCGCAGACAATGCCGGCGGTCAGTTGCGCGGAGCGCTTTACAAGAGAACTAAGGGTCTTCACAGATTTCGCTTTCGACGGGATGGTCTCTTTAGAGTTCAAAGTATATCGTTTACCGGCGTGGACAATCAGTGCGCGGGCGTGCGCGGCCCATGTCTGCGCCCGAACGGACGCATAGGTGCTTAAGGTCGACTTAAACGACCGCGCTTGTTGTGTGGCGCGCGCTGCCTCGGGCATAATGGAGCGCGAGAGGAGCACGCATGAATGAGCGCATTTTGGTAGTTGATGACGAGAAGGCCATCGCCGACCTGGTCGGTATCTACCTTACAAAAGAGGGCTTTGATGTTCAGATAGCCTATAGCGGAGCAGATGCTGCCAAGGCGATTTTGGAGCAGGAGTTCGATCTGGCGCTGCTGGACGTCATGCTGCCCGATATCGACGGCTTTGAGTTGCTGCGCACCATCCGCGCTGGCCATACCTATCCCGTGATCATGCTGACGGCGCGTGATGCCCAGCAAGACAAGATCGAGGGCCTTTCGCTTGGCGCGGACGATTACGTGGTTAAGCCGTTCCGTCCGCTGGAGCTCATCGCGCGCGTGCACGCTCAGCTTCGCCGCTACACCAGCTACGGTAGCCGCTCGCAGGCGGCCGGGTCGCCGACCATCCAGCTCGACGGCCTGGAGATCAACCGCGATGCTCGTTGTGTGACGGTGGACGGTGCACCGGTGCGCCTCACGCCCATCGAGTATTCCATCTTGCTGTATCTGGTCGAGCATCGTGGCAGCGTGGTGGCCGTGGGGGACCTGTTCCGCGCGGTGTGGAACGAGGATTTTATGCCCGGCTCCAACAATACGGTGATGGTGCACATCCGCCATCTGCGCGAAAAGATCGGCGATGATGCCCAAAAGCCGCGCTTTATCAAAACGTCTGGGGCGTCGGCTACATAATCGAATAACGCCTTTGGTGGTGGGGAAGTGGATATGACAAAAGACGATAGACGGGTATTCGAGGTGCCCGATCGACTCTTTGAATACATAAGGGCGGTCGTCGACAACCGCGCGCTTGCGACGGTGCTGCTCTTTTGCTGAGTCTGCTACTCATCGGCATTGACAATATTGTTGGCATCCTGGCAGTTCTGCTCATTGGCTTCTTGCTGATCGATCGATTCGAAATCGTTCGCCGCTGCGTGGTAATCGGCGGCGCCGCGTGGACGATTACGCTGGCGATCGGGGCCATGGCGCTTGGCGGTATTGGCGAGCCCGTGTTCTTTGATGCCGCCTTTGTGTTCAACATGCTCGGCTTTGTGCTGGCACTCGCCGTCTGTGTCCTGTTCTTTTGCGGGCGCGCCTGTATTACCAGGGTTATGAGCAAGGCGAGCAGCATGCCGACCGCGTAATCGCCGCCCGTATTCAGGACCGTCTGATTGATGACCCCGACACGTGGGATACCATCGACGGCGACTTTCTCGAGGTCGAAGGTGCGCTCAACCGGGCGCGCGATTGCGAGCGTAAGGTTCAACAGGCCTTGCGCGACGAATCGCATCGCAAAGATGACCTGGTTACGTACCTGGCGCACGACCTGCGTACGCCGCTCGCCAGTGTGGTGGGCTATCTTTCGCTCCTGCAGGAGGCTCCCGATTTGCCGCTTGAGCAGCGTGCACGCTTTACAGGCGTGGCACTCGACAAGGCCCACCGGCTCGACGCGCTCATCGAGGAGTTCTTCGACATCACGCGTTTCGATTTCCACGATATCGTGCTTACCCGCGCCTACGTCGATTTGGGCTATTGCTGGCGCAGGTGGCCGACGAGTTCTATCCCATTCTCAACGAACAGCACAAGGAAGCCCAGGTTGATATCTGCGAGGACCTGACGGTGCTCGTGGACGGCGACAAGATGGCTCGCGTATTCAACAACATCATGAAAAACGCCGTTGCCTATAGCTATGAAGGCTCGATGATCACGATCGAGGCCAGGCGTTTGGGCGACGGTGGCGTACGCGTACGATTTGTGAACCAGGGCGATCCGATCCCTGAGCCAAAGCTCAAGGTGATCTTTGAGAAGTTTTATCGCCTGGATGCAGCGCGTGCGACCAATCGCGGCGGTGCTGGGCTGGGCCTCGCCATCGCCAAGGAGATTGTATGCGCGCATGGCGGTACCATCGCGTGCGAATCGACGCCCGAGCATACCGTCTTACCATCGAGCTGCCTGCCGCGTAGCGTAGGCGCCCTTACAAACACCTGACAATGCGCTCACGTGCATATGAGCCGCGATTTCTACTATCGATACTGCTGAATTGATATCGATATGGAGGTATGCGGTATGACGGCTGCTGCGGCTGTGGAGCCACGGAGCTTGAAGAACTCATGGAAGCGCAGGCCGAGGCCGCGCATGAGCGCGAGGTTGGGGATGCGACTCGCCCCACGGCAGAGGATCTTGCCGCCTCGCCGACGCGCATCGATGTCGAGGGCCTCGACCTGTTCTATGGCGACCACCATGCGCTCAAGGACGTGAATATCAAGATTCGCGACAAGCAGATCACCTCGTTCATCGGGCCTTCGGGCTGCGGAAAGTCCACGTTGCTGCGCTGCTTTAACCGCATGAACGACGGCATCAAGGATTGCCGCATCGAGGGCAAAATCGCGCTCGATGGTCAAGATATCCTGGGCGATTACGACATCTGCCGTTTGCGCCAGCGCGTGGGCATGGTGTTCCAGCGCCCCAACCCGTTTCCCATGAGCATCTACGACAACGTCGCCTACGGTCCTCGCGGTATGGGTGTGCGCGACCGCGCCGTGCTCGATGAGCTGGTCGAGGACTCCCTTCGTCGCGCTGCGCTATGGGATGAGGTCAAGGACAAGCTCAAGGAGTCGGGCCTGGGTCTTTCGGGCGGTCAGCAGCAACGCCTGTGCATCGCCCGCGCACTTGCCGTGCAGCCCGACATTCTGCTGATGGACGAGCCGACCTCGGCGCTCGACCCTGTGTCGACGCTCGTGGTGGAGCAGCTTGCCTGCGAGCTCAAGGAGACTTGCACGCTGGTGGTTGTGACGCACAACATGCAGCAGGCCGCGCGTATTTCCGATTCGGTCGCATTCTTTTTGCTGGGTGAGCTGGTGGAGCACGCGCCTACCGCGCAACTCTTCAAAAATCCGTCCGATCCGCGCACGGCGGATTATTTGACGGGGCGTTTTGGCTGACGCTGTCTTTTACAGGTGCTTTTAGGGTTAAGATGCGGTCATATCGGCCGCAAAGGGGTTCAACATGATCTATTACGTCGAGGACGATGACAACATCAGGGATTTGACGGTCTACGCGCTGCGCAAGCAGGGAATCGAGGCCGAGGGCTTTTCGTGCGATGGCGAGTTTAAAGCTGCCGTGGCGCGACGGGTGCCCGATGCTGTGCTGCTCGATATCATGCTGCCCGACACCGATGGCTTGGCGATTATGCGCGCCTGCGTGCCGATCGCCTGACGGCGACGGTGCCCATCATGATGCTTACCGCCAAGGACACCGAACTCGACAAGGTGATGGCGCTCGATGGCGGTGCCGACGATTACCTGACCAAGCCGTTTTCGCTCATGGAGCTTGCCAGCCGTTGCCGTGCGCTGCTGCGTCGCGGCGGCATGGTCAAGCAGGCGAGCGATGTGCTCAGCGTGGGCGACATCGTGCTTTCGCCCAGCCATCGCGAGGTGACCGTTGCCGGCGAGCCGCTTAAGCTCACCCTGCGCGAGTTCGACCTGCTCGAGTACCTCATGCGCAAGCCCGGCGTTGTCTTTACCCGCGAGTCGTTGCTGCAGAGCGTGTGGGGCTGGGACTTCGACGGCGGTTCGCGCACCGTTGACGTGCACGTGCAGACGCTTCGCCAAAAAACTGGGCGAGCTGCCAGCGCCATCGAGACCGTGCGCGGCGTGGGTATCGCCCTGGCCGAGCCTTCTGCCGGTGATGGTGCCGAAGGCGACGACACCGCGGCCACCGCATCGGAGGAGTAACCCGTGGTCTTCGCCCCCCAGGGAAAACATACGCTGTCGCACCGCGTTTTTGTGACGATCTTTGTCTGCGCCATGGCGGTTATCGTGGCGTTTACGGTGCTGGGTGCGTTCTTTGTGCAAAACACCTTGGCGGATGCACGAGTGCCAATCTGGCGCAGGAAACCGAGCTCATTGCTGCCGCCCTCGACGAGCAGCAGGAGCCCATCCCGTTCTTGCGTAGCCTCGATCGCGAGGACTTGCGCATCACGCTGATTAACAAGGATGGATCGGTTGCCTACGACAACGAGGCGTCGCCTTCCACACTGCCCAACCACGGCGATCGCCCCGAGGTCATCGAGGCCTTTGAGAATGGTTCGGGTTCCGCGGAGCGTGCAAGCTCTACGCTCGACGAGATTATGCTGTATCGCGCCGTCGCCCTTGATAACGGCCAGGTTGTCCGCTTGGCGCAGGCCCAGCCTGGCGTTGCGGCGATTTTGCTGTCGATGGTGGCGCCGATGCTGCTTATCGCAGCAGCGGGTGCGGTACTCTCGTTTTTCATGGCGCGCCGCGAGTCCCGTGCCATCATCGCGCCGTTACAAGAGGTGGATTTGGACCACCCGCGCCGTAGCTATGAGCACGCCTATGCCGAGATGGTCCCCATGCTTGAGCGTATCGAGTCGCAGCGCCAGGAACTCAAGCGCCAAATGGCGGTGCTAGCGGACAACGACCGTATGCGCCGCGAGTTCACGGCGAATATCACCCATGAGCTCAAGACGCCACTTACGGCGATTTCGGGCTATGCCGAGCTCATCGCAAACGGCATGGTTGAGGGCGAGGATGACCTGCGCAACTTTGGCGGTCGCATCTATCGTGAGGCGGGCCGCTTGGCAGCGCTTGTCAACGATATCCTTACGCTGTCTAACTTGGACGAGGCCGAGCGTGCAACTGAGGGCGAGGCGGTGCCCATTGGGTCCACGGAGCCTATTGAGCTCTCGCGTGCCATCTACACGGTTGAGCAGCGTCTTGAACAGGTTGCCCGTCAGGCGAATGTGACGATAAGTCATGAGACCAAGCCTGTGGTCATCGAAGGCGTGTCGCGCTTGATTGACGAGCTCATCTACAATCTGGCAAGCAACGCCATCCGCTACAATCGACCCGGCGGTACGGTTACGCTGCAGTGCGGCACCAACGACGAAGGCCATCCGTTCCTCGCGGTCGCCGATAAGGGAATCGGTATCGCGCCTGAAGAACAGGGCAAGGTATTTGAGCGGTTCTATCGCGTGGACAAGAGTAGGTCCAAGGCACGCGGCGGAACCGGCCTGGGACTTGCCATTGTCAAGCATGCGGCCCTGTATCATCATGCCACGCTCGATCTATCGAGCGAGTTGGGCGTGGGAACCACCATTACGGTGGCGTTTCCCATACAGCAGGAGGAGCCATTCGCATAGCGATACAACATAGATAATGATGTAGACGCCGCATCGGACTTTCGGGTGCGGCGTTGTTGTGCAATTTTACGATCGCTTCCGTCATTTTTACAGGAGAGCCTGTTTCTTATGTATAGAGTTTGGTCTCGGTAAAAGATGCGATAACATACGGACAGTTTTGTCAATCCGAACTGGGGAAATGAAAGGCAAGCTGCATGACCCTTCTCGAACTGTTCCAGCTGCTGAAGAAGCACCTCAAGCTGGTCATCACCCTTCCGGTGGTCTGCGCGATCGCATGGGTATCGTGTCCTTCGCTGCGATGGACAACACCTATACCGCGACGACGAGCATGTACATTCTCGCCAAGACCGACGATAGCGGTCAGATGAGCTACAACGATCTCTCGGCGAGCCAGATGCTTTCCAACGATATCGCCACGCTGCTTGATAGCGATAGCGTCAAGAGCGGCGCCGCCAAAGAACTGGGCCTCACCGATCTGGATGACTACAAGGTGTCTGTTTCCTCCGAGACCACCACGCGTGTCATTACGCTTTCGGTTACCGGCACCGATGCCAAGGAGACGGCTGAGGTCGCAAAGGCCATGGCCAGCTCGGTGAGTACGGTCGCTCAGAACGTCGGCGCTGCCCAGAGCATCAACGTTATCGACGAGGCTAAGACCCCCGAAGCCCCCAGTGGCCCCAAGCGTACGCTGTATATTGCCGTCGCGTTCCTCGCCGGTATCTTTATCGCAGTTGCCTATGTCGTTTTGGCAGACATGCTCAATACCCGCATTCGCGGTGCCGAAGAGGCAGAAGAGCTCCTGGGTATTCCCGTTGTTGGCCGAATTCCGGCTATGAAAGGTGGTAAATAGGCATGGCTAAGGCAAAGAACACCGACAAGCTCGTTGTACAGAATGCCGCCAAGACCCTTCTGGCCAACATCCGCTTTGCGAGCGTGGACGACCCCATTCGTACCATCACCGTTACCTCCTCGATTCCCAACGAGGGCAAGTCTACGGTTTCCATTAACCTTGCTCAGGCAATCGCCACGAGCGGCAAGTCCGTGCTCCTGGTCGAGGCCGATATGCGCCGCAGGTCCCTTTCCGATATGCTCGGCGTTCGTTCGCGCGGTGGACTCTATGCGGTCCTTTCCGAGCAGATCTCCATTGACCAGGCAATTGTCGAGACGGGTCAGAAGAACTTCTACTTCCTCGATGCCGAGCCGCACATTCCCAATCCTGCCGACATCATCGTCTCCCATCGCTTTTCCAAGTTGGTCAAGGCACTGTCTGCTAAGTTCCAGTATGTCATCTTCGATGCTCCTCCGGTCGGCACCTTCATCGATGCTGCCGAGATTGCCAGCCTGACCGACGGCACGCTGTTCGTGGTGCGCGAGGACTTACCAAGCGCGAAGAGGCGCTCAATGCCATCGCCCAGCTTAAGAAGTCCGAGAAGGTCAAGCTCATCGGTACCGTCATGAATTACTGTGAGACCGAGACCAGCGAGTACTACTATTCTTACTACACCAAGGACGGTAAGAAGGTTAAGAAGGGCTCCGACGGTCAGGGCACTTCCAAAAAGGGCATCTTCACCAACCGAGCAAACGTTTAGTTGATTAGGCCGACCTATGCGTGACATTCATTGCCATATCTTGCCGGGGGTAGACGACGGCGCCGCCGATCTCGATGAGAGCTTGGCGATGCTCGAGGCTGCCAAGCGGGCCGGTGTAACCAGAATCGTTTGCACTCCTCACTGCCGTGATCCCTATTTTGATTACGACAAGATGTGGGATGCCTTTGAGCTGCTGCGCGATAACGCTGACGGTTTTCCGCTCCAGATGGGCTTCGAGGTCAACCATCGAAAGCTCGTTGAGCTTGGTATCGATGCCGCGGAGCACTTGCATTTCGATGGGACCAACGAGTTCCTGCTCGAGCTTTCGACGCATGCCGATGCGTATGCGTTTAGAGAATACGAGAACACGATTTACGATTTGCAGTGCCGTGGCTACCAGGTGATCATCGCTCATCCTGAGCGCTATCGTGCGGTTCAAAAGGATGTAAGCGTGGCGGAACGCCTGGTCGATATGGGCTGCAAGCTGCAGGCTTCGGCGGACTTTATTGCCGGCGGTCGCTTTGGTCGCGAGAAAAAGCCGGCACAGCGCCTGTTCGATCAGAACCTGTACAGCTTCATCGCGAGCGATGCCCATAACGTGGGTCATTACGACTGCCTGGCGAAGGCTCGCGCGAAGTTTAGCGTGCGCGGAGCTCATTTTCGCTAAAATCTGTCCCTAACGTTCTCATTGAATGAAAGGGCAGCCATGGATATCCAACTTAAGACGGGATGCTTTGATGACGCGGCGTTGGTGCGCCGCGTCGTTTTTATGGACGAGCAGGGCTACGAGAATGAGTTCGACGCTATCGACGAGGACCCGAACTGCGTTCATGTGACGCTCTATGTAGACGGCGAGCTTGCCGGTTGCTCGCGCGTGTTTCCCGAAGAGCTTGAGCGCGCGGCTGACGCAGAGGCTCCGGTGTCGCCGGCGTGCGATTTGGACGAAGGCGTCGCGGCGGGGGAGACCTATATTATGGGGCGCGTGGCTGTACTGCCGAGCATGCGCCGTCGCGGTCTGGCGAGCAAGATTGTCGAGGCCAGTGATACGTGCGCGCGTGATGCCGGCGCCAAGCTCATTAAGCTGCATGCGCAGGAATACGTGCTGCCGCTCTATGCCAAGGCGGGCTACACACAGATTGCCCCGGTGGACTATGAAGACGAGGGCCAGCCCCATGCTTGGATGGCCAAGCGCGTAGATGGCAGGTAGGGACGTTCCTTTCCTGTCGGCAGTTTGGGACACTCCTTGGCAATTGGCGCATCAGAGCGCTCGGACATACAGTTTTTCGATTCCGTATGTATATATGCGCGCTAATGGGTTATAAAATCTAAGTCTGAACATAGCAGGTCTGCGATGCGGCTCGGGCAACCGGGCCGTTTTTGCGGACGGGGGTAGCGCGAAAGACTGCACATGCGTCAATTTAAGACCGAGAGCAAAAACTGCTCGACCTCATGATCAACTCCATCTACACCAACAAGGAAATCTTCCTGCGCGAGCTTATCTCCAACGCGAGCGATGCCGTCGACAAGCTCAACTTAAGAGCCTGCAGGACCCGAGCGTCAAGATCGACCAGGGCGACCTGGCCATTCGCGTCTCCTTTGATAAGGACGCCCGCA
>ENA-OQHP01000414-OQHP01000414.1-human-gut-metagenome-genome-assembly--contig:-NODE-414-length-13693-cov-5.900781_pt1 | contig 13693 bp, 22 predicted proteins | sample MGYA00242563_ERZ504717 | MGnify/ENA primary metagenome ERZ504717 (study PRJEB26092, sample SAMD00036212) | human gut metagenome | host: Homo sapiens | study: EMG produced TPA metagenomics assembly of... | reverse complement strand
AAAATTAAAAAGCGAAGAAAAATTTCTTCGCTTTTATTTCTATATTATCATTTATTATATTAAACAGCTTCAGACTTAACTTGTTCTGTAGATAGAGCTGGTTTTCTATCTGGAACAATAAAGCAAACTATTTTTACCATTATTGGAATAAGTGGTAACCATAATAAAGTATTTATTAAATTAAATGAAGTATGTGCATTTGCAATTTGACGAGAAATAACTGCTGTTTCTGCTCCAACAGGAGAAATATACATTACAAACTGAGCAAATAATGGTAATACACATAAGAACACGATGCTACCTGTGATATTGAATACACTATGAGCTACCGCTGTACGTTTTGCGTTTTTAGATTGACCGATAGACGCTAATAAAGCAGTAATTGTTGTACCGATATTATCACCTAATAAAATAGGTAATGCACCCTGAAGACCGATGATACTGTTACCATCTACACCAGCTTGAGCTGCAAAGTTCTGTAATACTGCAATTGTAGCACTAGAACTCTGTACAATTACTGTCATAACTGTACCTAATAATAAACCTAAAATTGGATTATCATGTACACTAGCGATAAGTTCTGTAAAGATTGGTGCATTACAAGAGGCTTCATAGTAGAGCCCATGATTTCGATACCTGCGAATAATAAACCAAAGAAAAATACTGTCTGACCAATATTTTTTAATTTATCACTTTTAGCAAAGAAATAAACCATAAAACCGATAAATACGATTGGCCAAATATAATCGCTAAGTTTAAAAGCAATTAATTGCGCAGTCATTGTTGTTCCGATATTTGCACCAAAAATAATGGAAATTGCTTGTGGTAATCTCATTAATCCAGCACTAACAAAACCGATAGCCATTACTGTTGTAGCGCTAGAACTTTGTAATACACATGTAACTAATGCACCAGCTAATACACCTACAACTGGATTTTTAGTTAATACGCTAAGTACATAACGCATTTTTTCTCCAGCCATATTCTGTAAACCTTGGCTCATCATGTTCATACTGTAGATAAATAATGCCAAACCGCCTAATAATTCAAAAGCAATTTTCAAACCCTCACTCATTAAATATTCCTCCAAAATAATTTTCTAACACATATTTTCAAAATAAAATTCGCTCGATTACTATTTAATTATATAAATAAGTGAGTAATGCTTTCTAGTAGAAAAAAGTAAAATAAATGTAAAATATATGTAAAATCTTTTTCATAATATCCAGATAGATATTATATCTTTATATAAAAAACTGGTGTAAATTAAGTAATTACACCAGTTCCTTGTCTTTTTATCAAACGAAATATTTTGTTTTGAATTCTTCGATTTGAGCTTCATCTAATGGTCTAATTTCACTTAAATAAGCGATTTCTACTTTACTACCATCAGAATGTACACCTTCTAAATAAACAACGCCATAGCCTCTAGCTAAATATTGTATCATGCCTTCGCCAGTTTCTTCATTATAAATTTTGATACCTATGCAATCTTCAAAAGTTCCCATTGAAGTAACTACCTTATATCTTCCTAATAATACAATATTTGTAGTCTCTCCACCTGTATAAACTTTTGGCTTTTTAGAATTTGTTTGTACTGTTCTAAAATCCTGCAAATATGGCATTTCTTGTCGCTTATTTAGCACAACTTCTGACACTTTATCTTCGCTACCAATAACTCTTTTTACTAATAAAGGCTGTAATACTTTCTGATTTTCTTTATCTACAATACAAGTACCTTGATAAAAATTAACTTTATCACCTTTATTTTGTTCATCAAAATTAAATGTAGCTAAATAAAAATTATCATTTTCAAAAGGTGCTGCTAATACATTGATTGTACCAGTAGCTTGCTGATATTCTCGCAAATCTATATTTTTAGGAGAAGCTAAAGCTACCGCTTGAAATGTTAATAAAACTACAAAAACTACTAATAATCTTTTCATTTAGATAGCCGTTGCCAAAATCTATAAAAATATAAAATTTGTTTATTTCCTTCTTCATTGAATCCGATTTTGCCATAGCTACTTTCGTTTGATATGATTCTCCAAAGGCTTAAATTCGGATACAACGAATCCTACATATTAGCATTTTCTTGCTTGTGAAACTATGCTAATTTATACATAGATAAATTTAGTGAAGCATTTAAATCCCTATCAATTACTGCTCCACAATGTGGACATCTATAAACTCTATCTTTTAGTTTTAAATCTTTCTTTATAAATCCACACTTGCTACAAGTTTTTGATGATGGATAAAATCTATCCGCTACTACTAATTCAATTCCATTTAATTCAGATTTATATGTTATATACTGTCTAAATTTATGAAAACATTGTTTTTTTACTGAATCAGATAAATGTTTATTTTTCATCATTCCAGAAACATTCAAATCTTCTATTACAATTCTATATGGTTTGGTTTTCACTATACTTGTTGTAACTTGATGAATATAATTGTTTCTAATATTAGCTAATTTTCTATATATTAGTTTTGTTGTATTCTCTAATTTTTTTATATTTTTTAGTTTTGATAGATTGGCAACGTTCACCTCCTTCTTTTTTGATTTTATTTATTTCATATTTTCTACTTATTTGTCTTTGCTTTTGTTTTAATCTTTTTTTCTAATTTTTTTACTTTTTTTAGTCTTATTAATGTTTTTAAATACTTTTCCATCTGAACAAATAGCCAACTCTTTCAATCCTAAATCTATACCTAATGAAATATTTGTTAATTTCTTCTTTGTTTTTATCTACCTCTATTCCAACAGATAGATTACCAATATTTATTATCATAAGTTATTCTAGGATTATTATATTTAACATTAATTGGTATTTGTTCATTTATTTTTATCCAACCTACTTTTTCAATTAAAACTTTTTTCTTTTTAACTTTTAATTTTATCGGGTCGTTATAAAAACTAGGTTTACTTTTTTTCTTACTTTTAAATTTGGGTTTGTTAGCTAAGCTTTTAAAAAATCTTTTATAAGCCTTACAAGCATCTTTTACAGATTGTTTAGTGATATTATTTGATACTTCATTTAACCAAGTTAGTTCAGACTTTTTAAGTTGAGTTAATTCTTTTCTGATAACTCCGTCGTTAATAAATTTACCACCATTTTTATAATTTTCTTCCTGTTTTGCGAGAGTATAATTATAGATGAATCTAGCAGTTCCTACAGATTGCCACAGTTTTTGTTCTTGCTCTTTTGTTGGATAAATTCTAACTTTTTTCGCAAGTATCATCTTCTATTAACTCCTTAATCATTTTTTTAGCTTTATTAGCTCTTTTTCCTTGAAGTCTACAACTAAATACAGTAACTATTTGAATTAAATCTTCTACTAACTCTTGTTCTTCAGTTCTCTCTGTATTATCAATAATTTCAATTGTTGTTCCATATTTTTCACAAAGATTTTCTATCAATCATATCCAAATCTAATTAATCTATCTTTATAAAGAATTACTACTTTCTCAATCTCTGAATTAGTAATCATATCAATTAATTGATTCAGTCCTTTTTTATTATAGTTAATTCCGCTTCCAATATCCGTTATTATCTCAAATTGATAACCTTTTGCAATCATATATGTCCTTACATTTTCAATTTGCCTTTCAAGGTCATCTTTTTGCTTAGTTGAACTAACTCTGCAATAACCAACAATTTTTTTATTTATTTTAGTTTTTATCTTCAAACCTAAAAAATTATTAAGTTGTTCTTGAGAATAATATCTTGTACCACCAGTAGTTACATAAGCAGGTTTAAAAGTATTATTTTTATCCCAATTTCTAAGAGTTTGAATTGTTTTCCCTATTTTGTCTGCAAATTCTCCTATTGAGTAATATTTCATATTATCACCTCAATAGTATTATATCATAATCTTTAAACAATTTATAGATTTTATATAAAATTATATATTATTTATAACAGCTTTAAGCCTTTTTATCATTTAACCATTTATGTGTCATTTCGGCATTAAAATCATTATGAATTAATGGCCATATTTTATAACCTTTTTCTCTTACATTTTTTAAATAATTTATATCTATCTTATTTTGAATATGCCCTTGTTCACTATCAATTACAAACCACGATGGTGATACGACATTTACTCCTGGAATCTTATCAATTTTTGATAAATCATTTCCTTCATCAATAACTGGTTGCCATACTAAATTTATTTTTTCTGATGTTTCTTTAGATAAATTATCACTTGACCTGCTAAACATATTGATATCATCATCATATATATTCCCAAAGTCATATAGATAATTTTTTTACATAAATGCAACTGCTCTTCCCTTCTCCTTATATCAATCATTATTTGCTATAGATTTTTTCTTTTAAAGCTATACCTGTAGGTGTAGTAGCTAAACCGCCAGTAGCTGTTTCGCGTATACTTTTTGGCATAGATTTGCCAATGCGATACATAGCATCAATTACTTCATCTACTGGTATCACTGATTTTATACCAGCAAGGGACATATCTGCTGCCAAAATCGCTACTGTCGTTGCAAATCCATTGCGTTTTACACAAGGAACTTCTACAAGCCCTGCCACAGGGTCGCAAGCTAAACCTAATAAATTTTTAATCGCTAAGGCTACTGCATTGCCAATCTGTTCTGGAGAGCCACCTGCAAGATGAACTAACGCTCCTGCTGCCATACCAGCTGCTGAACCACATTCAGCCTGACAACCACCTTGAGCGCCTGCAATCATGGCATTATTTTCAATCACCATGCCGATACCTGTCGCTGTAAATAATGCATTACAAATCTGCTCATCATCATAATTATAATGATTTTGAGCAGCAATCAAAGCCCCTGGAACAATACCACAAGAACCAGCTGTTGGGCAAGCAGCTATTTTCCCCATAGCAGCATTTGTTTCTGCTACAGCTACTGCATAAGAAGCTGCTTCTTTGACAAAATCGCCAGCAAAACTATCTTTAAATGTGAATAATTTTTGAGCATCTCCGCCGACCATGCCACTGACAGATTTTTGCGTATTATTTATACTTTTTTCTGCTGACTCTTTCATTACTTGCCAAATAGTTTGCATATTTTCTTTAATATAAATCACAGATTTAAAACTATGTGTTGCTTCATATTCTACAACGATATCATCAATAGTTCGCTCTTGAGCATTTGCTATATCTATCAAATCTTGTATGCAAGAAAAATTTATCACAAAATCACCTCATTAAATAGCATCAATTCGCAATACTTTTTTTACACCAATAACTCTACTGCAAGCTTTTACTGCCTCATCAGAAATTGTATCATCAACTTCAATATTCATCAAAGCTTCTGCTCCTCTTTCGCTTCGAGAAACTTTCATATAGGCAATATTTATATTATAGCGTGCTAAAGCTGCAGTAACACCATTTACTACACCTGGCATATCTTGATGTACGATAATTATTGATGGATATTTCCCACTTAATTGTACTTCATAATTATTAACAGCAGAAATAATTATATTGCCTCCGCCAATGGACGCACCTGTAACTTCTATTTTTCTATCTGTTACACCTATCAATTCTATAATAGCTGTATTAGGATGTGCATCTTCTAAATCCACTTTAGAAAAATTAAATTCAATATTTTTCTCTTTGGCTATTTCTAAAGAATTACGTATTCTTTCATCATCTGGTTTAAAACCCATTATACCTGCAATCAAAGCTCTATCTGTACCATGACCTTTATATGTTTGCGCAAATGAACCATATAATTTTATATTTATAATTTTTACTTCTTCACCTAAGATAGCTCTAGCCATCAATCCCAATCTCACAGCACCTGCTGTATGTGAACTTGATGGCCCTATCATTATTGGCCCAATAATATCAAATGCACTTCGCATTATTTCTCCTCCTTAATATTAAATTTAAATTTTTATCTTCATCTCCCAATGGTTTATCTTTATCAGGATTATTTTTTAAACTAGGTATGATATTTTTTACATCTTCTTTTGCCTTATTAAAAATATTTTTATATTTATCAGCATATTCGCTAATATCTGGCATGTCATCTTTTATCCATGCATTAGCAGCCTTACCTACAGCATAAGTTACAGCCATACCGATTGGAATTTGTAATGGTGGAAATGGTATCAAAGTCGCTAAACTTTGACCTACAAATGTACCGCCTAAAGCTCCTACAAAAGCACAGCTAGCCGTTTCATCGAAATTTTTATCATATACATTTGCTATGCGTTTTATCAAATAGATTTCATTAGCAGCTAGAGCAATTTGACCAAGTATAGGTGCTACGACAATTACGCCAGCTCTAGCAGCAGCCCAGCGACATAAAGATTCTACTTCTTGCTCTATTTCCTCTTCCGATTTTATTACCTTCATCAAATCTTTATTCATCAAAAACACTCTCCTTTTATAAAATTTATATCCTAAACTATATATTTTCTCTTTATATAATTAGCTCTTTTTCTCGTCAATCCTCTTATTTCTAATTAAAACAGAAAATAAGAAAAAGCTCAACTATCTATCATTATTTTAGATAATTGAGCCTTTATTTTATCAAAATAATTAACCTATACTAAGTGGCAATACATAACAATAAATTGTAATAAAATGAGCTGCACTGCCTAAAATCACAAAAAACATGCCAAATAACATGATTATATGGTATCTTGCGGATTAAATAAAAAATCGCACCAATACTATATAAAACACCACCAGCTACAAGCCACCAAATAGCTTCTACAGACAAAGTATCAAGTAGCGGATTTACGATGGTAACAGCAAGCCAACCCATGACTAAATAACAAATAGTACCAATGACGCGGAAACGATTATAAAAGAAAATTTGAAATACTATTCCCGCTAAAGCCAATCCCCAAACTACGCCAAATACAGCCCAGCCCAAAGTACCATATAGAGCTATCAGAGCAAATGGCGTATAATTGCCTGCAATTAGTAAATATATTGCCGAATGGTCTATACATTTAAACACAGATTGCACTTTTTGACTGCAAAAACTAAAACTATGATACAGTGTCGAAGCTAAATATAATAATATCATGGAAACACCATATACTATGATACTTGTTAAATGCAAAATTCCTTTATCATAGCCATAATACAACATTGCAACCAAACCAATAACTGCTAGTAGCGTTCCCACTCCATGGGTAATCGCATTTAAAATTTCTTCTATTTTTTTTGTGGACTTATATACATATTCTGTACTCATTTTATCGCCTTCTTTCCTACAAGCTTAAATCTTTTTAACATCAACATTATATCACAATAAAAAATTATTAATAGATAGTATTTACATATTAATTTAATAGGTTTTAATTCTAAAATATAAAATACTACACTTATCAACTCTCATGATATTTTTCTTATTTTAAAGCATATTATAGGAATTTATTATCTATTTTTATCAATTAAAAGTTTTTATAAATATATATCTAAATTAAATATTAGCCTATTTATAAACTATGATTTTTAAGCCAATCTGACCATAAAACTTGGAAATTATTCTGATGATTTTCCTGTACATATTGATAGAAAACTTCTATCATTTTTGCTTTTTGATTATAATAAGGCGCCTTCCAATTACTGCTAGCAGAAATATCTTCTGTATATGCCACATAATTTCCACCTAATAATAATTGACGATATAATATATCTTTTAATGGCACCTGTGGATTTTTCATCATATCATACATTGCTAAAAATGTTGTTGTTCTTCCTTTACCAGCTTCACAATGAAAATGTAGCCATGCATCTTTAGGCAAAGATTTATATAGTTTGATAAATTCATCTATATTTTCAGGACTTGGCCAAACATGGTCAGTTGCTGCTATTCTCACATAATGTAAATTACTTTTCTTCACTAGATTTTTTTCAGTTGTTACTGTTTTTATCAAGGAAGTATCTACTTCATCAGCATTTTTATCATCATTAAAGTAGCTCTTTTTGTATTTTATTGAGATTAGCTTTCAATAAATTCATTTCCTGACGAATAATTTCTTTTCTTGATTTCCCTATATTTGCCCAATCTCGTTTACCATACCAGCTAACAGCATCATTATTAAAAAACCCATGATTTTCCTGTCTTAAATCCACTATATAAATATCTTTAGCACCATTTTCCTGCAAAGCTTTAGTTAAAGCCGAAAATTGATTTAACGAAAATTGCGCACTACCTGAAGCTTGTAATTCATCTAAACCTTCTCTTGTAGGCACATAATTAACATCAATTCCATATTTATCACTTGCTTTTTTGAACTTATCCTTTGATGTACGAAAATTTCTAGGCAAATTATCCTCATCTTTTGCATCTATGCGCCAAAGATAACCTTTATACTCTGCTGTATCTTTTATATCTTCCAGATCAATTGCTAAATTAGATTTTATTTCCATAGCTTGTGCATTTGCCAAAGAAGATACTGTCATAAATTGCATAATACAAATTGAACTCAATAATAAACTTAAATATTTCAGTTTCATTTTTATCACCTCATATTTAAGTTTAATCATATATATTTTAAAAGACAATAAAAAACTCATAATAAATAGTTTTTGTACGAAAATATTTCTAATATAACTATCTATTATGAGTTTTACTTTTTATTTTAATTCATTTTTAACAATATAGATAATCCATTCAGCTACATTTGTAGAATGGTCGGCTATACGTTCTACATATTTACCAATCATCAAATAATTGAGATATGCCTCTACATTTTGTGGATTTTCTTTAATCAATCCAGCTATATCTTCACGAAATCTTTTAAAGTAATTATCTACTACATTATCTGTTTCAATAATTTTTTTAGCTAAATCAACATCAGAATCTCTGAAACATTTTACGCTATCAAAAACCATTTCACGCATAACATTTACCATATCACCAAAATAATCTGGCAATGTTACAGTTCTTCTTTTGCTAAGCTCATAGTGTATTTAGAGATATCTGCACAATGGTCAGCCATACGTTCAATATCACCAATCATTTTCATGATGGAAGCAATTTCACGCCAGTCTGTAGCTACAGGTGCTTGAGTCAATACTAAACGCAGGCATTTTTCATTGATATCATGTTCAGCTTTATTAAACCATACATCATTTTTTATGATTTTTTTTGCTAAAATCTCATTTTTTTCTACTAAATTGTTTATAACTTCATCTAAAGTTTCTTGAAGTTGTGCTCCTACTAATTCTACATCTCTAATTAAACAATCTAATTCATTTATATATTTTATTCTATTAGCCATTTTTATCTCCTTTAAATAAACGCACTATACAAATCAACCAAATCTACCAGTAATATATTCTTCTGTTTTTGGATTTTTAGGATTTGCAAATAACTCTGTAGTTTCTCCGTATTCGATTAACTCACCTAATAAGAAGAATGCTGTTTTATCGGATATACGGCTTGCTTGTTGCATATTATGTGTAACGATTACAATTGTATAATCCTTTTTCAATTCAAGTGCTAAGTCTTCAATCTTCATTGTGGAAATTGGGTCAAGAGCAGAAGTAGGTTCGTCCATCAAGATAACATCTGGCTGAACTGCTAAAGTTCTTGCAATACATAAACGTTGTTGTTGACCACCAGATAAACCAAGAGCAGATTTATTTAAGCGGTCTTTTAATTCGTCCCAAATAGCAGCTTGACGAAGACTTCTTTCCACGATTTCATCTAATTGGCTTTTTTTTGCGAATACCATGAATTCTTGGTCCATAAGCTACATTATCATAAATGCTTTTTGGAAATGGATTTGGCTGTTGGAATACCATACCTACACGATGACGAAGTGTAATAGAATCCATTTCTTTATAGATATCTACACCATCTAAATGAATTCTGCCTGTTACTTTTACACCATCTTCTAAATCATTCATGCGATTTAAAGTTTTTAAGAATGTAGATTTACCACAACCAGATGGTCCAATAAGAGCAGTAATTTCATTTTTCTTGATTTCCATATCAATGCCTTTTAAGGCTTTAAAATTACCATAGAATAATTCCAAATTATCAACATTAAATTTTATATCAGCGTTATTAGCCACGTTTATTTTCCTCCATTTTTCTTATCAAGATAACTACTTAAAAAACGAGCACCTATACTAAATGAAAATACCATTATCATCAAAATTGCTGAGGATAAATTTGCAATATCTGCAGCATTAGGAGCTAAAGCTTCTGTTCTTGATGCCCAGATATTAAGCGCTAAAGTTTCCCCTGGTCTAAATGGATTGAGCGGACATGTTGGGGAAAAAATATTCCAATTTGACCAAACGATATCTGTACTCATACCAGCAGTATATAAAAGTGCAGCAGCTTCACCAAAGCCACGACCAGCAGCTAAGATTACACCTGTCATAATGCGAGGCATACAAGCAGGAAGCATTACATAACGAATAGTCTGCCAAAGTGTAGCACCCATACCCATACTACCTTTTTTATATCCAGAAGGTAATGAGCGGAAAGCATCTTCTGTTACTGTTGTAATCAAAGGTAAACTCAAAATAGATACAGCCAAAGCACCTGCAAATAAATTCCATTGAGAACCTGTCATTACAATAAATACTAAATAACCAAATAAACCTACAACGATAGATGGCAATGAGGATAATGTTTCAATACAAATTCTTAAAAATTTTGTAGTCTTTCCTGGTTTTGCATATTCAGCCATATAAATACCAGCTGCAATCCCAAGAGGCACACTCACAAGCAAAGATAAAAATACTAAATAAATAGTGTTAAAAAACAGATTACCTATACCATTTCTAGTAAAGGAAAACATATTCGGAGTAAAGTTTGCAAAGCCTTTAATAATTACATATAAAGTAAAAGCCAACAATAATAATAAGAAAAAACCAGCGACAACATAAAAGAGGCCAGTCATAAATTTATCCATAAATTTGGCTCTTTGAATTACAGTCATGCCTTATGGCCTCCTTTAGCTGAAATATAATGAATAATGAAGATAAATACTAAGGAAATGATGAATAACAATAAAGCCATAGACCATAAAGCTATATTGTATTCACTGCCTTCCATCGCCCCACCCATATCAGAAGCAATAGCTGCTGTTAAGTTTGTAGTTGGGGATAAAAGACTTTCTGGAAAAGCTTTCATCTTACCGATAACCATTGCTACTGCCAAAGCTTCACCAAATGCACGAGCAAGACCTAAAACAATAGCAGTCATCAAACCGGATTTAGATGCTGGTATTACAACTTGACTGATTGTCTGCCAACGAGTAGCACCCAAACCATAAGATGCTTGACGGAAAGATTTTGGAATACTTCTAATCGCATCAGCAGATAAGCTAGTAATTGTTGGATAAATCATTACTGCTAAAACAATACCTGCTGCTAGTACAGAAAAACCAAATTTTAAATCAAATAAATCTTTGATAAATGGAACTAAAATTGTAAGACCAATCCAACCATATACAACAGAAGGAATACCTACGAAAATTTCTACAGCTGGTTGAAGAATTTTTCTACCAATCCCTGGAGAAATTTCTGTCATGAAAATCGCACTTGCAATACTAAATGGTGTTGAAATCAAAAGTGCTAAAGCACAAGTGATAATTGAACCAAAAATGAATATTGCTGCACCGACTTTACCGCCACCTTGAGCATTATCGGCTGGTGCCCATTGTGAAGAAAATAAAAATTCACCCACGCTATGACCATATGTAGTGAATGTGCCTACACCTTTGTAGCATAAAAATGCCCCAATGGCTAAGGTTATAATTATCATTAATAAACCGCAAGCTGTGATAATCCCTCGCCAAATATTATTTTGACGATATACAGCTGTATGTGATGATTCCATTTTGACACTCCTTTGATAAAAATTAGCATTTATTTTGGCAAAAATGGGCGAAATTCATTCGCCCAATTTTCTATTCTAATTATCTCTGAACTTGCATTTTGCTAGTTACACCGTAACCTTGAGCTTCCATGGATTTACCATATTCATCAGACATAATGAAATCTAAATATGCTTTTACAGTAGCATTAGGTTCGCCTTTAGTATACATATGTTCATAACCCCATACAGGATAAGTACCATTGTATGTATTTTCTAAAGTAGGAGCTACACCATCAACAGAAACAGTTGCAACATCTTGATTGTTTACAAGATAAGATAATGCTACATAACCAATTGCACCTTTGTTATCTTTAATGCTCTGAAGTAAAGTACCAGAGTCATCTGTTTCTAAGGATTTATTAGAAGCTTCTTCGGCTCCACCTAAAGCAAATTCTTTAAATAATGCACGAGTGCCAGATGTAGAAGGACGAGTGATTAATACGATTTCTTCATCAGGACCGCCAACTTCTTTCCAGTTTGTGATTTTAGCAGTGAAAATATCTGTTAATTGTTGTTTTGTTAAAGATTTTACAGTTGCTGCAATATCTTTATTTACTACTGGAGCCATTGTTACAACGCAAACTTTATGGTCAACCAAACCATCAGCTACAGCTTTATCAAGTTTTGTATCAGCAGCTACATCAGAGTTACCGATATCTACAGAACCATCAGCAACTTGTTTAAGACCTGTACCAGATCCGCCACCATTTAATGTGATAGAAACTTCTGGATGTAATTCTTTAAATTTATCAGCAGCGTCTTTAGCTAAAGGTAATAACGCAGAAGAACCTGATCCTGTAATACTACCAGAAAGACTGCTAGAAGATGCAGCTTTATCATTAGAAGCAGTATCACTACCACAACCTAAAATACTAAGAGACATCATTGCGACAACGCCAAGAGATGCTAATTTTTTCCAATTCATAATACCTTAATCCTCCTAAAAATACCTTGCAATTAATTTGTTGTACTTAGTATACTCACTCAATGTAAAGTTACAATGACTTTTCTGTAAAATTTAAAATAAATATGACAGCATTAATTTATAATTCTCTTACAATGTGAAGAAAATGTAAAATTTTTTACAAATAGATTTTAAATTTAACAAAGATAAATAAAATATTTTCCAGTTTTTGACAAATCCTTGACAATTGACTTTTTGACTAATATACTTAAAATATGAATGTATTTTAGTTTTAACAATATAAGGAGAAAAATTATGCGTTGCACAAAATGTAATCACGAATTAGATGAACATGGTATCTGTCCGAATTGCTATCATATCCACGATGTGCAAACTATGAGTAATCGAGAAATCAATAATTTTGATGGTATTACAATCGAAGACGAAAATAATTATCGCAAAGAAACAACTCAAGAAAATCAGCAACAATATCAACAATCTTATAATAATAGATATTATCGTTCACCACGTTCTAGTGGCATAAAAGTCCGTTATATTAATCTTGGAGGAAAATCCTCTTCTAGCTGGCTCACTCGAGGTTTAATGGCTATCGGCGGTATTGCTATCATTGGCTTTTTCTTTTTTGTCGCACTACCTGCACTTTTAACCTTACTTGGTGTCGGAGTCGTAGCTTGGCTTATCTTTTATTTCTTTAAACGTTAAAAAAACGCTTATATTACTATAAATAATTAGTAATATAAGCGTTTTATTTTTATAAAAATTTCTCCATTATATAGTTTTTAAATAAAATATTTTGTTTTTTTACATATTGCTCTTTATTTACGATATAACTTCTATCTAGAAAAATTTTTAGCATGTTATAGTATACATGACTATATAAGATATTTGACCTTGCTTTTTAG
>ENA-OQHP01000413-OQHP01000413.1-human-gut-metagenome-genome-assembly--contig:-NODE-413-length-13718-cov-1.638658_pt1 | contig 13718 bp, 16 predicted proteins | sample MGYA00242563_ERZ504717 | MGnify/ENA primary metagenome ERZ504717 (study PRJEB26092, sample SAMD00036212) | human gut metagenome | host: Homo sapiens | study: EMG produced TPA metagenomics assembly of... | reverse complement strand
GGCTGCTGTTCGGATTGCCTTTCCTGCCAACTCTTTATCATCAAAGTTACGTTTTCAATTATCATTTCAAACCGATCTTGATTTTTATCTGATAGGATTGGTAGCATTTTAAATCCTCTTGCAGCTGCTGAATTCTTACTTTTTCATTAGAGATTTTCAAAGGATAATCATGTACAATCTGATTTTCCAATCTGTATCTATTGGCATTATGGTTTGCTTTTAACACCTTCAGCTTTGCAACCTCAATATCCAGTTCCATCTTCTCCTTAATGTATGGATTTCCGGTAGCCAATGCTTTTATTTCAGCGAATGATAATACTGCTTCATCCACATCCTCACAACTTCTGACTGGTGATTTGCTTGTCATGATTTGACCAACAAACTTCTGCTTATTCTCCAAAAGCTGCCACATATAACTGTCAAACGTTCCTTCTGTAACATAACGGAAAATCTGTACTTTCTCATTCTGGTTCCCCTGACGTAAGATACGTCCTTCCTGTTGTTCAATATCCGAGGTTTCCAAGCACATCCAAATGATGAAGAGCAATCAGTCTGTCCTGCACATTCGTGCCGGCTCCCATTTTAGCGGTCGAGCCAAACAAAAAGCGAACCTGTCCACTTCTTACTTTCGAGAACAGCTCCGCTTTCCTTGTATCTGTATTTGCATGATGAATATAAGCAATTTCTTCTTCCGGAACAGGAAGATTTAATTGATCAGATGTTTTGATATCTGCAACTTCCTTAAACATGCTCATAAGTTCCGGAACATTGAAGAAACGTGAAAATCTCGTTTTGGTTCGATAGCCCGTTCCTTCCGGAGCTAATTCAATTGCTGTAACCGTCTCGCCAAACGTGGCTGCCCAGGCATCAAATTGTGTGAGACCAGTCTTTTGCAGTTCCTCCATCTGAAGGTAACGCTGTATCGTAAACAGTTCTGTCATACTATTGCTGATCGGCGTTCCAGTTGCAAATGTAATACCACTTCCTTCTGTAATTTCATTCATATATTGACACTTATTAAACATGTCCGTTGATTTCTGTGCTTCCGTCTGTGATACTCCTGCAACATTTCTCATCTTTGTATACAAAAAGATTCTTATAGTAATGACTCTCATCTACAAAAAGCCTGTCTACGCCCAACTCCTCAAACGTGATTGTATTATCCTTTTTTTCTTTCTTATTTAGCTTTTCTAATCTTACCGCTAATTGTTTTTTGGTTTTCTCCATCTGCTTGATGGTAAAGTTTTCTGTATTGCTTTCTTTTGCCAGCTCAATTGCTGCAATAATATCATCAATCTGACCATTCAGCATTTTCTTCAGACGTTCATCGCTCAGTGGAATCTTTTCAAATTGACTATGACCTATAATCACTGCATCATAATTTCCAAGTGCAATTCTGGCACAGAACTTTTTCCGGTTCATTGGCTGAAAGTCCTTTTTCGTTGCAACCAGGATATTTGCCCCAGGATATAGCTGTAAAAATTCCGATCCCCACTGCTCCGTCAGATGATTTGGCACAACAAACAGTGATTTTTGCGACAGCCCAAGTCTTTTCGACTCCATTGCTGCAGCAATCATTTCATATGTTTTTCCAGCGCCAACACAATGAGCCAATAAGTATTTTTCCCATACAACTGATGTGCAACCGCATTTTTCTGATGTGGTTTAATGTGATTTCGGTATTCATTCCTGGAAATACCAGGTAACTTCCATCATATTCCCGTGGACGGATCGAGTTAAACCTTTCATTATATGTTTTACAGATCGTTTCTCTTCTCTGTAGATCGGCATAATCCATTCCTGGAAAGCTTCTTTTATAGCGTCCTGCTTCTGAGCTGCATACATTGTTTCTGTCTTATTTACGACATATCTGACGGTTCCATCGGTTTCTACCCTATCATACACTCTGGCATCCCGTAGATTTAATGTTGCTTCAAGAATTTCATATGCGTTAATTCTCTGCGTTCCATAGGTGTTATAAGCGATTGTATTTCCAATACTATCCAGGTTTTTCCCTTTAATCCGCCATTCTCCGGTTGTTTTGGAATATTCGATTGCAATTCTCCGGTTATTCAGATGATATTTTGGTGTATGGAAGACCTCTTCCATAAACTGTTCATACATTTCCGGTTCAATCCAGGTGGCACCGATCCTGACTTCAATTTCAGACGCATCAAGATCTTTGGGCTGTATCTTTTCTAAGGCATCTACATTTTCCTGATATCTAGAATCTGTCTGTAGATGTTCTTTTGCAACTTGTAATTTTTCTCTGACATTCCCGGATAAATATTCATCATTATTTTCCCAACGATTGGTTTCCGGATTAAAGAAGATTATCCCCTTCAGTTCTTCTATTACAGTTTCTTCACTTCTACCCGTCAGTTGCGCCATAAATAGCAGATTTACTCTTGCATATTCACTCATTGAAACCGTCAGTGACTCAATCGCCGTATCCACCTTGGTAACCGGCACCGCTTTACTGATCGTGCGCTTTGAAAACATGTCCGCTTTCCGTTCCAGATTTCCATTTTCATCCAGTATTTCCAATGAACACAATAAGCAATAGGATGCATCTGATGAAAAAGCCCTCTTATTTCCAGTACTACTTATAACACCATACTTTTTATAGAATTCATCATAGACTCTATTCAGCTTTTCTTGTTCCGTTTTAATCGCTTCATCTGTTCCATTTTCATCCATCTGTAGAGAAATCAATCTCCTTACTGATTCTCGGATTTCAATCATTCCACGCACACGTTCCTCTGTAGCCTTTGAAAGATTCACTGGATACATTCTGGAATTTTCCCGGAAATATAATTGTTCATCAACTAATGTATAAGAGTAATTTTTTACATCTGGATTTGCAGGAATGTCTCTTTGATCTTCCTCGATTACAACTTCCGGATTTTCCACAAAAATCTGTCCTTGAACCTTCGTGATTGCAACATCTAGTTGTTCTTTCAGATCTGCCCCTTCAAGCGGTATACATGCGGTTTCTTTTCCATATGGTCCACTTACCTCTTCCATGTGTCCGAGTACCATTTCCGGATGGTTTAAGAAATATTGATTTAACTCAATACCATCTTCATTTACTCCAATGTCCAGCCACTCCGGAGAATCATAAGAAATTCCTTCTCTTTTCTGGAAAAACAAAATATCCGATGTTACTTCTGTTCCTGCATTGCCCTTAAATGCAGTGTTTGGTAAGCGAATTGCTCCTAATAATTCTGCTCGCTGTGACAAGTAGGAACGAACCAGATTATTTTTTTTATCCATTGTTCCCTTGGATGTGATAAACGCTGCTACTCCACCACTTCTTAACTGATCTAAAGTTTTCGCCAAGAAATAATCATGGATCAGAAAATGATGTTGTTCATATCGCCTGTCATACACCTGATAATTACCAAACGGAACATTTCCAATCGCAACATCAAAAATCATCGGATATCCGGAAGTTTCATAACCAGTAATCCGGATGTCTGCATCCGGATACAGTTGTTTTGCAATTCTACCACTGATACTGTCTAACTCCACACCATATAGCTTTGAATCACGCAAGGATTCCGGCATTGCTCCAAAAAAATTTCCTACTCCCATTGCAGGCTCTAGCACATTTCCGTTTTTAAATCCCATTTGTTCCAACGCCTTATACATGCTTTTAATAATCACAGGTTGCGTATAATGTGCATTCAATACAGATTCTCGTGCAGATTTATATTCGGACTCTGTAAGCAGCTCTTTTAGTTCTTTATATTCATCCGCCCAATTAGATTTTCCTTCGTCAAATGCATAGGCAAGACCTCCCCATCCAACATACTGCGAGAGAACTTCCTGTTCATACCGATCAGCCTGCCGATGCTCCTGCTCCAATTGCTTTAACAATCGAATTGCATCGACATTTCTTTGATATTTTTCCTTTGCAGTTCCATTTCCCAACTGATTATCTGTAATATAGAAATTACCAGGACGAATTGTTTGCGTATTGTTTTTGCTTTCTTTCTGTAATACTTCCTGGATCTGCTTCTGTTCCTCTGGTGTAGTTGGTCTGTTTTCCAACACACTTGCCATTGCTTCATGTACAATGGCATCATATTCTATCACCTCAAGAATCTCCGCATGTTCTGTTATATACTCATCAACCGCAGTCTGGTTAATAAAGAATCGATTTGCTGAAGGATATACCTCTAACTTCCCATCCTCACCAATGCGTACCAGACGGAAACGTATTCCATCTCTTCCATCTGGATAATGATATGTAAAAAATCCAATGTCCCGTTCTTCTACATCCTCACTGCTTTCGATTGCTACTCGTATGCGCTCATTTTCTGCAGATGCCATTTGTTCTGTACCGAAATTCGGTACACTATCCTGTTGATCTGCAGTATCCGGTTTTAGAGAACTCTGTTCTTGTTCTGTAACCACCGTTTCAGATTCCGATTTTTCTGTTAGATATTGGTTCTTCTGTATCATGGTTTCGATACGGCGTAAAACCATGTTCCATTTTAATATGACCTTTCCACAAAATTCCTTTTCAATGACAATCCCTTTTGCATCATGTTTTCAGATGAAAACCGGCTTCCGATACTTCCGGCGTACGTCCTCCTATCCCATATTCATTTTTTAGGAACTCTATTTTTTCTTTTATACTATGTTCCTTTGTCAGGAAGTTATAGATGCGTTTTTTTCCACCCTCTGCCCTAGAACCACTCCCTAATATAGCATTGATTTCGTCTTCTGTAATAAATTGCTTTTCCGGCATAAAAATATCGGAAGATTGCAGAATATAATGTTTTTCTTCCGATATTAATTCTTCAAATATTTTTTGATATTTGGCATTATTTATTTTTATCCAACTTGGCATAGAAGAATCAGTTGAATCATTTTATCTATTGTGTCAAATACTGTTTTTATTTTTCCTGTCCATTTTTTCGGACAATTCTTGTTGGATAACATCGCCCCATTCTTCCTTATACTTTAGCTCCTCCGGCAGCACACCCGCATCTCGAAATAATAATTCTACCCTCTGAGCATACTTTTTTTCTGTCACTTGCAAGGCATTTACTACAATCGAATTGGGCAGATATTTCCCATCTTCATATATTTTTAATTCTATCTGCCGCTTCTTGCCAGGGGATTAATTGATCATATCTATCCTGTGCCGATTCACCTCTTGCAAACCGTAGTCCTGATTGTTCATACCATACTGATATCTTTCGGTTATTTAGGTATACCCCTTTACCACCAGTACCATATTCTCTGCTTAGGAATTCCGCAAATTCTTCCTTATCCAAACCATTAATCAAACGGGCAGCAATTGAATGCTGTGAATTTTCCTCTCCTCCTCCAAGCCGCAATATCGCATCTATTTCTGAATCCAAGATATACTCTGCATCATTCTCTGTCTTACGTGAAGCAATTTCAAGTTGGATTTGTTCGCTTTGTTCCGCTTCTGATGGAATGAACTCTAATTGTGTATAGTCATCATCTGCTTCGATCACTTCATCTACTCGAACTGGAGCTTTTGGTACTGTTCGCAAAACATGATTATCTGGTTCTTCCTCTTCTGCATGTTCTTCTTTCTGCGTACCGAAATTCGGTACACGCTTTTCTGCAGATATTTTTGTTAAAACTTCTGGTGTTGTCTCCGGTTGTGTTATTTTCTGATCTATATTTTTCTGATTTCTGATCAAGAATACGGTAATACCATGCAAAATTGAATTACACGTTTCAGTCGTAGCATAGCCTAAATGTCGAAGCACTGAAATATCATTGAAGTTTGTAATAAACTGAAAAGAATCTGAGGAAAGATACATTTCCGGATCATATCCACATTTTGACAAACAGACATAAAATATACTATTTTCCAGCAGTTCTTGAAAATCATGTTTTAATTGATCTTCTTCCAGGTCTTCCAGATATGTGCCTTCAACATCTTCTTTAAGCGCATCTTGCAGATCATCGATCACATCATCGACACTTTCTCTGGTTAGTTCATGTAGCAACTCTGGGATAGATTCCATCCCTTCTTCAATATCAATCGTATTCTGCAGATATGTTCTAACAAGAGTTTCATTCTTTTCGGTAACTTTCCATATATTTAAGGATCGAGAATCATATTTTTTTTGCTGTCTGAGTTACGTCAAACACATAATCAATCTTTTCATACCGCCTTTTCGTATGAATCAGACCAATTCCACAGCTTCCCTTCTTTACTGCCCTGTGCATAATTTTGTTCCAGACATCGTACGTTGCAACTGCTGTTGCTTTTGGTGCTTGCGCATAGATCAGAAGCTGATCCTCAAAAGAATATCGAAAAATATTTGGTGCTGCATTTAAATATTTTTTCCAGGCATCCGGACTTTTTACAATCGCTTCAATTGTTTGTTGGGATAATTCTTTTAATTTCAATAACGTTGTTGCCATAGTAAATCCTCTCTGTACTGAATTTCGGTACAACAAAAAAAGACTTCTATCTATGAAGTCCTTGATAAATGCTCTTTTGTTTTTTCTTTCTATTTGTTTCTTGTTGTCTTTCTACTGACTTATCTGCAGAAGTCTCGCAATACTGTTCCAATGCATCTAATGCTTTCTGAATCACTGGATTATCTTTATAATATTGAATCATCTCAACATTTTCTCGATCTACCCGACCATGATACATCAACCCATATTTGCCCTCGTAATCACTTCCATCTTCTAGTTCAAATCCAATTCCTTTCACCCCATGCATCCGTTCCTCTGGAATACTTTCATATTTTTTTATCGCTTCATCCAAAGTAAGATTTTCATGAAGTTCTCCAAAATCTGGAAATTCCATACATTCAGCCGCATAGAAACTGACATTAGTTTCGTCAGATATAAATACTCTCTCCGCTTCTTCCAGACGAGAAAACAATGAGCGTGCAGTTCTGACATCATTATCTATCTCTGAATTTTCCGACACCTCTATCAGCCATTTTTTTATATCATCTGTTTTCCTCGTCAAAATATCCTCTGTAAGTTTATCAATCTGCTCTTCTCTGTCTTCAATGCTATCTTTATACTCGTATGTATCATATTCATAACTGAATTTGTCTAAATCCACAGCGAGTTGTTTAATTTCTTCTGCATGCTCAACTTCGGCATCCAACTCTTCATAATCCATCCATTCTGCATCATCTAACGAAATTCCTGCATCTTCCAGAATATCCTCTACCACCTGCTTTATAGGACTGTCTGGATTATCATAGATACCGCCATCTATATCTTCATAATCTTTCGTATAGAAGTGTAGTCATAACCTCCGTCTGTGCGGTGAATAGAAAAATATCCATCATGAATTTTATATGCCAATTCATCCGGTTCTTTGTATATTTCCTCTTTCTGATATCCCCTTGTCCTGCAGATATTCTGATATAGCTTCCAATGCCCCCTTATCAAACCCATTCCACAAATCCTCTGCCACAAGTTGTCCATTTTCTGTCACAATAATTTCTGCTACATTTGAGCCGAACTCATTATGTTCCATAAGAAAGAACTTCTTTCCGGCATATTTCCTTTCCTCAATCGTATGCCAGGCTCCCTCATGTCCATCTGCTACATAATCATTTGTATCTGTAGTAATCGATACCTCTGCATCTTCAATTGCCCGTTCAATTTTCAGCATCCGAATTTCAAATCTTGCCATTGAAATAAAGTCATCTAATACAACCGGATGACTTTCAATTATATAATCAAGATTTAAGTTCCTTCCATGACTGATATTTTCCGGAATATTAATATGTTCTGCCCACTCTTTATTCTGCTTAGAAAATCGTCCCTCTAAAAAGCTTTCCCGGATTGTATTTGCCATCACAAAATTCATACGTTCTTCCCCAAAACGTCTCACAACATCTTTCGCTACATCATCCTTCAAACGTATTCCATCATAGTTTTCTTGAATTGCTTCTTCTATCGCTTTTTTACAATCAATATTTAATTTTCTTGAATCCAAATATGCATCCGCATCCTTCTGTCTTACCGCCTGTTCCAGTGTTCCTGCATAAACTGGAGAATCATTTGACCTATCTATAATCTGCTCTCTTTGCTTCGTGAATTCCGGAAGCTCAGAAAATCCAACATCATCCACGTAATACGCTTTCATTTCTCCATTACGTTTCATTATAACAACGTCTGAAACAGACAATGAATGTCCATCAAACCCTTCTGGTCGTTCAGCATTGAACCTATGATATAATTCATCCAGGGAATCATGTTCATGCAATTGCTCCATGAACATCATACGGTAATCTTTCCCATCCACAGATAATCCCATATTACTTATGATGCTCAGTCCCATGAATTTGTATCCCCAATTTCCATCTGTGTTATCATATTGATAGATTGCATAAGAATCATCTGTACGTTCAAAAAAACTGTTTTCATTTGTTCGATCTTCCTGCTCAGTTTCATCCCTTTCTTTCTCCGAAACACTTTCCATAATTTCTTCCTCTTCCATCCTTGTCCAATCATCTTCGTCCGAAACAAACATATCTTTTGGATCTACTATTGGAGTTCCTATTACTACATTCTCTATGTAAGCCATACTTTCACCCCAGACTTTAATATTCAATATTTAATAAAAAATTCTTCTAAGTAACAGAATCCTCATTATATTCCGATCCATCTTCTTTTTTAAACCACTCTTTACCATCAACATGAACATTAATCATAACTTTTACATTCTGTAATTTGCATTTAGAATATTTTTATAGATGACAGTTAAAAGATCTACACCTTTTTCGTCAAATGTAATTTCGTCACAACGTATATTTAATAAATTATCATCTATAAAATCTACATATGGAGAGCAATTATCATAGTCTAAAATATCTTCTAATTTTCTTTCCAATTCTTCACCATATTCTTCAAGCTCATCTTCGTCATTAATATCAACGATTTCAATTTCTATTAATAACTCTGCTTCTGTGTTATCTTTTAATTCAATACCTTTAAATTTCATGCGTTACCTCTTTAATTTTTTATTATGAAATCTATGATTCCTTATGTACGTAATTATAACTGTTTGGAATAATTACATTAAAAGGAACTTCAATTTCTGTACTAATGCTTCATACATCATTTTTTCCTCGCTTTCCGACTCTTGTGCTAAATATAGGAATTAACTTTCTAGAAAAACATTTTTCTACAATCGGATTGAAAATTTCAAACTTTTATCTTCTTTTTTCTCTGATTCTGATTTATCTTTGCCTTCAGCTAATTCCTTTTTCTCTTGAGTGTCCTCTGTTTTGTCTTCAAAATACTCCTCTCTTTCCGTAGCAAGCTCTAATCTGCGTTCCTGCTGATTGTAAAATAAAACCTTATCGGACAACCTATCCTTCGGCAACACGTCTGTAGCATTGACACTTTTTACCATTTCTTGCAATTGTGTTATTGATATAACTCCATTATCGGGATACACCAGCAATTCATGTACAGTAGACGGAAGTATATAATAATCCATTTGTAACAGATTACCTATTTTTTTTGTGCCATTTCATCATGTGCAATCATGCTGCGCCATTATACAGCTTATAATTTGTTAGCACGTACAGCCCGGTATCATCAATTTGTCTGCTGATAGCAGATTATCAGGTCTTGTCCCCCCATTCAAATAAGTTCCCATTTCCAATAGATCTGCCAGTAAGGTTGATTCCATGCTGCCTGAACCTTTATCGTGTCTTGATATAGTTGATCTGCCGTAATCCCCCAACGTTTGGTTAACTTATCGGTTATTGGTATAGATATATGTTCCGCATCATTTTTGTCCATATTGATCTCATACAACGCAACATAACTTCCCAGCTCCGTTTTTATCTGATTCATCGGAATTCAGTAAAATCCGGATCTCGCAACACGAACTGCAGATGTTTCTTTACCTCTGCGTAATTATTCACGAATTCTATCGCCTGTCTTTTTTCGTCTCTAATTTTCTCAACAGTATGCCACCCCTGCGTAATGTTATTTGCAACAGTTTCCATGACTGGAAATATATTTTTGTTCTCCATAAATTTTTCATATGCTTCATCCAAATATATTCTTATTGTGTTAGGAGATTTTTTTTCTGATATCACTAACCCCATGTGTTTTCCAACCTCAATTTTGAAATCTTTGAATTCAGATGGAAGATGATATTTAATATTCTTAGCTACAAATTGTATGAATTCTTCCTTTTTCATTTTGTCAGTCCTCCCTCTGTACCGAAATTCGGTACGCCCATTATTTTCTGATATTCCTGAAGAACACACTCCGAAATTTTCTTCTGCATTGCTTTCCCTATGGCATAGATCACATCATGATACCCATCCGAACTTTTATATTGTGGCATATTAATAAAATAGCCTCTTTGTCCTTTTTAATAGTGATTCCATTAATTGTAAGTCCTAGCAATTGAACAGATGCAACACCACATATATATGCTTTCGCATTCGGTGGATACCGTGGAACAATTGGGCTGATGGAAGTATTTCTATCTCTGGAAGATACAAATCTTTTCTCATTTCCTCTTTGATTTTTTCTCCTACAGCCTTTTCAATTTCTTCCCTTAATTTTTTTTCGGGTACAAGTATATTTTCCCATTTTCCACAACGTTCTCTTCTGGGATAACTAAGAAACGAAGTCTCTTCTCCCGTATCTTTATTTTTAAATTTACGAAGCTGAACCGGAAATCGGATGATATTTTCTAAAGTGACCATTCCATATGCCCACACATCCGTCTCATAAGATAAGTGCATCTCTACATGAATATCCATCCTTTATTCCTTCCTTTTTTCATTTATCTTTCTTAAACGTTCCATTTGTTCAACCGTCAGATTTTCAAATGCAATTCTGACATTTCTTTTACACCAACTCCACTTTCCAGGCACTCCAACAGATAATCCTTTTGTTCCTTCGTCATCTTATCATTCTCCAAATATTTCCCGATAAATTTCTTTGTATCTGTTGACGAAAAAGATACTTACGAATACGTTTTCCTATACTCTTTTTTCTCTCTTCTGGTTGAATTTCTTCCCGTCTGACTTCTATCTTATTTTCAATATTTTCCTCTTCACTTAGTTGTTTTTCTATTTGTGTTTCTGCATCCTTCCTGTCTGCAGGATTACTCGTTGCTGCCACTACCGATGTTGACTGCTTTTCCAATTCATTTACCTTTGCTTTTAATTCTTCATTTTGTCGTTGCAAGTCCACTTTTTGCATATTTATCATTGTAATCATTTCATCTTTTGCTTCGATCAGTTTATTCGATTTTTCAATCTGCTCTTGAATTGCTTTATCTAGTCCAGCTTCAACAGAAGATCGTACATCTCTGTTTTCCTTCACCACATCCATAACCTGTTTTTTTAACATCTGAATTTCATTGGATAAGGAAGTCTTTGCCTGATATTTTTGTTTTCAGAAATTTGTTTCTGGCATCTTGGATTTGAGGAATTGTATATCCTGAAAGTTCCAGTATTTCCTGATCTCCCATTCCATCTAATGCGCATATGAGATACCACATACATTTCTTACTATCTTTTGTCTCATTTAAAAGATTTCCGATCAGATCTGTCTTTACATCTTGAAAAATATCATTTAAATTAATCGTATTTATTTTGTTTTCGCCCACTGCGTCTGCACCTCTTTCTTTTTACTGTTTTGATAAGTATGTTCCGTTGGCTGTCCCCATGCTGCGGTATAGAATAATTTGTCTTCCTCCTCCTCTTTTTTTATCTGCCTGATAATTCTTTTTTCATCCCGAATGGACTGTAACTTCTTTTCCATTTGTTCAACCTTCTCACTTCCATCCAATATTGCATCTGGAAAATCCTGTTCCAATTCTTCCAATTCATCCAATATTTTTTCAAAACTATCATCGGATTCTGGCACTTCGCTTAACATTTCTTTTAACTTCTTATATCTTATATACGCTTCATTGTCCTGTAGAAAATCCTTATTGTATATTTGATTCTTTAATGCTTTTTCCTGTTCTTTTATTTTCGCTTCTCTATCTAAAAGCTCCGCATAGGAATTAATTTGGAATTGTTTCAAATAATTAATGTTTTCCCACAATTGGTCAATGTGTAGCAGACTTTTCGTACTTCCCGATAATCTACGGCATATGGATTTTTTATATTATGATATTGGACAGATACAAAATATATTTTCCGGATTCTTTTTTTCTGAAATTGTGTTACCGCCTGATGCGTATTTATCCTTTTCATTTTATAGAATCTTATTCGAGGACTCCTTGGATTTTTATATACAAATTTTTCTCTTCGAATTCTTGAAAGGATCTCCTCATAATGATACCCAGATCCAAGGTTGTAACTTCTCCAACCTCTTTTTTGTTCCATTGCACGAAATGAAAAATACGCACCATGCTTTTGAGAATCTCCCTTACGAATCTGATAACCGATTTTTTCCATATTAGAAATAAATTCTTCTTCATTGCCAGAGATAGAAATAATATAATCAATATCAGCACGAATAATTTTTTTCCAGGTTGGCGCACCTTTTTTGTCTGCCTGCCATTGTGCATAAGATTTTCCTTTTCTTGTTTCTGCATCGAATTCCAGTGGCGGCAGTCCATACTTCTCACAAATTTTATTTGTGATCGGCTGAATATACTTCTCCCAGTCTCCATTTTCGTATCGGTACTTATATCCACTCATTCGATTCACTGAATTGAAAACAATGTGTCCATGCATGTGCTTCTGATCATTATGAATTGAAAAACATAATCGAAATCGTCACCAAGATATTCTTCGCAAAATTCTTTTATGACTTGATATGCCATTTCTTCATTTACCTCTCCAGGTTGAAACTGATAACAAAATGATATCCCTGTCTTCCTTCCAGCTTATCCCAGTCAAGTTTGGTATCCATCATAACCTGATAAACTTCTTGCGGTGTGAATCCTGAGTTTCCACCAATCAATTCCCCATCATTTGTTTTTTTAGGATTCATAATATAACGAATCGAATTATTTAAATGTTTGCTGCCACCTCTCCTACCTTGTTTAATGTTCATCAATTTTGTGATTGCCACGATCTTCCTCCAGTTTTTCAATCAGATTTTTTACCTCTTCTTCAACCTGTAGAAGATTTTTTTGCAAATAAAAACAGAGTCGATATTCCCATGACCACTGTTGATCTTTGCAGCCACCTGATTGATATTAACTCCGATTTTTCGTATTTGATAAGTTAAGTTTTTTAATTCCCGGTAATATGCCAGTTCTTTTATTTCTTCTCGAAATAATTTTTCCCGGATAAATGCAGATACATTTACGCTTCCTTCTTTTATTCCATATTTAAATTTCCACGCATCCTCTTTCTTAATTTTTTCTTCTAATATTTCCCATTCCTTTTCTGAAAATCGAATCGTATATCGAATGTCTCGTCGGCTCATGGCTCATTGCTTTCATATGAATATCCTTGCTCTTCTACACTTGCTGTGTACCGGAATTCGGTAGATCATCGGAAACTACTTCATTATTTTCTTCAAAGTTTTCTAATGCAATTTCCATCTCCATCGAAAATTCCTCACTGTTTTTTCCAGAATATCCAAGAAGTATCAATATTTTTTTCATTAATTTTTCCGAAGCTGTCTTGAACGGCACGTAATATTTTTTCTTCCTGTTCTCTCTGAATTTTATTTTCAAGTTCCTTTTTCTTTGTCAGAATTTTTTTCCGTTTTTCATCATAATCCGCCAAAAATTTTTC
>ENA-OQHP01000412-OQHP01000412.1-human-gut-metagenome-genome-assembly--contig:-NODE-412-length-13727-cov-1.996250_pt1 | contig 13727 bp, 25 predicted proteins | sample MGYA00242563_ERZ504717 | MGnify/ENA primary metagenome ERZ504717 (study PRJEB26092, sample SAMD00036212) | human gut metagenome | host: Homo sapiens | study: EMG produced TPA metagenomics assembly of... | reverse complement strand
CGTGTCAATACCAAACAGGAGTTGGAAGAACGAATTTACAAGTACTTTGACGAAGTGAACCGTGAACCCGTGGTTTATCACTGGAAGTATAAAAATGGATGAAATCAGTGAAGAGGAAGCAGTATCAATTAATATAGCAATTATTTAATATTCGTTATACTAGTTGACTATCTTAAAGAAAACAGTGACGGAAATTATCAGAAAATCGAATGTATTGACGGACAAGTTAATATGGTTGCTACTCAGGAAGAAATTGAGTATTGGAAAGGATATGTTGAAAAACATATAGATGATCAAAAGGCAGTATTAACAGGTATCAATCAGAAGTATGATATGTGTTGTAATGATTCATATAACACTATTAATATGTACTATGATCAAGAGCTTTCATTTAAAAAAGCTTTTTCATGCGTTGGAAAAACAGCTATATATTGTGCCATGTATCAGATATTAGATGGCAATCCTGATTATTCAATTTATCTAAATATTTATAATGTCGATACAGGGAAATTAGTAGTTGGCGGAAATCTAATGAATGAAGAAGTTTCATATACAGATGAGGACTGGGAAAAAACTTTCTAGAGAAAAGAAAAATTTTATGCTTTGCAATAAGATGGATTTCTATTAGAATGACAATCTGGTATGATATATTACTCTGACAGGCTATAACTTCCAGTTTACAGAATCAAGAAAATTGAAATTTGAGGAGGAGATTGTTGTAACAAGATAATTTTTATAGGCAGAAAAAATTAGGAGAAGTGAGGAATATGCAGAAAAGAGACTTAATCCAAGCGAATGCTTCATTAGAAAATCTACGACAGAACTTGGACATGAAGGATTTGCAAAAGAAATATTACTTGAGGAGAATTATAATAAATTTATAAGATCATACAAATTTACATTTTGGTTTCAATTAATCGGTGTATTAGCTGGATTTATAGTGCCATCAGTTGTTCTTCTTGTTATTTTTAAAGAATTTATTTACTGTGCTTTTGGTGCAACTATAGGAATTTTTTGGATGTGTGTATGGATGCTGCTAAGTATGGTAATTCCCCCGACAAGGATATATCGAAAATTTGCAAAGTGGTATAGGAAAAGCGATGTGTCTATACGCGACTTGGATGAGATATTTTATTGAAGGGGACAGAAAAATAGATGGAGATGAAAAAGGAATCTAATATATTGACTGAGGAAGAACCCAAATACATAATATCGCTAAAGAAGAGATATAGAATTCTTGTCGAATTAAGAAAACCGGTATTTGTGGAGGAGGAATTCTGTAATGAGATTTTTTGAAAATACCCGTAAGCCACAAGGCTTCGGCGGAAAATTGATGACGAAGATGATGAACAGCGGTCACGCCAAATTATCGCAATGGGGATTCTCAAATATCTCCGCGAAGTCTGATGCTGAAGTTCTGGACGTCGGCTGTGGCGGCGGAGCAAATATTGCGGTCTGGCTTGATAGATGTAGAAATGGCCACGTGACAGGAATGGATTATTCTGAGGTTAGTGTGGCAGAATCTCAAAAATTGAACGCCCTCGCCATTAAACAAGGGAAATGTAATGTAGTTCAAGGAGATGTATCTGCTATACCCTTTTCTGACGCGACTTTTGATTATGTTTCTGCCTTCGAAACAGTTTACTTTTGGCCAGGATTAGTAAAATGCTTTTCCGAGGTCAACCGTGTGCTGAAAAGCGAAGGCATATTCCTGATTTGTAACGAGAGTGACGGAACGAATGCCGCAGATGAAAAATGGACAAAGATGATCAATGGTATGAAGATTTACACATCTAAACAACTTGTTGCCGCTTTGAAAGAAGCGGGTTTTACAGAGATCAAAACGTATTCAAATGCAAAAAATCATTGGATAAGTATTGTTGCAACGAAATAGCCAAATTTGAATTTAACAAGAGAATGTGGTTGTATGAAAAAATCCATATTAGTATTTTGGGCAATCGTGTGTCTGTTACCTATTCAAAGGAGGTTTAAGAATTTCAAATGAAACATATAAGAAATATATTGCTGTTGATTACGATTATTTTTGCTTTTGTTATGCAAGCTGAAGTATATCAAAATATGCTCTGGAACTTTAATGGTGCTTATTATTTATCGTCCAGATACACAACTACTAATGACGATATGGATTCATTTTTAGCCAATGCAGAAGATACAGCTGAGAAGCATGGTGTTCATATTTTTTCGACTTTTAATCAGAGAGTTTCTAATTATCAGACAAGACTTTATATTTATGGTGATGATACCGTTGTTCGGGATAGTCTTAAAAGCACGATGGGTATTGAGGAAAAAACATATACGGCTTTAATAGGTGGAATCACCGTAATAGAATTTGAAGATTTTAGAGAAGTAAAAAACACAGGCAATGGACAGGAAATAATGGTCAGCTATATCGGTAATGATGATGACATTATTGCCACATATCAAGATTTGGCAAAAGAATATTCTATATCGCAGCCAGAGTTTTGGCAATCAACCGAACTGATATGATGTTCATTGTTTGGGGCCTGGTTGCCATATTGATGATTGTACTTAATATGATTGAGGTGATACGCAGACAAAAGGAAGTAGTTGTACGAGCTTCTCTGGGCGAAAATGCTGCTGTGATTGCTCTAAAAGCTGTAGTGGCTGATATGATTTCATATGCTGCATTATTCGTTTTAGCAAAGTTGCTTGTTTCTCAATTTATATCGGGAGCGTATGAAGATCATCTCATTTTGGCAGTGTATTGTGCCGGAGCAGTTCTTTCCGTAATTCCTTATGCTGCTTTTGTCCGCTTTGATGTAAAAAAGCCTTTGCCAATGCTTCAGATAAAAAAGGTATGTTTTATCTTCTGAACGGTCTTAAAGTATTTGCTACTGCTATGACAATTTTTACAATAACTACAAATCTCAGTAGCATTCAAGGTAATTTACTTACAAACACGACTCTTTTAGAAAATCATTATAATGATTATTATTTTGGAGTTATGCAGATTGAACCTCCTTTTGAAGAAAATGAGGAGGAATCCAAAGAGAGCAAATTTGGAATGACCTTTACGAAAATGAATACAACACTATAAATCCGGTGGTCTGCATAGGCAGCCGGATAAGCGATACGGATAATTATATTTTTGTAAATCATAATGCCAGAGATATGCTACAAGGGTTTTCTGATATGCTTACTGAAGATGATGAAAAAGAGGATATCGTGGTCTTCGTGCCAAAGGGAAGAAATGCGGAATCATACAAAGATATCGCAAAAGAGGAAATTAGCTCTCTTACCCAAAATGCAGAAGAACTGCGTGTTGTTTATAAAGAATATTCTGGCAGAGAGCAATTTTATTATCTCAATTCGAACAGAGAAGAGGCTATTGACGGATTGTCAAGAGTAACAAATCCGATTGTGATTTATCAGGCAAATGAGGCTGTTGCTTTAAATGGAAGTTATATCGAAACAGGAACATATAATGGTGAGGTAATCTACGGATGCGATGAAAGCACAATTCGTAATGCTGCGAAAAAATATGCAGAACAGCTTGGTTCACACTATTTTATGCTGACGAATGTCGGAGAGGATTACATTTATAGTCATAGTTTCCTTGTAAAATTGATTAGCTTTATAAGCTCTCTTTGCGTATTAGTATTGCTGTTAGATATCGCTATCATCGTATCTGAAGCGAAAATGGAATTTAGACTTAGCTCTATGGAAATCTCCCTCAAAAAGGTTTTAGGTTATAGCTTTTATGAAAGGCACAAAAGATTTATTTCCGTTAATCTCATAGAAAATATAGCCGTTGTGATATTGATTTGCATTGTTTCGATTTTTATATCTAACGCAAGTGTCGGGATTGCTTTACTGATTGGATCATTGCTCACCATTATTGAAATGGCAATCATTTTCACAAATATTATGTGGGTTGAAAAAACAAATATCTCAAAGTCATTGAAGGGAGGATGTTTATGATTATAATTCGTGGCTTAAATAAAGCATTTGGAGAGAAAATAATTTTCTCCAACTTTAATTTGGAAATTCCGGATGGAAGTTTTGTAGTAATCAGCGGGGATAGCGGCAGTGGAAAAAGCACTTTGCTCAATATGATTGGTGGTATCGAAAAGCCGGATAGCGGCAGTATCATAATCGAAGGGCTGAATATTACCCGGCTTAAAAAATAAAAAACAGTTTTTTTTGCGGATACAGTGGGGTTTCTTTTTCAGAATTTTGCACTGCTTGAAAATAAGACAGTTAAAGAAAATTTAAGTTTGATTAAAAAATCAAGCCGAACTAAAGTATCACTTAAAGAAGCTCTTAATCGTGTGGGGTTATCAAAGGAAGTTAACAAAAAAGTTTATCAGCTTTCCGGTGGTGAACAACAGAGAGTTGCTTTAGCTCGTCTTATGATGAAAAAATGTTCTGTTGTTTTGGCAGATGAACCTACTGGCTCACTTGACAAGAAAAATAGAGATATTGTTATGAGGTTATTGCACGAACTCAATGAAGAAGGTAAAACGGTTATCATTGTTACCCACGATCAGAGTATTATTGAAGATGAACCTTATGTTGTGAAAATCTGAGAGTACCTCTTAGAAATGTCTTGATCTACATTTTATGTAATTTGGGTCAGAAGAAAATCCCTTTAGGAACTAAAGGGCGCACTTCTATACTCTCTGTCGAGAGTAGTGCGTCCTGCGGAGCTTCATTCTCTGTCAGCAGAAAAAAGCTGCATGACCGAGAATGTTGCGTCACTTTGTTCCGTCAAGGTGGCTACACCCCCTTGCGCCGCTAAAGCGACTATCCCCTGTGTACTTGCCGTCCGCAAACGGTTTTGACAAACCGTCCGCCGCCAGCAAGTTTGAAAGCGACTAAAATGAATTTTATGGAACAAACAAATCGGTAGTTGACAAAGGAGTTGAGCTGATATGAAAAAGAAAATCATCATATTGCTGTCTGTTGTGATAATTCTTTTGATTGGCATTGTTGTATGGTTTAATATTCCACTCGACTTGATGGACTTAGACCCTAATGAGGTCATGGAAATAGTTGTTTTCAATGGCAATAGCGGAAACGCAACACATATTACCGACAAAGAGCAGATTCAGCATATTGTCGAAATTTGAATGGCGTCGAAGTAAAGCGGTCAAAGCTATCTTTGGGATATATGGGATATAATTTCAAAGTTACTATTTATTTGTCTGATGGCAACGAGGCAGGCGATTGGAATAATTTTATTATCAATTCAGATGATACAATTAGAAAAGATCCATTTTTCTATTCTGTTACAAAGGGAAATATTGATTACAGCTATATTGAAGGTATCGTAGAATAACAAAAATTAGAAGTTTGGAGGGGTTATATTATGATAATAGAGCCAATGATAGTGACTGATAAAATAGGGCGTTCTATCGTTTTGCGTAATGCGGAAGAAGATGATGCAGCAAGTCTAATCAAATTTATGAAAATTACGACAGGAGAAACCCCATTTTTAATCCGAGAGCCAGACGAGTTTTCTTTAACTATTGAGCAGGAAAAAAATTTTTATAAAAGAACAAAAGGAATAATCCGAGAGCATTAATGTTGATTGCAACGGTAGATGAAAAACATATTGGTAATTGCTCTTTGAATGGCATAGGACAGTATAGAAGATATGCCCATCGTTGTGAAGTGGCGATTGCTTTATATCAAAAATATTGCGGTACAGGAATTGGTAAATTAATGTTAGAAAGAATCTTAACCATTGCAAAGAAGGCTGGTTATGAACAAGCGGAATTAGAAGTGATTGCAACGAATGAATATGCTATAAATCTGTATCGTAAATTAGGCTTTGAAGAATATGGAAAATTTCCGAATAATATGAGATATTCAGATGCAACCTATGCTGATGCCTTATGGATGATGAAAAGTTATAAAAAAGTAAAATCCAGTTTGCCGAACTGTAGAATCGAAATTTGATGAGGGTAATTTATATAAATTTTTGAATGATATAAGGAATGCAGAAAATCCAATATCCAATAATAGAAAACTTATAAATACCATAGCCCTATTGTTTCTCGGAATAGCTTTGGGATCTTTTTCAAAATATCTGGATTTTCGTCAAGCTGAACTTCCAAGTGTGCTTATGGCAATAAATGGAGCCTTAGATATTGGTAATTTTCTTGGGCGTTTTGCAATCTGGGTATTGATTGCACTGTGTATTTCTATTTATAGCAATTCTGCAATAAGAGCAAGCATCAATGTTTTTGTATTCTTTGTTGGTATGGTTGCAAGCTACTATTTGTATTCAAACTATATTGCAGGATTTTTCACAAGAAGTTATGCGATGATTTGGTTTGGATTTACAGCTGTTTCTCCATTATTGGCTTTTGTCTGCTGGTATGCAAAGGGGAAAAGCAAACTGGCATTTATACTGTCGGCTCTGATTTTGGCAGTATTGTTCAATATGTGCTTTGTATATGGAGTCGGATATTTTAGTGCATGGTCTGTTTTGGAAGTGATAGTCTTTATTATTGGATTTATTGTTTTGAGGAGAGACACATTGAGGAGTTCTGCGATAATGGGAACAATCAGTATAGTTTTTGCATTCCTGCTTAATATTGTTATTCCATTCCAGTTTGGATAGACAATGAAGAATTTTTATAATTATGAAGAGGATTATTATGACAAATGAAATGATTATTCAGATTGCTATGGAGCAATCCGCTATAGACTCAAATTGCAAGGTGGAAGATTTTAAACAGTTTCAAAATGTTGTTACGGTATCAAAAGAAAATGTTAATGCGAGAAGATACTTAAAATTGCCACATATTTGTGACTTGACTTCATATGGAGATAATATAGTTGCAACTGTAGATGAAAAATATATAGATATTGTTTCGGATTATATCAATACATATGCAGTAGAACATTGTTTCGAACACCTAACATGCATGTCCTTAATGATGCATTTCAAAAAAGACGGTTATAGAGTTTGTTTTATGGCGGAATATTTTCTCCCTGATGTTGATGATTTAGTAGCTTTGCCATGTAAGTATCAAACTAAGGTTCTATTTGCTGAAGATTTTAAGGATTTATACAAAGCAGAATGGAGTAATGCTCTTTGCGAAGACAGAAAGGAACTTGATGTACTTGGTGTCGGTGCGTATGAGAAAGGAAGATTGATTGGATTAGCGGCATGTTCTGCTGATTGCGATACGATGTGGCAAATTGGTGTAGATGTACTATCTGAATATCGTAAGCAAGGAATTGCATCAGCACTTACGAGTAGATTAGCTATCGAAATTATTAACCGAGGAAAGGTTCCGTTTTATTGTTGTGCATGGTCAAATATAAAATCAGCCAGAAACGCAATTCGGAGTGGATTTAGACCTGCTTGGGTTCAAATGACTGTAAAATCAGCAGAGACTGTCGCATCTATGAACAAACAATAATAAAACTTATAGCTTTTAGATTTATACATATTATGAAGTTAAAATCGCTTAATCCACTTTCTTGCAGGCTTTTTGGAAAAAAATGAAATATATGTTGATATTCGAATGTATGTTTGGTAAAATGTAGATACGGAAAGTACCCATGACAGGGCGTTAAGCGTCCGGGGAACGCTTGTTTAGCGCCGACCGGAGCGAAGCGTAGAGGTAGCCTCCCGAGTTTATGATACCGGTTCGCCGGAATACATAGGAAGGGAGGTGGCGCCGATGACAGCTTATGAAATCATTTCGATTTTCTTAGGGATATTAGCTTTGCTGATGTCCTTTGGTAGCTTAATTGTTGCGTTGCTTGCCTTTCTCGACAAGAGAAACAAGCGCAAATAAAATGCCTATCCTGTCTGACCCACAGGATAGGCGTCGTCCGTAAGGACAATTAATAGTCTAAACTTGGAGCATCCACCTTTGGAGTGGGTGCTTTCCTTTGTATAATTATAATAGCATTGATGCTGAAATAGTTCAAGTATTTTTGAAAATTATTTGTTCGCTGGATTGGTTAACACTGGCTATATCAAGATATCCACCGGACCAGGAACTTGGGAAAAGGATATCTTTAGGGCGACCACATTTGTACCAATACTCTGTGAGAAGGTCTAAATTCTTTTGAGACAGAATTGTATACCTGTCAATTCTGCCTTTGGTTTGCACGAACATGAATTGTCATGTTGGTACGTGAAATGTCATCATAATGAAGATGAACAACCTCCGATACACGTAATCCGGAAGAATACATAGTTGCAATAATCGCTTTATGCTTCAGATTCGGAGTGGCGTCAATGATTGCATTTATTTCATCGCGGGATAGAACAGCAGGAAGATTTCGCTCTCTTTTCATAGCCGGAACAGTGTCATCATCCAGAGAATCTTCAGCACCTTTTTATATAAGAACTTGATTGCAGACCGATAGTGATTGTGAGTTTCAGGAGACCTTCCTTCCAGACGTTGGCAGTAAGAAAACTTTCCGCATCTTCAAGTGTAAGATCAGAAACATTTTTTCCAATCCAACGAAGGAAGTAACTGACATCAGAGCAATACAGTTGAATAGTTCTTTCACGCAGGTTACGTTTTTCCGCTTCATTGCGGATGGATTCAAAAATATCTTTATACATAATAAAACCTCCAGAATAAGTAGTGTTAATAATTACATCTACCTATTCGGAGGTGCATTAGCGTCATAATTCCGATTGCGGAAGAGACTGGAAAATGTTATTCTTATCATAGGCAGTGGAGCTTTCTTAGTTCAGTTGTTTCGTGTGGTAACTTAACAATAACGGATTATGGAAAGTAATTCCACTGCTTTTTTAATAAAAATAAAACTGCGCCACAGCCTTGGCAGGCCATCGCGCAGCGATTTTGTTCAATCGGACTTATCCGAAGAAACCCTTGAATGGCTTGAGTGGTATAATTCGATACCGCCAGAAAAACAACTTGCTGTCAATTCAATTCCAGCCGAGCTATATACTGATGACGGTGCTGGAACGGTTGACGCAGACCAAGAAAAATGATTTTGATTGACACCCACAAGGGACAGCCGAGATTGAGGATGGAAAGAAGAAAATCCGCCAGTTTGAGAACTTGGAAAAGAGGTTGCGTCAAAAGTTATCCAAAGAGGAACGAAGAACACGCAACAACCACCTGTATAATCAAGAGGGCACTTAACAGTGAAACTTATTTCTTGGAGATTTATGACGATATATACTATATAGCATTGAGTTAATTCTAAACGGATTTTGAATTTATTTACAAGGAGGTTTATATGTCAATGAATATCAGCGGATTGGGCAATACCCATAATGGCATCAACACAAATAGCAAACAATATAAGGCTTTGAAAGAAAAGGGCTGGTTATCAGGTATTATGTAAAATGAAGCCATGATGTCATCAGAAGAAAGAATGATAATATGAAACATTCGGTGGAAGAGATACCATTATTAATAATCTGATGAAGCAATTTGATTCGGATGGCGATTTACTGAATGCAAATGGAGTGGCAGGAATGGATGTTACCGGCAAGGGTACATCGTGGCAGCAACTCTCAAGTGTATCTGAGGAATATCGTCAAAAGATGTTTGATAATGTGAAGAGGGAATTTATTCAGGAAAACGGTCTTTCAAATGGTGATACAACGAAGCGTTCGGATATTTTCAAAGATTATCAGTTAAGTGTAAGCAAAGACAAACGTTTAAGTGGTACATGGACTTTAGAACAATACGAAGGACAATATAGAGCTGCTATGTATGCAGCAGTGAAATCAGCTAATCCAAATTGGAAACCGGAACAAAAGTTGATACAAGCATTCTTGATAATGTCAAAAGAGAATCAGTGGAATCTACACTTGTCAAAAATGGTAATAGGTTAGTTCGCAATTCTATTGATGTATCAGTATAGAATACAACATCTTTGGGGCTAGATCAGCCCTTGATTTCATTATAATAGATAAAAAGATATTGAATAACTTTGGCGTTGCAAAGGAGTGTGATGATATGAAAAAATGATAGGAATGATAACCTTGCTGCTTTTGATGATGGGGGTAGTCGGCTGCAACGGAGAAAAGTTAATATTGACTTTCCTTTTGAAGTTGGAGAAGTTGAAAATATCGAAATGTACCACTATACGGGAGTACCTGTATCAGCGGAAAAGAAAGTAGTCGTTGCAGAAACGGACATAACAGACTTGTATGATAAGTTTGAGGACTTGTCATTAATGGAAAAGCAAGTTGAGGAGACCACAGGAGGGGATGTGACCAGTTTTCGATTTAACCTTTCAGATGGGACAAGCTACGAACTGATTTATGTCTGTAATGGAGTCAAGAACGGAAATCTAAAATCTTCCACGGGCAATTTTGAATACTTACAAGATCAGATATTGGCTCATATTGGTCAAATCTTGACCTTGAAGCAGTTTCGGTTGAAGAAAATGAATTGCCGAAGCTGACCAATTAAGTCTTATTTAGTGGGATTTGAAAGAGTTTAATAATTCGGGATTTGTGAGGAAAAGACGAATGAAACAAAAAAGTAAAAATGGGGTTTCAATCATAGGTGGTGCAGATGGTCCTACAAGCGTTTTTATAGCTGGACATTCAAAAAAACAATCATTAAAGCTTAGGATTAAAAATAGCATATATAGATATAAGAGAAAAAAGTAGAGAAGACAATAGTGGCAAATCCGCATTCACTTTCTGAAACAGTGCGGTATGCAAAAGAAAAATACGGATTGACAGAAACTGCTTCAGTCGATAGAGAATATATTGAACAAATAAAATGCCTAAAAGAAAGTTTGATTTTGCAATATGAACCAGAACTTTTGGGTGAAATGAAGGATATTCCATTACCGGATTATTTTAATGAAGCATCTGTTAAAGAGTATTTGGGTAAAATAAAGACTCGGAGTGAAATAATTGCTGAAATGCCGATAGTGTAATTCCTATGGATTTTCATTTGTATAAAATAGAAATTAATGATAATTTTCTTACAATGGAAATAGATTATACTTGGAATATATTTGGAATGTCTTATTCAGGAAATAAAGCGGTAATGAAAAAGTTTAAGAAAATAGCCAGAGAGTTTATACGGTTATTATGGTGTTACTGAGGAAGATATTAGAAATAAGACAGAAAGATATTCGTCACTGGTAACGAGCTTGAGTTCATAAATTCTTATTTACAGATGGCGATATAAATATTGAAGTTGAGTTAAGTCCAGAATTAGAAACAGTTTGGTTAACACAGAAACAAATGGGAGAATTGTTTGAAGTAAAACAGGTAACGTTAAGTGAACATATCAATAATATTATATCGTCAGGCGAGTTGGATGAGACTTCTATCGGTTTTTCCGATAAAAGTTCCGGAAGACGAAAACCTAAGATTGGTTGCGATTACGCTTATGATTGCAGAGTCAAGACCAGAAGAAAAAGATATAATGGTGAATCTTGTAATGAATTTTTTGACAATGTAGTTAGTTCGTGAAATTTATTATTTAATGAAATTGGCAAATCGAGATTTGACTGTGAAAAGCCCGTAAATAAGCGGATGTTAATATGCATTGCTTGTGGCAACGGCTCTTTTGAATATAGAATTGAGCTATCAAAAACAAGGAGGCAGAGATTATGCTAAATGAAAATATCAAAAGAATTAGAAAGTCAAAAGGGCTGTCGCAAGAAGAACTGGCAATTAAACTGAACGTAGTAAGACAGACAGTATCAAATGGGAGAATGGTTTGTCAGTTCCAGATTCCAGTATGCTGATTATTTTGGCGAATGAACTGGATACTACTGTAAGTGAATTACTTGGAGAACCTATAGCAGAACCGACTACCGATGATTTAAAGATTCTTTCTGAAAAATTAGAAGTTATTAATTTGCAGCTTGCAAAAGAAGTATAACAAAGGTAAAAACGATTCGATGGATTCTTATTTCATTGTGTACGGTTATAGTGGTAATATTTATCGCACTTGCATCTACGAATAGTTTTATTTGAATTGGAATTACAATGATCCTGAGTTGGCAGTGGCAGGAACAATACTGCATGGGTTTGAATTCTTGTTTGTAAGACTCGCACCGATTGTTTTTTTGACTTCGGTGGTTGGAATTGTGGTGACATATAAAAAAAGATAAATTCCAGTTGTATGTATGATAAATCTAAACAGTATTTTAGCAACATATCCAGAGTGGGGGCAGAAAGTGCCCACACTTTCCCAATTTAGGGCGAAAAGCACCACCAAATATAATAAATAACAATATCGTAAATGACATTGGAAATACTTTTGTCAATTTTGAATCGCGATTTCATCCGTAAGGATTTAGAGTTTACCAATATATATAAAGAAATTCTATATGCTTCAGAAGGGATGATGAAGTCTTGGTACAGAACAGGGAATTATGATGTAAATGTTTTTGAGCAGGAATATCTGGAAATGATACATCATTGGGAAAGGCTGCGTCCATTATTTTGTAAATCTAATAGATAAACAGAAAATTACGTTAGTATTTTTGCCGGGACTTACAGCAGATCACATGCATTATCCAGACCATTTACGAATAATTACAGTCTGTCTGACATGGCAGAATGGCTTGATAAAATCTTAGCAAAAGAAGAAATTTATAATCCCATCATTAACAAGAGCCACTGTGACATAATTCAGGGAAAGAGAAAGAAAAACCAATATGGACAGCAATATAAAATTTTTTATAAGAAGACGGTAAAGCATTTTTCTCTTTCCAATCCGGCTGATAGGCATAGTTTCCCCGAAAGATATGATATTCTTTCGGGGAAATTTTTAGAAAATTATTTTTTTATGTAAAAAATGAAACATGGTCATGTCCTGACACGGTGGGATTTGCGGAACTGCTGTGGCGATTCATGAAAATTTTTCTGGAAGGACTGCGAAAAATAGCTGGTAGAGGAAAACCCGATACATCCGGCAATCTCTTCGATACTGTGATTGGTTGTGAGCAGCAGGTCACGCGCAGACGCCAGCCGAACTTCGTTCAGGTAAGCGATGGGAGATTTCCCGTACAGCTCTGCAAAACGGTGTGAAAGGTAATATTTTGAGAGACTGCAGTTTTCGGCAAGCGAATCCAGAGAGATCATGCTCTGGTAATTGTGCTCGATAAAGCGTTTTACCTTGTGGCATTCGCGGCTGCTGTTCTGCGCATCCACCACTTCATAGGATACATGGTCTTTCCGGCAGAAATATAAAATTAAAATATCCAGATAATGCTGGCAGATCTCTGCGTAGCGGTCCTGTTTGTTATGCATTTCCCGCAGGATATTTTCAAAACACTGGCGGATAAAAGGCGAGTTTGCAGAAGCCGGGACATGAATGTATTCCGGTTCTTTGTCAGTATTCAGTTTTAATCCTTCCACCCCGAGCACATAATAATCCAGTGGATTTCCGGATCGGAAAACTCTGTGTGTGTTACCTGTGCACCGATCACGACAAGGCTGTTTGAGGAGACAGGAAGAGATTCATTTTCAATCAGCATGCGTCCGGTGCCGTCTTTAATAAAGAAGATTTCCGTAAAATGATGGCTGTGGGGAAACGAAGTCCAGTCATTTTCAAATTTGGATGCTGATATGGAAAGCAGGCGGAAATGGATTTCCGGCTGTACCTCATTATCCAGATTAAATTTTGCGGTTACTCATGGAAAATACACTCCTCCTAATATATAAGTGTAGGGTTTAGATACCCCAACAGCCAGTTGGTTCTATCCCTCTTATTGCTAAAGCTGTACAATGATGAGGTATCGGTCTG
>ENA-OQHP01000411-OQHP01000411.1-human-gut-metagenome-genome-assembly--contig:-NODE-411-length-13732-cov-2.035428_pt1 | contig 13732 bp, 13 predicted proteins | sample MGYA00242563_ERZ504717 | MGnify/ENA primary metagenome ERZ504717 (study PRJEB26092, sample SAMD00036212) | human gut metagenome | host: Homo sapiens | study: EMG produced TPA metagenomics assembly of... | reverse complement strand
CCATCCTGATTAAACTCATCACTCCAAACCAATTTATAACTACTCTGAGCAAACAAAACAGCGATACATGCTATCCATAAATAAATACTTATAAAGATTCTCTTCATCTTGTTAATTCTATTAATAAAAAAGAGCCGCCATTCCATATGCTTACTATATGAAATGGCAGCTAAAACAATTATTATTTATCTAATTGATAAACACGTACATAATCATACATAATACTTCATGGGGAATTCTGTTTCACTTGGATCGCCTCCATTAGCCCCTACTGCCAAATTCAGCCATATATAAGCCCCAAAATCTTCATAATCATTAGAGAACGGATTCTGATATCCTCCTTCTGGAGCTCCTCCACCACTTCCATTTACAGTAGTACGCAAATCAATCTCATTCAACAATTCATCATCCAAATACAAACGAAGATAGTTTTCATCCCAATCCATTCGCCAAATGTGATATTTATTTGCCCAATCAGCATCCTTAGCTACAAACTCTTCCAAAGGTCTATTATAAGATTGCCAGGTTCCAACCCAACGAGTATCTGAGCCCCAACAGAAATTTGCATGTATACTTGGTTTACCATTTACCAAATAATATTCCAAGATATCTATTTCTCCATTTAAAGGCCATTCCCACCAAGTTCCGCAAGTCCAAATAGCTGGCCATGCTCCCAGCTCTGTAGGTATTTTTGCACGACATAATAAACGTCCATATTTAAAATCAAATTTTCCATTTGTGTTCATGCTTGCAGAAGTATATTCCGCATACTCCCTATTTTTCTTCCAATCTCCACTGCCTTTTTCATAATTAGGATTCTGTACTCGCTCTTTCTTGGCAATAAATACCATATTACCCTTTCCATCCATTTCAGCATTACCTTCTTTTCGGTACCATTGTAGCTCTTGATTTCTTTGGAAACCTTCCTCCAACACCCACTTATCCGGATCTGGAGCACCACTTCCATTAAATTCATCATGCCAAACCAGCTTCATTCCATCAATTTCCTGCTTTGGGTCTGTTACATCAGGCTGAGTTGGATCAATTTGAGGTAATTGAAACATTAACATAAGAGTATTCACAACCTCATTCACCTTATAAGATGAAGAGTTCACTATTTGTATAGGAAGAACAAATATTGCATTTTCATTTTCTGTTCTCACAGGATCTTTTAATAGTTTCTCGCGATGAATTGTTACTTCAAAAGGAGCAGACTGCGTTTCACCAGCTTTTAATGTGACTTTTGTAGATGAAATTTCAAAATATTCATCACTCATTAACAACGCATTTCTATACACATCATAAATTCCTCCTTTTTCAGACAAAGCAATTGCTTTAGACAATGAATCTTTCGCAACAACAACATCAGCAGTACAATCCTGTGAAGCAGTTTGATTTTGATACAATGAAACAGTCAACTTAATAATTGTATCTGTAACCTGATTTTCTTGAAGTGTGATTAACTTATTACATGCACTTCCATTCCATTGCTCAGTCGCTTGAGACAAAGCTAACCACTGATAATCCGTATTATACTTTTCTTCTTCACTACAACCTATGGTTGACAAAGCAAATACGGTCAATACTACCATCGAGATTATTTTAAAGTATTTCATAATCATATTCAATCTAATTCAACAGTTTCAGGATCATAAATCTCAAGATCTGAGAATGAAAATTCTCCTAAGTTAAAATAACTAGTATTTCCAGACGCTTCAATTACATTAAATCTAAAACTAGTAAAGTCCTACCTGATAATACATAATCCGAAGTATATTCACTACCTGCACCAATCGGAAGATCAGACAAAGTCACCACTGTTTCCCAAACCTGTCCATCATCACTAACCTGCAATTCCACTTTACTAGGACGTCCATCTGTTGTCCAAGTATTGTCTGTTCTACTCACATAATTGATGACAAAGTCTTGATGAGGCTCTGTAAAATCAATCTGAATATAATGTGGAAGAGCAATCAAAGGACTACTCCAACGGGTATGAAAAAACTTCCTGAATTTCCATCCACTAGATTGGCGATTGGCCCCTCTGTTGGCTCTTGTGCATTGGTACTAAGCATATCTGCGGTAAGATTATATTTTTTCAAAGAATATGTAGCAGGAGCAATACCCGAAACTGCTCTTACTGATCTAACCTCACCTACTTCATTATTTGAATTAAATGTCTGAAAGAAAAACTCATATTCACCAAAACGTGCACGTGTTCCATCTATCAACATCTCAGTTGTTCCTTTTGAAACTATTTTATACACAGTTTTTTTCAAAAGAGGATCTTCATACCAAATCTTCATATAAGTAAAATCAGCATCTTCTGGTATATTCCAGACCAAACGAATTTGCCCTGGCAATGCTTCAGAAGTGATTTCTCCAACCGAGTCTGGAGTTCCAATATATGCATCATCAGGCATTTCAAATGTTTCTAACTGACTATCACAACTTACCCCTGTGCAAGCGAGAATAAACGCTGCTATTATATACTTTAATTTCATAAACAATCTGTTTCTAAGATTAAAACCTCTTGATTACCAACCTTATTTTGAGTTAAATTAGGATTCTTACGGATTTCACTATCTGGTATTGGGAATAAATACATTTTATCATCCAATAGCGAGATTTGACGACACGTTTATAAGCATAAGTATCCCCATTCTTTGTGATTTGCATTTCTATCAGGTTTTTCTGAGAATCACCATCTTTCCAACGACGAATATCCCAAAACGATGTCCTTCAAATGCTAATTCTACCATACGTTCACGACGATACTTCTTTATAAACTCATCTGAAGACAGATTATCCGGGAAATCAGGCATTTGTACATCCGCACGATTACGGATTTATTGATAGCCTCACATGCAGACATAGTAAATTCACTATTCACAGCATCAGAAGAGCCTAAATAATTAAAGACGGCTTCTGCATAATTCAAATAAAATTCGCCTAATCGATAAGTTACCCAACTATGCTTTTTACCACCACTACTGGTAGAAGCACTAATATCGATAGTTGAATCCAAATATTTCTTCAGATAATATCCAGTAGGTGTAGCTCCCGCAATTGGCAATGCATTACGCCTCCTACATAATTTTCCAATGGTATGGGATTTGTGTCTGGCCATTTATCTCCATTGACTGCAATTGTCATAGCCAAACGAGGGTCACGTCCCTGATACGGATTAGAAGCATCATATCCGCTTCCCTCTTCATCCCAAGCTTTACCTGTAGTTTCATCTCATAAGCATCTACCAAATTTTGAGATGGACAATTTCCTGAATTACCATTTTCCATACCCATGGGGAAGTTTGTACGCTCAGGAGAATCTGTATCTCCTACACGACGAACATAAATCATTTCTTTTGCATGATAATTTTCAGTTCCCCAAATGTCAGAATATTTTCCTAATTCTATTCCATTTTCGCCACAAAAATCAATGACCTCCTTATTAGCCTCTGCAGCCCGTTTCCATAACTCTTTATCATTGTTCGTATTAAATAATGGACTTGCCCAATACAACAAGTACGTGCCTTCAAAGCCAAAACAGCTTGTTTAGTAATACGACCCGTTTCAGGATTTGTTCCATTTGCTGCATCATTTTCTAATTTTGTATAATCTACCGGAAGCTCATCTTTAATTTCATCACACTCTTTAACAATAAAATTAAAGACCTCAGCAACAGGAGTACGTGTCACTTGATTTGCTTCTTCTTCTGTTAGAACTTTTGTAATTAAAGGCACATCCCCATAAGCACGAGCTAGATTAAAATAAAAATATGCACGTAAAAAACGAACCTCGTATTGATAACGATTAAAACGTTTCATTTCAGCCTCATAGTTTTTATCAAATCTTAATTCTGAGAAATCTGCGTTTTTAGACTCCTCTAGATAAAAATTAGCTTTACGAATCCCCTCAAAACTCCATCTACTGTAAGGATTCGTCGAGCTCCAGCGCCCATCTGTATAACCAAGAACTGAAGACCAACTCCATGCATATTCAGCCTCATCACATGCTGAACAGAGTGATCCATCTGCAGGAAGATCAGAGTCCAAATAGCTATAAATATTAGTTACAACAGCCCCTGTACGGCTAAAATCTGTAAAAACATAGCTTTTATCATAAGTCGTATATTCATGATAATCCAGATCTGCACACGAAGCCATCAAAGACATGCAAGCTAATCCCAATAATATCTTTTTAAGTTTCATAGTTTTTTACTTTTCAATTAATATTAAAGATTTAAAAACCAACTGAAAGACCCACGTTAATAGAACGGGTTGTCGGGATACCATTCCCTAATGATTCTGGGTCAATCTGATTAATGTGATCCCAACAGAACAAATCAACACCTCTCACATATATCTTAGCAGTATTCAAGTGCCACTTACTAATTAGTTCATGAGGGAATTTATAATACACCTCACAATTACGCAATTTAAGGAAAGAACCGTTTTCCAACCAAACAGTGCTATTCTGCTGGTTATTTTGAATTGTTTCTGTAGACAAGCGTGGATAACGAGCATTAGGAGTTTCTGGAGTCCAACGATTCTCATAATAATATTGAGATATTGTGTTACCATTAGTCAAAGGACGGTAAAGTCCTGTCAAAGTTGTCCATGAAGTATAATGCCCTATCCCTTGAAAATCCAAACTAAATCCAATGCCTTTCCATTCAGCACCAACATTAAAGCCATAATATATTTCAGGAACACTTGAATTATAACCCAATGCAACCTGGTCAAATTCATTGATTACTCCATCACCATTCTGATCTTTATATTTGATATCGCCAGGACTTACTTCACCAAATTGTTGAGATGGACTATTATCAATATCAGCCTGATCAATAAAATATCCGATAGCCTGATATCCGAATATTTGACCTACAGGTTTTCCTGTGCTATACAAATAATCATAAGCACGTGGCTCTTCCATCTGCTCCTTTATAATATTCTTTGTGAAACTAAAGGTTCCACCGACATTTAAACGGAAATCGCCCCATTTCTTTGTATAATCAGCACCAACTTCTACACCTTTACTGTCTACAATTCCAGCATTAGCATAAGAGCTAGAAGTACCTAACACAGATGAATTATTACCTGCTGTAGAAACCCAAATATCCTGACGTCTTTCATAAAATCCATCAACCATCAATGTTAAACCACCAAACAAAGTAGCATCCACACCAACATTATACTTATAAGCTTTTTCTGTTGTTCCATTCAATGAAGCAATGTTCCTTCTTGCCAAGCACCGCCATTGCCAAAGTTATCCTGAATAGGATATCCTCCACCACTACCATTCATTGTTGCATTCCAATATCCATTATAAGGAATATTATCAGTATTAATAATACCAAAAGATGCACGTAATTTCAGAAAATTCAACCATGATGAATCTTTCAAGAAATCCTCATTTGTGATATTCCAAGCCAGACCGACAGTAGGTGACAAATGCCACTGATGTCCTGTTTCTAATAGATTGGAAGCAGAAGCGACCAACGAAAAATCCAAGAAATAACGATTCTTCAATCCATAATGTGTATACCATGACCAATTACAGTGATACAAGGTAGAATTTATATTCACATTATTATCATACTTATAAGTATACATTAATGTTGTATAAATCTTATGATCACCAAACTGACGATTCCAATCTACATTCGCCATAAAGTTAAATGAACGATATTGCCAGTCCAATTTACTACCTCCGGCCATTTCAGTATCCTTACCTGCTTCATAGTCACTAAAGCTACTAGGTTCTCCATTTTCCCAGCCAGTAACAGAAGTACTACCATATTTGTATTCCATTGTATGATCTTCCCAATATGAAGCAACTTTATCATACCCCATTCGGAAAGAGGCACCTAGACCTTTTGTTATAGAAGACAAATCCTGTCTTAATGTCATATCGGCCCACAAACCTAAGGTATGTCCCTTTGAGTATCCTCTAGCCTGAGTTAAAGCAACTGGATTAGCCCAACCAGTCCACGTTGCATTACCTCCCCATAAACCACTTTCTGTTCGAATGGGGAAAGCAGCTGCAGGAGTAGTATAAAGTTTTCCTATTAAATCATCAGACCCCAATCCTGGACGACTAAATTCATTTAAAGTTCCCATAATATTCACCTGCAACTTCGTAGTAGAAGTTAAATCAATATCCAAATTACTACGCAAATTCGCTTTTGAATATTTCTCCTGAGTAGAAAATCCATCATTCTGGTTTGCATTATTTATAAAACCACGTCCATTCTGTAAATTCAACATAGTAAAATAACGCATCTTTGAAGAACCGCCTCGGAAAGTTAATGTTGCAATATCCGACTTCCTCTTTCACGATACACTTCATCCCACCAGTCAATATTGGGATAATAATAAGGATATTTACCAGTTTTAAAAGCATTCAATTCATTTTGAGTATATCGTGCAGACTTACCATCATTAGCTAATGCTTCATTCATTGCATTTGCATAAGTATATGCATCTGCCATTTGAGGCAAACGATTCTGATAAGTAAATCCATGGTCGTAAGAAAAATTAATCTCACGAGATTTATATTTTCCTCTTTTAGTCACAATATTTAAGACACCATTAATGCCTTTATATCCATATAAAGCTACTGCCGCTGCATCCTTCAACACTGTTACAGACTCTACTTCTTCTGGAGTCAGATAGCGCAATACATTGTATGCATTATCACGCTCCAATCCATCGACAACAATCAAAATCCCATTATTACCATTTAAGGTTTTTTGACCACGAATAAACATAGAAGGAATCTGTTCCCACATTACCCCAGTAGACTGCATCGTCGTCAGACCAGCTACATTACCATACATAGAATTACCTAAGGTATATGAAGAACGATTATCAATCTTATTACTATATACTGTAGCAGCAGATCCAGTTGACTCAGCAAATGTTTGATTCAGATTAAAGCCATAATTTACTTTTCTGTAGACAAATCCATTACAATTGTCATTTTCTTGCCCAACTCTACATTCACCGTTTTTACTGCATCCGTCGGAGTCAAATTTGTAGTTTATCATCTTTTAAAACTGAAATTGTAAATTTTCCAGTAGCATCAGTAGCAACCATAGATTCAGGCATACCTACCACTGAAACAGCAGCTCCTGATACAGGATTACCAGCTTTATCCAACACAAAACCAGTAACATCAACTGCTTCTTGAGCCATAGCATGAACACTCATGCAAGCAAGCGTAGTCAAAGCTAATATTTGTTTTTTCATTGTTTTCTGTCTTTGTTAATTAAAAATCCGCATTACCAACCTGGATTTTGTACCAATCCATATCCTTTATTAACCTCATTTACGGGGAAAGCTGCTAAATACCATTTGCTATTAAAATTGCTCCACCATGAACGAGCAGAATTAGAGATTTGGAATTGAGTATATTTAAATTTTGTAGGGAAAGGACCTCTATCAGCAGCCGGTTTATCCGACCAAGAACCTGTTCCACCATCAGCACGTTCAATCAATAGGCCATGCAATGGACGTGTAAATAAATCGGCTCTTTTATTTCGAATCATATCAAAGAAACGTACGTCTTCCAATCCCAGTTCACAAGCACGTTCATTTAAAATAGCCTCCATTAACACGTTAGGATCCTCCATATTCTTTCCTGGATTAGATTCTATCAATCCCTTCAAGCCTACACGAGCACGTACTTTATCAACTTGTTTGATAGCCTCACTTGGATTATTATTTTTCAATAAAGCTTCTGCATAAATTAAATACATTTCAGCCAAACGCAAATAAGGCCATTCCAAATAATTACCAGCCAAACTATTTTTACCTTCCTTATAAAACTTATAAAGACCAAATCCAGTTGCATATACACCTGTTTCCGTTGCTGTACTATTTGCATTTTCACGACCTCCAGTCCATAATTCCACAGCTCTACCTTGCCATTTTGCTCCATTTACAAGAATAGTTTCATACAAACGAGGATCACGAGTTGGCTTATTATAATCATTTTCTTCAAAGAACATTTTATTTTCAGCAACAGCTTTATCAAAATTAAAAGGTGTTCCATCTGACATTGGGAACATTTCCATATATTCTAACGTCGGAGTATATCCACCATAAGGAACCCAATCTCCCCAATAATACCACCAATCCCAATTATATTTACCAATAATACGAGTTGAAATTAACAATTCTGTATTATCTCTGGTAAAATATGCTTTATTAAATGCATTACGATAATCATCACAAGTTGTACCTGAAGCTTGCGCTAACTCATAATGCCCTTTTTGAGCTAAAGTCGTAAAAATTCTTCACAAGCATCCAGACATTGAGTCCACAATTCAGGTTTATACCCCCCATACCATACTAAATGCTGCGTCACTGCATCCTGAGGCGCTTCCGTACAATAAGGTTCATTATCATTAAATAACGGACTTGCAGCAAACAATAATATTTTACACTTTAAAGCCATCGCTGCAGCTTGTGTCATACGTCCTTGCCAGTTTGACTCGCCATCAGCAGTCAAATCCCATGGCAATTCACCTTTTGCTTCGTCTAACAGACGAACCATAAAATTGACAGTCTCTTCTACTGTAGCACGAGGTACTTCATATTCATTTTCAGCCTCAAAACTTTGTTCAACAAGTGGCAATCCTCCAAAATGACGAAACATATCAAAATAGCGAGATGCGATAATCACCTTTGCCTCAGCCATTAAGCGTTTCTTTTCCGCATCATCCATATCAGGAACGCGATTTACATTTTCAATAAAAATCCAAGCCTGTCGTATAGCTGACCAAGTTTCCTCTTTTGTAAACCCAAAACGGGTCTCAGAAGTATTATCTTCAGTCACTGCAGTATAAGTTCCAGAATAATAATGACGATTCAGTCCATCCCAAGAATTATGACTATGAAAACAATCAGACAGGCACTCAAACATTCCTGTATTCATCTTTCCATCAACATCATTCCAATTTGTAGCTAGACCATAATACAACTTACTATAAGTATTCCATAAAAAGCGACGTGCATATTCTGCTTTTCCAAAAATAGAATCTTGTGTAACAGCTACACTCGGAGCCTTTTCCAAGAAACTATCTCCAAATTTTATTTCATCAACACATGACGTGGCTGTTGTAACCCCGACAAATGCCATTATAAACCATTTTTCTAAATGTTTCATAGATTATAAGTTTTTTAGAATCCAACCTTCAAACCAAGATTAACAACACGTGTAAGCGGGTAATTTGGACGATCACTCTGAGAGATTCCGGATCTCCCCACATAAAACTAGTTATAGTAAATAAATTGTATGCACTAACATAAAGTCTGCACTGATTCATCTTCATCTTTTTCATAAACGGTAAATTGAAATTATATCCAACTTCCAAACTCTTTAAACGTAAATAACTAGCATCACACAAATACAAGTCAGCTCCACGATAATTATTTGCTGCGGCCAATTTGGAAATACGAGGGAACTTCGCCGTATAAGTATCCTCTGATGAACGCCAAGTATTCTCATATTGGTAAAGTAGTAAACCCTTATTTTGTGTATCTCCTAAAGGTTGTCTAAATTCCGACAACAAACGGTCAACATTCCATGCACCGTAAATTGTGCAGAAAAGTCCCATCCTTTCCAGCTAAATCCAATATTTAAACCAGCTGTATACTCTGGTGTATCCGTATAACTTAAATCACGACTTGAGTCATCTCCATCAATTATACCATCTTTATTCAAGTCGACAAAAACTGCATCACCAGGCTGTAGAGTCAATCCATGATCTGCAATAGGTATTCCAAACTCTGCTTGATATCTAGCTCTGCCGTTTCATCATAAAATCCCCAGAATTTATAGATTGAACGAGAACCAATAGTACGTCCTGTTTCATACATCCATTCTTCATTCTGTGCGACCTCATTCTTATAAACAATCTTATTGCGTGCAAATGAGATGTTAAAATTAGCCCAATAACGGAATTCATCACCAATCTTATCATTCCATTTCAATTGTACTTCATAACCTTTATTTTCTGTTTTACCAACATTCATAATAGGCAATGTCATACCCAAAATACCTGGCATATAATCAGGTGTGGTAAGAATATCTCTACGATTCTCTTTAAACCAATCAACAGATACTCCTAAACGCTCATTGAAGATAGTAAAGTCAATACCATAATTCTGTTTTACAGCCTTTTCCCATGTCACATCTGCATTTGACTTCGTAGCCTCGTATGCTCCAGGCTGAGCACTTCCTGCATTTGTTCCAAAATAATATCCATCACCACCTAATACATAAGCATCCGGCAGATACAAGAATCGGTTGTTTCCGTTGTTATCATTACCTACCATACCGACAGAAGCACGAAGTTTCAAATAACTAACGACTTTCTTCAACGGCTTAAAGAAAGATTCTTCACTGACAATCCATCCGACAGAACCAGCTGGGAAGAAACCATAACGCTTACCTGGAGCAAAATTTTCAGAACCGTTATAGCCAGCATTAAATTCAGCCATATATCGTGTTTTCCAATCATAAGTCACACGACCTACAAATCCTACGTATGCAGAAGGGATATCATCATAAGTACCACCAGGATAATAACGTTTAGATTGGTTATACAATAACAAACCAGTTACGTTATGATCACCAAACTTACGATTATAGTTCAAAGCGACTTCCATGTACCAGTCACGTGATTTACCTTCTCCATTAGTATTTCTACTATAAGAAAGCTGAGAGTCAGATCCATTCTTACGATAAGCGATTGATCCGTCCTCTTGTATTACCGGTGTATAAGTAGCTACAGAAGAACTAGCCACTTTCTGTGTCCAATAGCTTGTATTATATGAACCTTTTATTTTAAAAGACAATCCTTTAGTAATAAAGTCCAGTTTCTGATCCAAGGCCAAGTCGACATTCAAGACATTGGTTGTATTTGTACGGAAGCCTTTGCCATAATAAGAATCCAATCCATCCACACCCGTAAAAGGCAAATAATCTGCATTAGAAACAATGCGCTTTCCGTCTATAATACCTGCTCCAGCAAATGGAACCGCCCAATATAATTTACGGAACAACTGATTCTGATCTTCACCAGATTCCGGGGTACGCTTGGTCTCAATACGTCCACCAATGTTTACAGAAATCAAAGTCGTTTTTGTTGCATCAAAGTCCAAATTTGCACGATAATTATAACGTTTATAATTAAAGTTAAAATCATCAGATGCAGCGAGTTGTTTAAACATACCATCTTGTGTAAACATACCAGCAGAAACGAAATAACGCATTCTATCCGTACCTCCTGAGATATTCACATTATGCTGTGACTGGAAAGAAGCATCGTTCATACAATAATCCAACCAATTAATATCTGGATATAAAATCGGATCTGTATGATCACGGAATTTAGCAAGCTGTTCATCTGAAAAAGTAGGTACACCTCCGTCATTTACCATCATATCATTATAATAAGAGGCATATTGATAAGAATTTGCAAAAGTAAGCTGTTTCGTCATCAAGTTAACACCTGCAGACGTAGAAAACGAAATCTTAGCCTTTCCTTCTGCACCACGTTTCGTCGTAATCAATATTACACCATTCGCACCACGTACACCAAATACTGCTGTAGCAGAGGCATCCTTCAAAACTGTAATACTTTCTACTTCATTCGGGTCTATCTGCGAGAAATCACGTTCCACACCATCCACCTGAATCAATGGAGCAGCATTATTCCATGTAGCGATACCACGTACATACAAATCTGCTGCATCGGCTCCAGGCTCACCTGAATACTGTACGGAAGAAATACCTGTAACCTGACCAGACAATACATTTGACAATGATGCCGCTGGAGTTTTCAACAAATCTTCTCCTTTCATAGAAGAAATAGCCCCCGTAACAGACACTTTCTTTTGAGAACCATAAGCAACGACTTCCACTTCACCCAACATCTGAGAGTCGTCTTCCAAAACGACTTTCAACTCTTTATTAGAGCTAAAGCGAGTTACAACCTGATCCTTGTACCCTATAAAAGAAATCTTAATTTTTTCCCTTTAGGAACGGATAAAGAAAATGCCCATCGAAATCGGTATCGTACCGATAGAAGTTCCTTCCACAATGACATTTGCACCAATATGGCCTCTCCAGATGCATCGACAACTACACCATTAATTACCTGATGTTGCTGTACTGCAGAAATACTCTCAACAGAAGTTTCCGCCATTAATGCTATCGGAGAAAATGCCATAAAACCAGTGAATGCTACCCAAGCTTTCCACCCAGAAATGTTTCGTAATGAATCTGATTTCATCGTTTTTCTTCTGTTTAAAATTTAAGGATTAAATTATCTCATGCAGGCCATTACTCCGTTTTGTTTTTTTAATGTAAGACTTAAGTAATTAACCTATGGCTGCAAAAGTATAAAATACGTATAATAGAAAACAACAAAAATTAATCATTAGACATATAAAAATTATTCATAATATCCCCTCTACCCTACTGCTCATTTTTTATAACGTACTAATATTCAACAATATAAATTTCCTCTTTCTTTTCAATCACATAAAACTCCTGTTATGACAAAAAATTATTGACTTTAAAGACTATTATTAAAATTAGGGATATTGTATTCTTTAAGCAGAAAAATGGGTCCACATACTCATGTATATGAACCCCACAATTCAAATTATCTTATTCTACTTAACTAAAACAAATCCCACGTACGGATTTCATCCTTCCAATGATGATCCTTCGGGAAAGGTTTTCCACCCCATGCACGTACGCTGGTCCATTCCTGTGATGCATCGGTCCAGAAAGGATGAGAAGCCGGAAGTCCTAAAGGCAAGAATGCCAGAGAAGTCATATACAAACTTCCGTTGTTGGTATACCAATCGGCTACATTCGGCTGACGTCCGGTAAATCCGATAGTCAGGAAACCACCTTCATTAAAATTGTGACCGCTGTCAAACATGCGTTTCATCACCGCAGTCAGTGCACAACGCACCTGAGCATTAGTCACTCCAGCAGGCAGTTCCTGATACCATGCCATCAGATCCAAAGGTTGCATAGCTGCCATACGGTAAGGAATGGAACGACCGAATACAGGGAAAGTTCCTTCCGGAGAAATGAAACGCTCCAGAATCAGACTATATTTCTGGGCACGCTTCAATGCGCGGTCATAATACTTTCCATAATCTATCCGGCTACGCACTTTTGCATCCTTCATAGCCTGAAGGGTTTCAAGATACATCGGATGGAACACATAACTGCTGTAATAATCGAATGCAAAAGAAGGACCATCGGCATACCAGCCATCTCCCGTATACCATTCTTCTACCTTACGAATAGCTGAATTCACACGGTATTCATCGAATGAAGCCCCTGCTTTTGCCAGAAAACTTTCAATGGTAGATGAAAACAACAGCCAGTTGGTATAAGGAGGATCGATACGACGTAACTGCTGGAATTCTTCTATATAACGCTTCTTAGTGGTTTCATCCAATGGTTTCCACAACTGATCGTAAGCACGAAGAAAACTTCTGCCACGTAAGCACCATCACCAGAGTCTGCCCCTCCTGTCTCCACAACAATAGTCCGGACTTGCGGGTCTACAGCATTCGCATAGCTCTTCAAGCCATCTCACGAAGTTCCTTACGCATCTTCCTTCTTCTGTATCATCATCCGTAGCGTCAGCCAGGAGCGATACCTGCCCATCAACGCCCGAACGTTCC
>ENA-OQHP01000410-OQHP01000410.1-human-gut-metagenome-genome-assembly--contig:-NODE-410-length-13742-cov-1.294014_pt1 | contig 13742 bp, 23 predicted proteins | sample MGYA00242563_ERZ504717 | MGnify/ENA primary metagenome ERZ504717 (study PRJEB26092, sample SAMD00036212) | human gut metagenome | host: Homo sapiens | study: EMG produced TPA metagenomics assembly of... | reverse complement strand
AAGTCATGACCTTCGAATGTGGTATGAGATTTTGACAGATATCTGCAGGGAGATACTTACTTTAAGATTCACCGTGAGAATCACAACCTGGACAGATGCCGGACACAGTTTAAGCTGGTATCTGACATGGAAGCAAAATGGGATACCATGAATGCCATCATTCAAAAATATAAAAAAACGCACTAATACAAAAAGGGGGGCTGGTCACCTGAACCGCCCCTCTTGCTTTCTTACGGATTCTATTCCTGCATCTTCTCTTTATAATGATGCGCATCCTCCAGCATCATATCTTTCACCTTCATCAGACGGATCTGAGTGCTTCGTTCATTCTCATCTAACTTCATGGTAATATATTTAATGTTCTCTTCTGCCTCCGGAATAATCACATGTTCCAGCGCGTTGACACGTCGCCTTGTCTTTTCAATCTCTGCTGCCATCAACTGGCATGCCTTCTCACATTCTGCCAGCCGGATCATGTCCGGCAGGATATCTGCCAGAGACTTTACTGCTCCGTCCAGATCACTGGATGTAAATGCAAATCCATATGAATAAATGTCATTTTCATCCGCAGTTCTCGTTTGATATGCAAATGTCGGAATGTTGACACTCATGATATTCTTTTCCCCAGGTGTCAGTGTGATCCCCTGCTTTGGTGCCATCAATGCAGTATTCAATGCCGCCTCAGACATCCCCGCTTTGGCAATGACAATTTTTATTTGCTGCGAGAATCCCGGCTTCCACTTTTTTACGCACTTCCATGTTTTCCCGCACCAGATCCAGATACTGACGCATCAGCTCATCCCGCTTGTCTTTTAAAAGCTTATGTCCGCGGATTGCCGTGATCCGCTTTTTTTCAGACGGGTCAATTCCATACGGGTAGGATTTACCTGTTTTGATGCCATCGTTTCTCACCTCTCTTTCCGGGCATAACATTTATGCCTGATAATACTGATCCAAAAACTTGTCGTCGATACGCTTCAACTCGGTTCTTGGCAGCATGGAAAGGAGTTTCCATCCGATATTCAACGTCTCTTCAATGCTTCGATCCGTATTGTATCCCTGAGAAACATATTCTTTTCAAATGCATCTGCAAATTTTGCATACATCAGGTCAATCTCAGTCAGCGCCGCCTCTCCCAGAATCACCATCAGCTCTTTTGCATCTTTTCCGCGTGCATAAGCTGCAAACAACTGATTCATGGTATTGGAATGATCGGCTCTGGTCTTGCCCTCTCCGATTCCTTTGTCTTTCAGACGGGAAAGGGACGGCAGTACATCGATCGGAGGTGTCACACCTTTTCGGTACAGCTCTCTGCTCAAAATAATCTGTCCTTCTGTAATATATCCGGTCAAATCAGGGATTGGATGGGTCTTGTCATCCTCCGGCATGGTCAGGATCGGGATCATCGTGATACTTCCCTTTTTGCCGTTCTGACGCCCCGCACGCTCATACATCGTGCAAGGTCTGTGTACATATATCCCGGATATCCGCGTCGTCCCGGCACTTCTTTTCGTGCCGCAGACACTTCACGCAGCGCATCCGCATAGTTGGTGATATCTGTCAGGATGACCAGAACATGCATATCTTTTTCAAATGCAAGATACTCCGCTGCTGTCAGTGCCATACGTGGTGTTGCGATACGCTCGATTGCCGGGTCATTCGCAAGGTTTACAAACAATACTGTTCTGTCGAGTGCTCCTGTCTCACGGAAGCTTTCGATAAAGAAGTTAGACTCCTCGAAAGTAATACCCATAGCAGCAAATACAACCGCAAAGTTTTCATTTGTTCCAAGTACCTTTGCCTGGCGGGCAATCTGTGCAGCCAGCTGCGCATGCGGCAGACCGGATGCTGAGAAGATTGGAAGCTTTTGTCCGCGAACCAGTGTATTCAGTCCATCAATTGCAGATACTCCTGTCTGGATAAACTCCTCCGGATAACATCTCGCTGCCGGATTCATTGGCAGACCATTGATATCCATTCTGGCATCCGGAAGGATCTGCGGACCTTCATCGATCGGATTACCAAGTCCATCAAAGACACGTCCAAGCATATCTTCTGATACGCCAAGTTCCATGCTTCGTCCAAGAAATCGTACTTTGCTGTTGGAGAGGTTAATACCTGTTGAACTTTCAAACAGCTGTACAAGAACATCGTTTCCGTTCACTTCCAGAACCTTACATCTTCTTGTCTCACCACTCGCCAGCTCGATTTCTCCAAGCTCATCATATGTTACGCCTTCTACTCCATGCACCAGCATCAGAGGTCCGGCGACTTCCTGAATGGTTCTATATTCTTTTGGCATTTAACCTTCCTCCTTTACAAATGCTGCTGCAATCTGAGCGCTTAATGTCTCATCAACCTGCTTAAATTCTTCGTCAAGCTTATCTTCTGTCACATATTTAAACGTCCGATCTGCTCTCTGACCGGCATATTGATCAGATCCTGCAAAGATGCACCACCTGAAAGTGCCTCCACTGCCTTCTCATAAAATGCCATGACCAGCTTCATCATCATATGCTGTTTTTTCAGCGAAGTATACGTATCGATCTCATGGAAAGAGTTCTGATGCAGGAAATCTTCACGGATGGATCTGGCCGCCTCCATTTTCAGCCGGTCACCCGGTGAAAGAGCATCCATACCTACCATTTTTACGATCTCCTCCAGCTCTGCCTCTTCCTGCAGAAGTGTCATCATCTTCTGACGGCCTTCCATCCAGTCTTCAGCGACCTGTCCGTTAAACCATTTTTCCATCATCATCCAGATACAGAGAGTAACTCTTCAACCAGTTGATTGCCGGGAAATGTCTCTTGTATGCCAGGGAAGCATCCAGTCCCCAGAACACTTTGACGATACGAAGTGTAGCCTGAGATACCGGCTCAGATGTATCACCACCTGGAGGAGATACTGCTCCGATAACGGAAAGTGCTCCTTCTCTTCCTTCTTTTCCAAGAGAAACTACATGTCCGGCACGCTCATAGAACTGAGCTAGACGACTTCCAAGATAAGCTGGATATCCTTCTTCACCAGGCATCTCTTCCAGACGTCCTGACATATCACGAAGTGCCTCAGCCCAACGGATGTTGAGTCTGCCATAAGTGCTACAGAATATCCCATATCACGGAAATATTCAGCAATTGTAATTCCTGTATAAATAGATGCCTCACGCGCTGCAACCGGCACGTCTGATGTGTCTGCGATCAGAACGGTTCTCTGCATCAAAGGCTGTCCTGTCTTCGGATCCTTCAATTCCGGGAACTCATTCAGAACATCTGTCATCTCATTTCCACGCTCACCACATCCGATGTAGACAACCAATATCTGCCTCGGCCCATTTGCAAGCTGATGCTGGATCACTGTCTTTCCACTTCCGAAAGGTCCCGGAACGGCTGCAACACCGCCCTTGGCGATTGGGAAGAATGTGTCGATGACACGCTGTCCTGTTACAAGTGGCATTTCCGGCGGAAGTTTCTTCTTATACGGACGACCGCGACGAACCGGCCACTTCTGCATCATAGTTAATTCTTTTTCGCCTTTTTCTGTTTCAACAACTGCTACAATATCTTCTACTGTTAAATGTTCCTTCTTTGATTTCCTTGATTGTTCCTTTAATTCCATAAGGAACCATGATCTTCTGCTGTACAAGAACTGTTTCCTGAACTGTACCGATCACATCTCCTGTCTCTACTTCATCTCCAACCTTTACAGTAGGAACAAACTCCCATTTCAGATTTCTCTTAAGAGACGGAACTTCAACTCCTCTTTTCAGGTTGTTTCCGGAAATCTTCATAATATCATCCAGTGGTCTCTGGATTCCGTCATAAATACTTGCGATCAGACCAGGTCCTAATTCTACAGACATTGGAACATCCATAGATTCAACCGGTTCTCCAGGTCCGAGACCTGATGTCTCTTCATATACCTGGATGGATGCCTCGTCACCGTGCATCTCAATGATCTCTCCGATCAGACGCTGTTCCGATACACGGACAACGTCAAACATATTCGCATCACATTCCCTCTGCGATAACAAGAGGTCCTGCGACTTTTTTAATCACTCCTGTGCTCATTCGCTTACTCCTCCAAACAGAATATCTGATCCGACGGCCTGCTCGACCGTCTTCTTCACGCCTTCAACTCCGGCTCCTGTATTCCCCGACACACCCGGGATCTGAATAATCGCCGGAAATGTCTGCTCGCCGTACTTGTTGATTTCTGACGGAATCTGTGCAGCCACAGCCTCTGTAATATAGATAATGCCGTAATTTCCTTCTGCAAGCTGGCGAAGCTTTGCCTTCGCCTCATCCCGGTCTTTCACAGGGCAGATGCTAAGACCGAGGGTGGCAAATCCATAGATACTGTCATAATCGCCCATTACTGCAATCTTATACATACATCTCCCTTATCCTTTCCCGGATTGCTTCATCCGGAAATTCATTCTGCTTTCCGGTCAGTATAATCCGTACTGTCTTGATCTCATTTTGTCTGGCTAACAGATACGCCAGAAGCGGTCCAACAGAAAATGATTCGTATTTCTGTGACCTCATGGAATCTGTCATTTTATTATCACACCAGCGTTCAAATGCAGACGGTGATATACGCAGTGCATCGGCACCTTCACGATAAGATGTTCCTTCCAGATACTGTGCGATCTCCTCCGCACCGGCCAATGCTGCCTGTGTCAGCTGATCCACATTGATCTCGGAACAATTTACCATTGCTTTTTTCATAAATTCTGCATTTTTTCCTGTCTTCTGAGATCTTACTGCAATCTTAATATCAGCGATTGCAACTGCTGTCTGTGCATACTCTTCAATGATCTTTTCACCTGATTTTTTCCCTGCTTCCAGCATAGCTTCCAATGTTGCGCGATCAATAATAAGATCGCACAGCTGTCCGTCTCTTGTGTGAAGCAGAGTGTCAAATGCTTCTCTTGCTGTTGCCGGCATATTACCCGGCAGCTTATCAAATTCTTTGTTCTGGACAAGTGCAAACATCTCTTCTCCAGGAATCTCACAGTCATCGTAAAAATGTTTTTATTCTCTACTTCCGTACACACTTCTTTGATCGCTGCTTTCAGATTGTGATAAAGTTTGGAAGTGACAGAACATCGAATACATGCATATCCGGTGCCACCTCACGGATTGTCTGCCACATCTTCTCCTCTTCCTTATTCAGAACTTCATCTGCATCCAACGTTCCTGCTGTCAGATCTCCCCAGCCCTTTTCAACCAGAAGCTGTAGAGCCTGTTCTGCACTCTTGCACGCAAGAAGCTGTTCAATCACTGCATTCGTTAAAAGAGAGACTTCCAGTGCACGGATTCTGGCAACCGCATAGGTATATTTTGTCTTACTCAAGATTATCCCTCCTTGCGGCTACACTGCTGTAAACAGCTGCCGGTTCACTTTATCTGATAACTCTTCTCTTCTTGCATCAAACAACGCTTTGATCGTACAATTTTCTTCGATGCCGCCATAGGTCAGGATAAATCCCCCATCTATTCCGTCCGGCACTGTCTCTGTAAGTTCCAGGCTTCCGCCTTTCTTTCTTCGCTGTTTCATATACTTTTTCCATATACCCTTGAGGCATACGTTTTCTGTCTTTCTCTGTAAAACAGATGGTTCCTGCTTCCGGAAGTACATACTTCTCAAGAACCTTTTCAAGCATTGTAAAATAAGCTGCATCATCAAGTTCTCCGACTGCTTTATAAGCATCTTCAAGAACTTCTCTGATCACTTCCTGTTTCGCCTCAAGTACTGCCTTGCGCTTTCTCATATCTGATGAAGAGGCCAGGCGTTTCACAGAATCTTCTGCTCTGGCTTCTGCCTGTGCGATGATCTTCCGTGCATCCTTCTCTGCCTGTACTTTTGCTTCCCCAATTATAGAATCCGCCTGTGCGTGTGCCTGTGCGAGTATCTCTTTTGCATTCTCCTGCGCCTCTGCGATTATCTGCGCTTTCATTTTGTCAAGTCCACTCATCTCCACGCTCTCCTTTTTATTTATTTCTTACAGCTGGATACCACTTACTGCGAGGAAGGAAATCAGAAGAGCCAGGATCGCATATGTCTCAACCATCGCCGGGAACAGCATAGCTTTACCAAACTGCTCTGGCTTCTTTGCTACGATTCCGATAGAAGCTGCTGCTGTCTTTCCCTGTGCGATACCTGAGATCAGTCCAACGATACCGATTGGGAGACAAGCTGCAAGAATCATAAGTCCTGACTGAACGCTAACTTCTACTCCGCCACCGCCGAGGATACCGATTTTAGAAAGTGTAATAAATCCAACAAGCAGACCATACAGTCCCTGTGTACCTGGGAGCAGCTGCATGATAAGTACTTTAGCGAATTTACTAGGGTCTTCTGTAACAACACCTGATGCTGCCTGTCCTGCGATACCTACACCCAACGCAGATCCTGCGCCTGCGAATAATACTGCGATTGCTGCACCTAATAATCCATATACAACTCCAAGTTCACCTGCTATATTCATAATGTTGTTTCCTCCTTAACATCAACATATTTCGTATTTTCTTTAAAAGGCTCGAATGCTTTTCCGCCGCCTTCATAAAATTTTCCGAAGAATTCCACAAACTGTAAACGGTTTGTGTGTACATAAGCTCCCAGCAGATTGATTGCCAGGTTCAATACATGTCCTACAATGAAGATCACAATGAAAAGGATCACACCGATCACATTGTTTGGAAGCATTGCTCCCATCTGGTTGATAACGGATGCGATAACTCCTGTTGCAAGTCCCAGTGCAAGAAGTCTTGAATAGGACAATGCATCACTGAGCCATCCTGTCACGTTATACAAATCATACGCTCCAAGCGCAAGCCGAAGCGCGGATTCTTGTTTGCTCTTCCTGACATCAGCACAATACCGATTGCTCCACCCGCAGCCATCACTTTTGCAGCAGTGTTCAAAGCTGCCGGGAACACGATCGTAGTCTGTGCGATCGATGCGAAAATGTCACTTGGAAGCAGCATCAGAATCAACCCGATCAGCATCGCAAACCAAAGTACAACGTCACAGATAAAATCTACAACCTTACCATCTTTTAAACACAGATAACCTTTAATTCCAAGTCCTACGAACAAATGAATTGTTCCAAATAACAAAGAATAAACCAGAAGTTTCATTGGATCATTCAATGGAACAAACCAAAGTGCCGGAACTGTTACCGTATGTCCGAAGAATTTTTCTGAAACAATGTCTACGATATTTCCAAAATATCCTCCAAATAGAACGCCCCATACAAGTGTAGATACTCCACAGTAGAAGAACAGTTTCAAAGATTTTGCCATGCTCTGTGACATTCTTGGATATTTCTTCACAAGAATCGCACACACAATTGCAACAACTGCTCAATACGCTGCATCTGACAACATCATTCCGAAGAAAAATACATAAAAGAATGACATGATCGTTGTCGGATCGATCTCTCCGGCATGCGGTAATCCGTAAGATTCTACAATGCTTCCATGTTTGTAGAGAATGGGTTATTCTTTAAAATAACCGGTGCTTCTTCACCTTCTTCAATGTCTTCAATATCTACCATACAGTTATATTTCTCTGTCAAAGATTTCTCTACCGGATCTGACTCACATGCCGGTATATATCCACTTATCACAAATGTACGCTTTGACTGAAGAAGCTCTCCGAGAACTGCATACTTATCTGCTCGGACTCTGTAATAATCTGCTACGGCCTGAAGTTCTTTTCTTTTGGAAGCCAGGCTCTTAAGTTCTGCCTCGCACTGTGTCATCCGCTCTCTTGACGCTGCTATCTCTGTTTCCAGTACTTCCTTCTGCTCTTTTGGTGTCTTGTTCCAGTTCTGGGACGGTCTTGCAAATCCTGCACTCCGAAGTGCTTCTTCCACTGTCTGGAGTTGTTCCTTCAAGCAGATGACTGCAATGCAGATCATATTAGATTCTGCTGAAACTAAATGTACATCGACTCCTGTTTTCTCCATCACTTCCGGAGTCTTCTCAAGTAGAATGGAATAAATGTTCTCAAGAGTAAGCTCTCCCGGCATTGTTCCCAGGATCAAAGCAGTCCTTTTTGTCTTCCCTTCCTGAAGCGGAACATCTAATGCCATCCACGGCATCAGACTTTCAATCTGATTCTCAATCTTTGCTATGCCTGCTCTAAGCTCAGCATACTCGCGATCAAGATCATAAATTTCGCGGGCTGTCTTGATCAATTCCGGTCCAGATATCTGAACCTTTTCTTCCAACTCGCGATCGATCAGTTCTTTTCCTTCCAGCGAAGAAAGTAATGACTTTTTCTCCGGAGCGTAAGCATCCAGAATCCCCAGTGCCTGATCTGCTGCCGTTGCCGCTTTTTCAAATTTCATCCGCTGTCCGGTTGTGTCCATCTTTTGGAAGAATGCATCCTCTTCTTTGTCCCTGTCAACTTCAAGAACTCCAAGATGCTGTAACTGTTCCAGGATTGCTTTTCGATCTTTCTTCAGGGCACAGATGCTGATTTTCTGCATCTTAAGTACCGCCATAATCTTATCCCTCCTTTTTTGTTACGACCACATGGATCAGATTAATTCAGAAAGAACCAGCTGCACTGCTGCACCCTTTTTCTCTCTTGCAGAAACCTTCAGCTCTTCGATCACATCTTTGAGCTTCTCTGCTTCTTTATCTTCCTGATTTTTCGCCTCTTCTCTGGCTTTCTCATCCAGTCCACCGGCAGTTCTTTTTGCCTCTTCTATAAGTTCTTCATGAATCTGCTTTGCCTGAAGAGATGCATCTTTCAGAATCTGTTCTTTTTGTTCCTGCGCTTTTACAAGAATCTCTTCTGCCTGCTGTTCTGCTTCTTTAATTGACCGGATTGTCTCATCCACCATAGTATCTACACCACCTTTCTTGTCTCCCCCTTTTTATTGTTCTTATGTGATTTTGAACAATAAGATTTCTTCGCTGCATGTTGTTACCGCACATTAATATCTAAGGATTACGCTGTTCGCAGCACGTATCAATATATTATTACCATACTTTTCTATCCTATTCTCTTTCTGTTTGTAACTTTCGCACAACGATGTTATTTTAAACATAGCATATTTTGTCGTAATAATCAAACTTTTTATTAGATTTTTATAAATAATTTTTAGATTACTAAATATTTCGTCTATTTTTTGTAGTTTATTAAACGTTTTTTGTCTATTTGTATAATATCTGATTATTCTTTCTCTTTGCGCTCTGTTTATAAGACATCTGATTTTGTACATCTTATCTTCTCGAATTTTGCACATCTTGTTAAGCAAATAGACCATTCCATCTGCGAGAATATAAAACTAGTCAATGAAAATAGGGGGATACTGTTACCCCAAAACTGCAGAAATGCGAAGCTAGTCAACGAATGCAGCAGGATCCGTTACCCAAGAATTAAAGAAATGCGAGATAGGTCAACAACGACAGGGGATACTTTTACCCGAAAATTCAAAAAACACAAAGCTAGTCAATGAATGCAATAGGATCTGTTACCCCAAAACTGTAAAAACAGAAAACAAGTCAAAAAGGAACAGGATCAAACCTTTTATAACTGGATTTGACCCTGTTCCTTTTTCACTTTATTTCCAATGAAGTTCATGCAGTTCTCCACTTAAATTCATCCCTGCGAATCCATTCTGTCGCAGTGCTTCATACAACACAATTGCCACCGAATTACCAAGATTCAATGAGCGGATATCTCCATTCATCGGGATTCTCATACAGTCTTCCTCATGCTCTACAAGAATCTCTTCCGGGATTCCTGCGCTCTCTTTCCCGAACATAATATAGCAATCCGGCTCATAATCTACTTCTGTGTAGACTTTGTGCGCTTTTGTCGTTGCCATATAGATTTTTGCTCCCGGATTCTTTTCAAGAAAATCCTGATAATCAATATAAGTTGTCACATCAAGATCGTTCCAGTAATCCATGCCTGCGCGCTTTAATGATTTCTCATTCAGCTTAAATCCCAATGGCTCGATCAAATGAAGCCTTGTCCCTGTTGCTACACAGGTTCTTCCGATATTTCCTGTATTTGCCGGAATTTCCGGCTCATAAAGTACAATATTTAACATATTTATCGCCTCTTCTATCTTCTTATTCTTCTGATTCTTTTCGCTCTTTCCACCAGCGGCTCAGTTCATCCGGTGCCGGACGATCCAGATAACGGGTTTCTTCTCCATTTACAAGTGTTCTTGCATTCTGTTCTTTTACAAATCCGATCCTTACTGCCGGAACACCTGCATTCTTCAAGCTTTCCAACGTCTCTTCTCCATGCTCTGTCAGCACAAGATAACTTCCGGCCGATGTAAGAAGATATGGATTTAACTGAAAGAATTCACAGATTTCCACTGTCTCCTGCTTAAGTGCAAGTTTTGAGAAATCAATCTCAAATCCTGTCTTTTCTGCCTCTGCAAGTTCCCATAATCCGCAGAGTACACCTCCATCCCCACACTGTCTGCTCTTCGCTTCTTCCGGAAGCTTTAAAATCTGTTCCGGAAGTATAAGTGATTCCTTGCAACGCTTTGTTTTTTCTATAAAAGATGGTGTTAAATCTTGTACGAAGATCTGCCTCTGCCTCTTCAACCAATCGCAGCGTTCCTTCCAATCCCGTATAGCCGCAAAGGATGATTTCCGTTCCCGGAATCCATTTTTTCATCTGCTGTTTTGAATTTTTTTTCACGCCAACAGCAGTAATATGAATCACTGTCCGCAAAACATACTCTGCACTTTCAGCCTGTACACAGGTAATGGCAAGTCCTATCTCCTCACAGATCTCTGTCAGGATTCTCATGATATCTTTTAATTCCTGCTCGTCAGAACTTTCAGGAAACAAAATCTGTACGGAAACCGCTGTTGGTCTGACTCTCTTTGCCGCAAGATCTCCTGCTGATTTAATCACTGCATATTTCACCTGTGCCGGTGCTTTTCCACTTACTGAAGCGCTACTCCAGACAAAATCCTTTTCGTCAGATATCAGTTCAGAACTACTTTCTTCCCACGCAGTTTTTCCTGTTGATTCCTGTTTCCTTTTTGGATCTGTTTCTTTACAGAACGATTCCAGATCGTCTGCGTTACTCTCCCTGTCCGCATCACACTCTCCTTAGACCAGATATGGAATCACCATCGTTGCAACCATTGCAACAATAACCACCAAAATAATAATTGACACCAAACGTCTTACTTTTTTATCATAAAAATTCATCTTTTTTCTCCATTTCCATTAACAAAACCATATGCAAATATCTTTCTAATATCTGCAACTCTGTACTAATCCTCTATTATATAAATCGCCGCATCCTGATTCAGCTTATTTCTATGTCTGTAATCAAAAAGATGCAACTTCCATTCAATCGCTCCAGATGAGTCATCTTTCGCAGTTGGCGACTGTCGTATCCTTCATAATCCTTCAGATACTTGTGCTCTTCTGCCTCTTTCTTATAAAATTCAGACGCTACATCCTTTTCTACTTTGCTCTCTCCAAGAAATGCCGGACGATTCTTCACATTATCTCTCAGGTAAAGATCTAAGTCATGCTTTCAAGCACCTTCTCTTTAAATCCGCTTCTTTCTTCTGCACTTCCTCTGAGCAGCTGAATTCTGCTAATTCTGATTCTACAAAGTCCCCACAATATCTCATAACGTGCAAGCCTTGAATGATTCAACCCAAACAAGCCTTTCTTCTCATAATAATTGCCCATTTTCTCATACATGGAAAATGCGGATGGAAACAATTCCACAAGAAGCCTCATCGTATGACTAAACTGAAAACTGTTATAGTAAACTTCCACCATCTCTTCCACTTTCTTCAGTCGGATCACATCACTGTATGGAAGCCATTTTGTTGAAAGCACTTCATACGGCGGACGATTCTGGAAAAGAAGTTCATACTCTTTCATCTTCTCATGCATCACAGATCCATGCAGTACTTTCAGAAATCCAAGCTGAAACTGATCCGGTTCCATAGCATAAACTTCATTAAAAGAATGCGCAAAACTATCATAATTCTCATATGGAAGACCTGCGATCAAATCTAAATGCTGATGCACATTTCCCTTCTCATGAATCCTTGCTACCTTATCACGTACTTTTCCAGATTCATGGAACGGTTGATTTCTTTGATCGTCTGTTTATTCGTTGACTGAATTCCAATTTCCAGCTGGATGAGTCCTGGACGCAAACTCCGGATCAACTCAATCTCTTCCTCATTCAGAAGATCTGCTGCCACTTCAAAATGAAAATTTGTAATCCCTTTATCATGCTCTTTGATATAATTCCAGATTGCCATTGCATGATCATGCTTACAGTTAAATGTTCTGTCAACAAACTTAACCTGTGGCACTTCATGATCAATAAAGAACTGCAATTCTTTCTTCACAAGCTCCAGGTTACGAAATCGAAGACATTTATCAATTGAAGAAAGACAATAACTACAAGAAAACGGACAGCCTCTGCTCGTCTCATAATAAATGATACGGTTCTTGAAATTCTCAATATCCCTATAGACAAACGGTACTTTACTCAGATCCATGATCTGTCGAAACGGTGTCGCAGCAATCTGTTTTTCCTCTTCCCGAAATGTAATTCCCTGAATGTTGATCAATTGAGCCGCACCACGTCCTTCATAATATGCTACGAGCTCTGCAAAAGTCTCTTCACCCTCTCCGCGCATGATACCTTCTGCCATCGGATATTTTTCCAGAACTTCTCTTGCATTATAAGAAACTTCCGGACCTCCAAGCCAGATCTTCGTATCCGGCAGAATCTTTGAAATCTCCTGTATCAATTGTCCTACTTCTGTCACATTCCATAAATAACAGGAAAGGCAGAGAACATCTGGTGCCTGCTTATAAATATCCATCAAAATCTCATCAAATGGCTGATTGATCGTATATTCAGAAATTGTGATATTGCTGGCCGGATGCTGCTCTTTCGCATATGCGCGCAGGCAATAGACCGCAAGATTTGAGTGGATGTACTTTGCATTCACCGCTGCAAGCAAAATCTTCATCTTTTTATAAACCTCTTTTCCTGTTAATAATGTATATTTGTAAACATTTTCCTTTTAGGTCTTACCTATCTATTCTGAATGAAGATGTAAGAAATGTCAAGATATGTGAAGTTGTGTATATAACAAAAAGGGAAAGCTATCGTTTACGATAACAACACAAATTGTGTCAGATTATCGTATGATAGCTTTCCCTTATTTTGCAGCTTTAATCAAAAGCCACCTCTTCTTCTGCTCCTCACGGAAATAACCCCAAATACTTTTCTGACAATCGGTCCTGCGAAGCACAGCTGCCAGAAGAATGCCATTGGGAAATTGAATACTGTTGTCTGGAACCACACAGCAATCATCTGATTTCCTGCATCCTTAAAGAGCAATGTTGCTGCAAGGCTCATCAGCGGCACATTCCAATGATGGATAAAACGGATATCGCCAGCACGATCATAAACGGATTATCTTTCTGTGGGTTCACGATCATAAATGCTTTCTTCTTTGCAATCGGTCCTACGAGAAAGAAATCTAGAACGAAAGCAATCGGTCCCATGATGATAAGTTCATGGAATGCTGCCAAAAAGACCTCATTACTCATTCCTCCCATATTCATGGAGATGTTGTAGCAGATCATTGCATAAACCATGACAAAAACCATCATGATTGTGAAAATTACTTCTTGAAACTTATTTTTTGGTCATAAAAAAATCCTCCTATCATGATAAGCGTAACAGATTGTGT
>ENA-OQHP01000409-OQHP01000409.1-human-gut-metagenome-genome-assembly--contig:-NODE-409-length-13757-cov-2.278723_pt1 | contig 13757 bp, 17 predicted proteins | sample MGYA00242563_ERZ504717 | MGnify/ENA primary metagenome ERZ504717 (study PRJEB26092, sample SAMD00036212) | human gut metagenome | host: Homo sapiens | study: EMG produced TPA metagenomics assembly of... | reverse complement strand
TCATTTTCCGTGCGGAATGAACGTACCTTTTAAAAATACAATAGGCGGTAAGCCTTTGTAAATGAAAAGCATACCGCCTATTTTATTGAGTATCAGCTATATCGTGCTATTCCTCGATTGCAGCCTGAGCCGCCGCCAGTCTGGCGATAGGCACGCGGAACGGAGAACAAGACACATAGTTCAAACCAACTTTGTGACAGAATTTCACTGATGAAGGCTCACCACCATGCTCACCGCAGATACCGCATTTCAAATCAGGACGAACTGAACGGCCTTTATCTACAGCCATTTCAATCAGCTGGCCCACACCATTTTGGTCGAGTACTTGGAACGGGTCTACTTTTAGAATCTTCTTTTCCAGATATACCGGCAAGAAAGAAGCAATATCGTCACGGGAATAACCGAAGGTCATCTGGGTCAAGTCATTGGTACCGAATGAGAAGTATTCTGCACGGCTGGCAATGCGGTTGGCTGTCAGCGCAGCACGCGGAATTTCAATCATGGTACCTACTTTGAACGGAATTTCCATACCTTCTTTTTCAAATAATGCTGCTGCTGCATCACGGATCACCTTTTCCTGAGCTTCGAATTCATACAGGATACCGGTCAAGGGAACCATTATTTCGGGATGCGGATCATATCCTTCTTTCTTCAGTTCAATTGCAGCACCTAGAATCGCTTGAGTCTGCATCTCTGTGATTTCGGGATAGGTGTTACCCAAACGACAGCCGCGGTGACCTAACATCGGATTGTGTTCACACAGGCTTTCCACACGTTTTTTGATTTCCTGTACGGTTACGCCCATTGCCTTAGCCATTTCTTCCTGACCTTTTGCATCATGGGGAACGAACTCATGCAAAGGAGGATCGAGCAGACGAACATTTACCGGACATCCGTCCATAGCCTTGAAGATACCTTTGAAGTCGGCTTTTTGGAAGGGGAGCAATTTAGCCAATGCTTTTCTACGTCCTTCTACATCCGGTGACAGGATCATCTCACGCATAGCGACAATCTTTTCAGCATCAAAGAACATGTGTTCCGTACGGCAAAGACCGATACCTGAAGCACCAAAAGCGCGGGCCACTTCCGCATCATGCGGAGTATCAGCGTTAGTGCGGACATTCAGCTTTGTGTATTTGTTGCAAAGATCCATCAATGCAGCGAAATCGCCTGAAACTTCGGCTGCTTTGGTTTCCACTTTACCTTTATATACTTCACCGGTAGTACCGTTCAGAGAGATGAAGTCACCTTCTTTTAAAGTAATACCTTCAATTTCTACGGTACGTGTCTTATAATCTACATTGATAGCACCAGCACCCGATACGCAGCACTTACCCATACCACGGGCCACAACCGCAGCGTGAGATGTCATACCGCCACGTGCAGTCAGGATACCTTCGGCAACGGCCATACCTGCCAGGTCTTCCGGCGAAGTTTCGATACGTACCATGACCACCTTTTTACCATCGGCAGCCATTTAGCAGCATCATCGGCGAAGAACACAATCTGACCGGTAGCGGCACCCGGAGAAGCGGGCAAACCACGAGTCAAAACTTTCGCTTCTTTCAACGCTTTCTTGTCGAACACAGGGTGAAGCAGTTCGTCTAATTTATTAGGTTCGCAACGCTCCAATGCGGTTTTTCATCAATCATGCCCTGGCGCAACAAGTCCATGGCGATTTTTACCATGGCAGCTCCGGTACGTTTACCGTTACGGGTCTGCAAGAACCATAATTTACCTTCCTGTACGGTAATTCCATATCCTGCATGTCGCGATAGTGGTTTTCCAGTTTGGTCTGCAGGGCATCCAGTTCTTTGTAGATTTCCGGCATAGCTTCTTCCATAGAGGGGTATTTGGCTACGCGTTCTTCTTCAGAAATACCTGCACGTTCTGCCCAACGCTGAGAACCGATTTTGTGATTTGTTGCGGGGTACGGATACCGGCCACAACATCTTCACCTTGTGCGTTGATCAAATATTCGCCATTAAACAAATCCTCACCGTTACCTGCGTCACGAGAGAAGCAAACACCGGTAGCCGAAGTATCACCCATGTTACCGAATACCATGGCTTGTACGCTTACAGCAGTACCCCATTCGGCAGGAATACCTTCCATTTTGCGGTAAAGAATGGCGCGTTCGTTCATCCAGCTGCGGAATACAGCACAAATGGCACCCCAAAGTTGTTCGTATGCACAGGTCGGAAAATCTTGTCCGGTCTGTTCTTTTACAGCAACTTTAAAGCGTTTAACCAGTTCTTTAAGGTCTTCCACTTCCAATTCGTTGTCGAGCTTCACACCTTTTTCTTCCTTTACTTTTTCGATAATTTCCTCGAAAGGATCGATGTCTTCCTTGTTCACCGGTTTCATACCCAATACCACGTCACCATACATTTGTACGAAACGACGGTAAGAATCCCATGCGAAACGGGGGCGTCCGGTCTTGCGGCTCAAGCCTTCCACCACTTCGTCATTTAAACCTAAATTAAGGATGGTATCCATCATACCCGGCATAGAAGCGCGGGCACCCGAACGTACAGAAACCAGTAACGGGTTCTCTACATCTCCAAACTTGGAATTCATCAGATTTTCGATGTTGGCGATAGCTTTCTCAACATCCGCTTTCAGCAGTTCTACTACTTTATCTTTACCTAACTCATAATATTCGCTACAAACTTCTGTGGTGATTGTAAATCCCGGAGGTACGGGAACACCGATTAGATTCATTTCAGCCAGGTTAGCGCCTTTTCCACCAAGCAGATTTCTCATGTCTGCTTTTCCTTCAGCTTGTCCATTACCAAAGGTGTAAACTCTTTTTTTATCCATAATAAATGTATTTAAAGTTAACTCGCTCAAAAAATGTAATCGCAAAACTATACATATTTTAATTATCTCCAAATCTTTTACTGAAAAAAATAGTGGAAATTGCAATTTCTACTTTGCAATTTTAATATCTTACGATTTATGAGGCAATATTCAGGGAAAATGCTTAAATTTGTCCCCAAATTAACTTATTCAGAAAAGTGGCTAGAAAGAAGAAAGAACTTCCATTATTAGAGAAGATAACCATAATAGATGTAGCTGCCGAAGGAAAAGCTTTGGCGAAAGTGAATGACCTGGTAGTATTTGTGCCTTATGTAGTGCCCGGTGATGTGGTGGATTTACAAGTGAAGCGTAAGAAAAATCATTATGCAGAAGCTGTGGCTGTGAAATTCCATGAGTATTCTCCTGTGCGTGCAGTACCCTTCTGCCAGCATTATGGTATATGTGGTGGTTGTAAGTGGCAGTGTCTGCCATATACAGAACAAATAAAGTATAAGCAAAAGCAGGTGACGGATAATCTGACCCCGTATCGGCAAGATCGATTGACCGGAATTTCACCTATCATGGGGTCGGAAAAACGGAGTTTTACCGTAATAAGTTGGAATTTACGTTTTCTAACAAACGTTGGCTGACAGAGGAAGAGGTAAAGGAAGATGTGAAGTACGATCAGATGAACGCCGTAGGTTTCCACATTCCCGGTGCATTTGACAAGGTACTGGCTATAGAAAGTGCTGGTTACAGGATGATATCAGCAACCAGATACGCAATGCGATTCGTGACTATGCATACGAACACAATTATTCTTTCTTTAATCTGCGTTCTCAAGAAGGAATGCTTCGCAACTTGATGATCCGTACTTCGAGTACGGGTGAGCTTATGGTGTTGCTGCAATGCAAGATTGTGGAAGAGAGCGAAATGGATCTGATGAAGCAACTGCTGGCTTTCGTGGCAGAACATTTTCCGCAGATTACTTCCTTATTATATGTAGTCAATAACAAATGCAATGATACCATTAACGATCTGGAGGTAATGGTGTTCAAAGGCAACGATCATATTTTCGAGGAAATGGAGGGGTTGCGCTTCAAGATAGGAGCAAAATCATTTTATCAGACTAATTCCGGACAGGCGTATAATCTTTATAAGGTGGCCCGTAATTTTGCCGGATTGACCGGTAAAGAATTGGTGTATGATCTTATACAGGGACTGGAACCATAGCCAACTTTGTTTCACGCCAGGCAAAGAAAGTGATTGGTATCGAATATGTGCCTGAAGCAATAGAAGATGCTAAAGTGAATTCGGCAATTAATGGCATTGACAATACCTTATTTTATGCCGGTGACATGAAGGATATCCTCACTCAGGAGTTTATCAACCAACATGGTCGTCCTGATGTTATAATCACTGATCCTCCGCGTGCCGGAATGCACAATGATGTGATTAATACAATTCTTTTTGCTGAACCTCAGCGGATTGTGTATGTTAGCTGTAATCCTGCCACCCAGGCACGTGATTTGTCTTTGTTAGATGCCAAATACAAGGTGATGGCCGTGCAACCCGTAGATATGTTCCCTCATACGCATCATGTGGAAAATGTGGTGTTGCTGGAAAAAGAGGATAATCCGGATAGTTCAATTATAAATTGTTTAAACAGTAAATAGAATTATGTCAAGAGGTAAGAATAGTGATTCCGGCAGGCCAAAGGCGAGAAGTGTTGCCCGATATACTATATATAATGTGACGGAGCCCGCTGAGCTGATGGATTTTCTGATGCGGAAAATGGCGGGAATCAGTCGTAGCAAGGTAAAGGCGTTGCTTGCCAACCGCGTGATTTTGGTAGATAATGTGATTACTACCCAATATAATTTCGCATTGAAACCAGGTATGAAAGTGCAGATATCCAAGGTGAAGAATAATCGTGAGTTTAAACATCCGATGCTGAAACTGGTATACGAGGATGCTTATATCTTGGTGGTGGAAAAGAAGGAGGGACTGCTTTCTGTCAGCACAGAACATCAGAAGGAGCGTACTGCACAACATATTTTGAATGAGTATGTAAAACGTTCACATCGTTTCAACCGCGTATTTGTAGTACATCGTCTGGACCGTGAAACTTCGGGGTTGATGATGTATGCCAAAGATGAAAAAACCCAGAATACTTTACGTGATAATTGGCATGATATTGTGACGGACCGCCGTTATGTGTCTATCGTTTCTGGTGATATGGAGAAAGATTACGGTACTGTAGAGTCTTGGTTGACCGACCGGAAATTGTATGTCAGTTCCAGTCTGTAGGATAATGGGGAAGGTAAGTTTGCGGTCACTCATTATAAAACAATAAAGCGGGCCAATGGATATTCATTGGTGGAGTTGGATTTGGAAACAGGACGTAAGAATCAGATTCGTGTGCATATGTTGGATTTAGGTCACCCTGTTGTTGGTGACCGGCGCTATGGCAGTGAGTGTGATCCTTTAGGACGATTGGCGTTACATGCTTCAAGTTATGTTTCTATCATCCGGTAACAAAAGAGTTGATGGAGTTTGAAACTCCTTATCCTACGGCATTTAAAGGATTAATGCAGAAAAAATAGAAAATTTCTTCTGTTAAAATTAAATATAAGGCTTCTTTGCTTTTATTTTGGGCAGAGGTTAAGAATAAAAAAGCAATATCCATCCATTTACCAAACTGTAGACGGATGGATATTGTTGTTTTTAGAGATTTGGCTGTTTCATTATTAAACTGCCTTTCTTAATGCAAGAATGGTCATGTAGTCCGATTTCCCAATGTTGTATTGATGAATAAAAAGGCTGAAATTCAAGATAAATTTGATTCAGCCTCTTTATTATTGTATCGGCGAAGTGATATTGAATAAAAGAGTTTTTTCAATAGATGTGATCATATAAAATCTCTAACGCACGTATGTCTACATGAAGCTACGCATATGTATGTACGGGTTTGTGCGTATGTATGTGAGTGTGAATCATATAAATCCCCCAAATATAAGGACGTTTTTAAAAAAGATCAAGAGCTTTTCAAATAACAACAGGAACTTTTTGGAAAAGATAACGAGCTTTTTTAAACGTTTTGATCTTTTTATTCGATATCGGAACTCTGTAAACTGCTATTTCGTGGAAGTACATCTCTTTCATATGCATTTTTGAAATGAAAAAGTCTGAAAGTACCCTGCTTTATATCAAACAGGAATACTTTATAAAAAAGAATATATAGTTGACAGCAAGCGTATTATGCGAAAATCTGCTTTAAAATATAGTGAGGGTATGAGGGCATAAGTGAGAGCAAATATTTTTACTGTAATCATGTAAGCTATTTATAATTAGATTGTTATATGTAAAATGAGAGCATGAGGGCATAAGCATTCCAGAATAATAATGAGTATGATGTTGGTTTGCTGGAATAAAAATGATACCGACTTATCACAAGCCGGTATCACGAAAAAATAATCACTTTATTATTTTGTAATCATCCAGCTTTGTGCGCTCACAAAGCACGGGGAATAAAAAGTTATTTATATACTAACACTGTAAACAACTACTTTCACAAGCTATTGTTTACTCACCTAATAAAAGGTAGCTTAACAAATATCACTTAATGTTCATTTTTTGTTTGACATTACAAAGGTAACACAAAAATTGAAAATTATACTATATAGTTCTAATAACGGATAATATTGCAGTAATTTAGGCGTTATTTGAGCCATTTATCTAACCAACTAAAGAAAGTGCGTTGCCATAACACCCCATTTTGCGGTTTCAATACCCAATGATTCTCATCCGGATATAATAAAAGTTCGGCCGGAACACCGCGCAATACAGCTGCATTGAACGCCGACATACCTTGTGAAGCAAGAATTCTGTAATCCTTTTCACCGTGAATGCAGAGAATGGGAGTGTCCCATTTATCAACGAAACGATGGGGAGAGTTGGCAAAGGTACGTTGTGCCGTTGCATTGTTTTTGTCCCAATATGCACCACCATATCCCAGTTGGCGAACCACATTTCTTCTGTTTCCAGATATTGCTGCTCCATATTGAATATACCATCGTGTGCGATAAATGCTTTAAAACGTTGTCATGGTGTCCCGCCAGCCAATAGACGGAGAATCCGCCGAAGCTGGCACCTACGCATCCCAAACGATTAGTATCTACATATGGTTCTTTTGAAATATCATCTATGGCTGACAAATAGTCTTTCATACATTGACCTCCATAGTCACCGCTAATTTGTTCCAACCATTCCATGCCGAATCCAGGTAGCCCACGACGATTCGGAGCAATGATAATATAATCGTTGGCTGCCATAATCTGGAAGTTCCAGCGGTAGCTCCAGAATTGGCTGACGGGACTTTGCGGGCCACCTTCACAGAATAATAAAGTAGGATACTTCTTGTTTGCGTCAAAATTGACGGGATAGATCACCCATGAAAGCATTTGCTTGCCATCGGTAGTTTTGGTCCATCTTTCCTCCACTTTGCCCAAATTCAGCTGTTTAAAGATGTGATCATTCTCGTGTGAGAGTTGCGCCACTTGCCCGTCGGCAGGAGTGAGGGTGTAGATTTCATCGGCGGCACTGATAGAGTGACGTTTGGTAATTATTTTATCGCCCGCCATGGCTACTGATCCGTAGTCATACATGCCATCAGTCAGTTTTTTATATCACCATTCAGATTGGCACTGTATACCATGCTGGTTCCATGCCATACACCGACAAGTACAGACTTTGCGAATCATTGTTCCAGCAATAGTCATCTACGCCTGATTCAAAACTTTCGGTAACAAATGTCTTTTGACCGTCATCTAAATTGTAGATGCACAGGCGGTTCCGGTCACTTTCGTAACCATCGCGCTCCATGCTTTGCCATGCAATGTATTTGCCGTTGGGGCTGAATTTAGGATTGGTGTCATATCCTTTCATTTCATCTGTTCCATTTGAATCTTTTCCATTCGGTTTGCACAGGTTCAGTGTTGTGCCTTTTCTATATTATAAAGGTATATATCCGAGTCGTAGATACTGCGTATGCCAATCCTTGCTTTTTCCGGCTGGTGTAAGCTATTTGTTTAGAGTCGTTGCTCCAAGCCAGCTGCTCGATACCTCCGAAAGGTTCATTGGAGCTTCAAACGGCTCACCTTCCATGATATCGGTGGCTGCTCCCATCATGTTACCATCAAAATCAGCGATAAAAGGATGTGGAATACTTTCTACCCATTCATCCCAATGTTTATACATCAGGTCGTTTACAATGATACCGCTGGCTTTGGGCAGGTCAGGGTAGAGGTCTACGGTGCGTTGGCCGTATTTTATTTGTGAGATGAAAAGAATCTTTTTGCCATCCGGTGAAAAAGAGAATCCTTCTATGTTTCCTTTGAAATCGGAAATGATACGGCGTTCCGTACCGTCAGGATTCATCTCCCAAATTTGGCTGCCACCACTTTCATTGCATAAGAATGCGATTTTTGTTCCGCCTTTTATCCATTGAGGCTCGCTTTCATTCCATGCTGTTTGAGTAAGCAGGGTGTTGTTCTTTCCATCGGCATCCATTACGTAAATTACATGATGGCTTTTGTTTTCGGGAACACTATAATAGGCTACGGTGTAGGCTATCTGTTTGCCATCGGGGGAAATACTCAGACTGCCTATGCGTCCCATTGCCCACAGGCTTCGGGGGTAAGACGACCGTCTTTGATGGTGATTTCTTGCTTGCCTATAATGGGCTCGTAGCCCTGTCCTTCCTGTTTCACTTCGGTACAGGAAGAAGCTAGCATAAGTGCTGCTGCCATGATGGTTGCGCTTGATTTATTCATATCTAAAAATTGTTTTTGATGATTAACTGATTGCAAAAATACGTATAAAAGCCGGTGATGTGAAATGTTCCTGCATATTTGTTTTGTTTCTTTGTGTGTCTGTGGAAGGGTGTCTTTGCAAAGAAGAGCAAATATAGAGGTAACCGGTATATATAAAAAAACAGCAAAGACCGCTGTTTTATATATGCCGGTCTTCGCTGTTTTTTAAGGAAGTGTAAACTCGTTATTTTTTCCCTTTATTCATTCTTTCTTGTTGCAGTCGTTCCTGCTCCTTTTGTAAAGCTTCCAGTTTAGCCATCAGTCCGCCACCCGGTTTGCCGCCATTCTTTTGGCTCTTCTTTTCTTTTCGGGCTTCCAACATGGCAAGGAGTTTCTTTTCATCAGTTGTTTTGCGCAGAATCACCATGGTGAGGATACCAATCAGTCCGGAAATGAAGTAATAGTAGTTCAAGCCGGATGAATAACCGTTGAAGATGAAAATAAACATGACTGGCATGATATACATCATTAGTTTCATACCCGGCATTTGCTGTTGTCCCATATCCTGCTGCTTCATGGTGTACATGGTGTTCAGAATATTGGTGATACTGAACAGCAAACAGAAGAGGCTTAAATGATTGCCCAGCAGAGGAATGTTGGTTCCCCAGTTGATAATATCATCATAAGTGGACAAGTCCGGGGCCCATAAGAAACTTTGTTGGCGCAACTCAATAGCGTTAGGCACGAAGAAGAATAAAGCCATGAATACCGGCATTTGGATCAGCATAGGCAAGCAACCTCCCATAGGGCTTACTCCGTATTTGCTGTAAAGTGCCATCGTTTCCTGTTGCTTTTTCAAAGCATCTTCTTTCTTGGGATATTTTGCGTTGATCTCGTTGATGTAGGGTTTCAGGACGCGCATCTTGGCAGAGGACATATATGATTTGTAGGTAGCCGGATAAACTAACACTTTGACGATAATCGTCATCAGCAGCAATACGACACCCATGCTCAGTCCCCACCCTGAGAGCCAATCAAACAAATTAATAGTGAACCAGCGGTTTACCCAGCGGATAATGGGCCAGCCCAAATAAACCAGGTCTTCCAGTTCCAAATCTTTTTGGGAAAGGCTTAGATCATTGCTGTTCAGCAAAGTCTTGAAATGGTTCGGACCGAAGTAGAACTGCATATCGGTAGGCTGCTTTCCGGTAGGATCAAAGAAAGTTGTCATGTCCGCGGTATAGTTCTTCATATATCCGCTTCCTTCCTGTTGGGGGGTAGAGGTTAGGGAAGCTTTATCAAAATCTTGATCGGCAATAAGTACGCTTGAGAAGAACTGATTCTTGAAAGCAATCCAATCCAAACGGTCGGTAACATCTTCTTTTGCTTCTTTCATTTCGTTCAGATAGTCTGAACTTTTTTCTACCGGCTTGTAGGTGAGCGAAGTATAGCGCTGTTCGAAGCTGAAACCTTTTTCAAGCTGGCGTGCCCGTTGACGCCAGTTTATATTGACTGTGTTCAGGGCAGGAGGGAAGAAATTCTGCATGCCGTTTGCGCGAATAGTGAAATTCACCATGTAAGCATCCGGTAAAAGTTTGTAATCGAAATCTATATAGCCTCCATTGTTTGCTGCCAAACGCATAGTTACAGTGCTGTCTGTTACGTTGGTAGGCTGGAAATACATATCCTCGGTCAAAATATTTTCATTCTTTCCTTCGAAAGCGAAATTCATGCCCGAATCTTTTTCATCAAATAACATCAAAGGCTTGCCGTCCTGTCCGTTATAATCTTTTAATATGGCTGCGCACACCCGTCCACCTTTATTGGTGAAAGTCAGTTTTACTACATTATTTTCCAGTGTCGTTAGCTGTTCCGTACCTTGGTTTGCGCCATAGAACATAGAGGTAGAGTCTAAATGCAATGTTGCATTCTGACTCTGTGCCGTGGCAGCCTGTGCCAGTCGTTCGGCCTCTTTTTGGGCTATCGCCTGAATGGAATCCTGATAATGTTTGGCACGTGCCATTTCTTCCTGGCTAGGACGGTTGTAGATGCTGAAGCCTATCACAACTGCACCAATCAGGGCGAATCCCACTAAAGTGTTTTTGTCCATTTTTACTTGTTTACCTTATTATATTATAATTCTCGTTTCTTATTTGTCTATTGCCGCTTTGATAAATGACAGGAATAAAGGATGTGGTTTCAATACTGTACTGCTGTACTCGGGATGGAACTGTACTCCGATGAACCATTTTAATGTCGGGATTTCAATTATTTCCACTAAATCGGATTCCGGATTGATACCCACGCATTTCATACCCGCCTTTTCGTACTCCTGCTTATAGTCATTATTGAATTCGTAGCGGTGACGGTGGCGTTCCTGTATGTGTTCGCTTTTATAGGCTTCAAAAGTCTTTGAGTGTTGGTCAAGGATACATTCATAGGCTCCCAGGCGCATAGTGCCGCCCATATTGGTGATAGCTTTCTGTTCTTCCATAATGTCTATCACGTTGTGTGGCGTTTTTTCATCCATTTCGCGGCTGTTGGCATCTGTATAACCTAGCACGTTACGGGCAAACTCAATAGCCATGCACTGCATACCTAGACAGATACCAAAAGTCGGCACATTGTGTGTACGTGCATATTTGATAGCAACGAACTTACCTTCTATGCCACGTTGTCCGAATCCCGGGCAGATGATGATACCATCCATATCCTTAATCTGCTCTTCTACATTAGCATCTGTCAGTTTCTCGCTGTTTATGAAGTGGATATCCGCTTTGCGGTCATTGTAAGTGGCGGCTTGTGACAAGGCTTCAAGGATAGATTTATAAGCGTCTTGCAAATCGTATTTACCAACCAATCCAATTTTTACTTTCTCAGTTGCCTTATGACGGCGATCTAGAAAATCTCTCCATGGACGAGGGTTGGAGTTTCACCCACGGGCAATCCCATCTTTTGGAGAATGGTTACATCCAGTCCCTGCTCTTGCATACGCAAAGGTACTTCATAAATGGTGGGCATATCGATAGACTGCACCACAGCATTTTCATCTACGTTACAGAACAGAGCAACTTTCTTTTTCAAGTTTGTGCTCAATTCGTGCTCGGTACGCAATACCAATACATCTGGTTGAATACCAACAGATTGCAGCTCTTTTACAGAGTGCTGGGTAGGTTTGGTCTTCAATTCGCCTGCTGCTGCCAGATAAGGAACATAAGTAAGGTGTACGCACAACGCATTACGTCCCATTTCCCATTTCAATTGGCGGATACTTTCCAAATAAGGAAGTGATTCAATATCACCTACGGTACCACCGATTTCGGTAATGACAAAATCAAATTTATATTTGCTTCCCAATAATTTTACATTGCGTTTGATCTCATCGGTGATATGGGGGATAACCTGAATAGTCTTTCCCAAATAGTCACCACGGCGTTCTTTGTCAATAACACTTTTGTAAATACGTCCTGTTGTAATGTTATTGGCTTTAGTTGTTTGGATGCCCAAAAAACGTTCGTAATGTCCCAAATCGAGGTCGGCTTCGTGTCCGTCTACCGTTACATAACATTCACCATGTTCATAAGGATTCAAAGTTCCCGGATCAATATTGATATACGGATCGAACTTCTGAATTGTTACATTATAGCCTCTGGCTTGCAGTAATTTACCTATTGATGATGAAATAATACCTTTACCTAATGAGGAGGCAACACCACCAGTTACGAAGATATACTTAGTTTCTCCCACGACTTAATATTTTTAAATGTTATTTTCTTAATTATCAAAATCGCAATATTTATCAAAGTTGCAAAATTACAAAATCTTTTTCAATATTGTCGGATATGCTTTAAAAAATCATTTGATGAAACTGAATTTATCATTCGTTACTATATAAAGGAAACAGTTTTTTGGGAAAAGGAAAATTAAGTGTACTTTTGCACAAAACTAAAATTAGTATGAGAAAAAGTATATGTTTGGCTATAATACTTGCTGTATTCTGTATGGAAGAAGTGCCGGCACAGAAAATAGCCAAGACGAAAGAAAATCCGGCTGTGAAAGCCTATTCTGATTCATTGTCTGCATTAAGCGCATCTTATTTTGCTTATTTCAGGCTGTGGGATGATTTGAATATTCCGGCGCCCCGGCGGGTACGTCCTAATCCGGCTTTTTATAAGTTGTTTGTTCCGCCCACTTATTATGAAGCTCCTATAAAAGAAATTTTGAAATAAAATGGAGTCCGGATACGAAAATAGTGACAGCTGTCGATTCGCTATATATGGGAAAGCGTGACTCTGCATCTGCAGCTATATATCAACTGCCCGATTTGGAAACCTTGGCCGCTGCGACCGTTGGTCGAATAATATATTAAGGAATTATTATTTGCAATATCCGGGCAGATTGGTGAATAACGAACTTTATTTGGCTGATTTGAAACCACTGGAAAATAATCAGATAGTAAAAAGACCAAGGAAAGAGAGAATCAAAAGTTTCCTTCAACCGGAAACACCGGTGGAAAGCTTGACTACGGATAATGAATTGTTGGTGGTACGCCCTAACTTTTGGACGCATAAGGGGAATGGGTATGTTCAGTTCACACAACATTATATTTCAGATAACTGGTATAAAGGTGGTGAAAGTACTAATGCGCTGTTGTCCGGCTTAGTGCTGGAAGCTAATTTTGATGACCGCCAGCGTATAGAGTTTGAAAATAAGCTGGAAATAAAATTGGGTTTTGTTACAGCACCGTCAGATACAGTGCATAAGTATAAGACGAATGCCGACTTGCTTCGTTTAAGCAGTAAACTGGGTGTAAAAGCCTTCAAAAACTGGTATTATACTTTGGCGGGCGAGTTCAAGACTCAGTCTTTGGAAATTATAAGACGAATACGAATGATATGATTTCTAATTTCTGTCTCCCGCCAATTGGATATAACCTCGGTATGGACTTTAAGCAGAATAAGAAGAATTATTCATTGTCTTTGTTGGGATCTCCACTGGCGTATACTTTTATGTATATCAGCATGATAAGATAACTGATCCGGGTGCTTTTAATGTGGATCCGGGGCATAAAACAGCGAATCTCTCGGTTCGAAATTACAGGTAATCTGACTTGGACAATTATCCCAGTATTGTGATGGAGTC
>ENA-OQHP01000408-OQHP01000408.1-human-gut-metagenome-genome-assembly--contig:-NODE-408-length-13760-cov-1.373579_pt1 | contig 13760 bp, 18 predicted proteins | sample MGYA00242563_ERZ504717 | MGnify/ENA primary metagenome ERZ504717 (study PRJEB26092, sample SAMD00036212) | human gut metagenome | host: Homo sapiens | study: EMG produced TPA metagenomics assembly of... | reverse complement strand
TCCACGACAGTATTTTTAAATCTAAACCGATTCCAACGGAAGAAGAACAAGAACAATCAATCGGAAAACAACCTCCTTTGTCCTGCAACCTGTTCCGGCGTGATATTCCTACGGGAGAAGCCGTCAGCCCTACTTCACTTCCATGCAGACAGAATACGATTATTATCCACTGTCAACTACAGAAGTGAAACTAACCGTTACCAATTATTCCCAACAAGAGTATATGTGTGGAAACGATTACAGCCTTACCTATTACAATAATGATAAACGACAATGGGAAACATTGCCAACCGACCCGATTATTGAAGATATAGCTTGGATATTAGACCCTGAATATCCTTCAGGAGAACAGACAATCAAGCTTTATACTTCCAAAGTTCCTAATCGTGCTGGCAAATATCGTATCTACAAAACTTTCAACAGAAACGCCCAAGTTGCTTATGCAGAGTTTGAATTAGTTGATGAAGCCGGAGCCAAACGGCTGAGAAAACAGATGGATGCCGCCTCTTGGAATGGCAAGACAATTTCATCACAGAATATTTATGGCTCTGGTATGCGCGGTGATTCAATCTTTGTGGATCTGATTAATAATTCCATTCATTTTCAAAAATTATTCAGAAAGGAGATGCTTAACTATTCTGCCATTAACTATGGAGCAGTACGCAAACCTTCCCCCTTTACACAAAGAGCATATACCGACACACTGCAAATAAGCATGAAAACCGAGAAGCCTGTTTACCCGATTGGAACAGAAAGTGTAAATGTAATACTAACCAACAAGAACTTGAGCCAACAAAATTTATTCTTTGGCGAATATTATTTTGTAGCACGCAAACAGGGAGAACAATGGATACCATTACATGACAACAGTTTGGTGCACGACATTGGCATTATATTGAAACCTGACGGTGATTACCATTCAAAGCCAAACTCTATCCATTGTTCAATGACAATACTTCCGGTCAATATCGGGTTTACAAGGAAGTGGAATTTAACGGTACAAATAAGAGTGGTATATGGCAGCAGAATTCAAGATTGAATAAAAATAATAGCATAAAACCATTACTGTTTTTCAGACAGATTAATATCCTTACAAGTATCTGTCACGCCTATATACCTGTTATAAGAAAACAAAAGCCATACACAATAACAGATAAAAACGAAGTATAACCTATTAGTCCTCAGCATGAAACTTTTAGTTTCTCTAATAGAAACAAAAAATCCCAACTGGCAAAACATCTATTTCCTTTCACTATCTTTATATTAAGATAGGATGCGCTCAGCACAGTCAAGTTTGAAAACTGTGTTTTCACTTGCCTCTACTCTCGCCTTTCACTATCTTTGCCGCATGAAAACGGAATTAAAGGAAAACGGAGGGCTCCCGGCACATATACTCTGGACGCTTGCTATCGTGGCAGGTGTCTCTGTAGCCAATCTGTACTATAACCAACCCTTGCTGAACGTAATACGCCACGAGTTGGGCGTGTCCGAGTTCAAAACCAACCTTATCGCCATGATAACGCAAGTGGGGCTATGCTATCGGTTTGCTGTTCATCGTGCCATTGGGCGACCTCTACCAGCGGAAAAAGATTATCCTGACAAACTTTACCTATTGATATTCTCGCTCATCGCCATAGGTGCGGCCCCCGACATCTACATCATATGGGGAGCTTCGCTCATCACCGGAATCTGCTCCATGATACCGCAGATCTTCGTGCCGATAGCTTCCCAGTTTTCCCGTCCGGAGAATAAAGGACGCAACGTAGGCATCGTCATATCCGGTCTGCTCACCGGCATACTCGCCTCGCGCGTCGTCAGCGGGTTTGTCGGCGAAGTGCTGGGTTGGCGCGAAATGTACTTCATTGCGGCAGGCATGATGCTGCTGTGCGCCATTGCCGTACTGAAAATACTGCCGGACATACAGCCTACATTCCGGGGAAAGTACGGCGATTTGATGAAATCCCTGCTCTCCCTTATCAAAGACTATCCGTCTTTGCGCATCTACTCCATACGCGCAGGCATTGCATTCGGCTCTTTCCTCGCGATGTGGTCGTGTCTCGCATTCAAAATGGGACAAGCCCCGTTCTATGCCGACAGTGATGTTATCGGCATTTTGGGACTGTGCGGAATAGCAGGAGCATCTACCGCATCCCTCGTAGGGAAATATGTGAAAAAGTAGGAATACGCAACTTCAACTTTATCGGTTGCGGTCTGATTCTGCTGGCATGGGCATCGCTCTACTTCTGCGGCAACACCTATGCCGGCATCATTGCCGGTGTGCTACTGATAGATATCGGCATGCAGTGCATCCAGCTCAGTAACCAAACGAGCATTTTCGATATATGCCCTTCGGCATCCAACCGGGTAAACACTATTTTCATGACAACCTATTTCACCGGCGGTTCATTGGGGACCTTCCTCGCCGGCAGTTGCTGGCAGACCTGGGGCTGGGCAGGAGTAGCAGGCATAGGCACGGTGCTGACCCTGCTGTCTCTTCTGATTACCATCTGCCACAAAGAGCAACAGCATGCCCCGTTCCCTTGATATTTTTTCATGGAAAAATACAAAAAGAAATTTCAAATTGCTTTGATTTTCTCCATAATTATTATACATTTGTCGAATACAGATTTAATTAATAAACATTTATCTAAAATCATCTATTATGGAAACACACAAGAAAATCACAGTGACAGGAGTTCTTTCCGAAGGTATCGGCTTAGGCATTAAAAATGCAGTATCCATGTTGGGAGCTACTGTTCTCTGGCTGCTCACCATTTGGATTCCTTACCTGAATGTAGGCACAACCATCGCTATGAACACCATTCCCATTGAATTGAGCAAAGGAAAGGTTATTTCCCCCTTATTCATCTTCGACGGGAAATACCGTAAGTACATGGGGGAATATTTCACCTTGATAGGTTTGATGTACCTTGCCATTATTCCCGCCTTGTTTTTCATGATTATACCGGGGATCATCATATCCATAGGCTGGTCGCTCGCAATCTACATCTTACTCGATAAAGGCGTGGCTCCGGGCGAAGCCATGATTCGAAGCAACAAAGCCACTTACGGTTACAAATGGACTATCTTCGGCGTATCATCCTGTTGGGACTGGCTTTCTATGTCCTTATGATGATTATCTTCAACATAGCAAGCGGCGGATTTGCAATGCTCCTTCTCTTCATCATCGCCATTGTATACACTGTGGCAGCACTTGGATGTACCGCTGTCATTTACCGCAACCTGACGGCAGAAGCACAGCCGGAAGCAACGGAAACTGCGGCAGAAGTATAAACAGCTATTGAAAAACACACCCAAAAGCCCCTTTCGCTTTTAAGAGGGTATGTCAAAACTAAAATTCGCTTACGATTTTTTAGGCACGGAATTACACAGAATTCACGGAAACACAAATTACACGGAAAACACAGATTTTCTTTATTCTTTTTCCGTGAAATCCGTGTAATTCCGTACCTAAAAGAAATCATTAAATGTATTTTGACACCCTCATACGGAACAGCGAAAGGGGCTATTGTCTGTCGATATTTCCTCTTCTTATCTCGATACCCGTCCCGATGTATTTCCATTCATCAGGCTTTCCACCTCATCCACCGTCACCAGATTGAAGTCTCCATAAACGGTATTTTTTAATGCGGAAGCGGCAAGAGCAAAATCCAATGCCTTCCGGTCATCATCCGGATAAGTGTTCAGACCGTATATCATACCACCCACAAAAGCATCACCAGCGCCTACACGGTCTGTTTCATGTTCAATATCATAAATGCCTGTATGCTTCAAAGTGCCATCGGAATAAAGAACAGCAGCAAGCACGTTATGATTGGATGTTATGGAATTACGCAATTCCAGAAACACTTTTTGACAACGCGGGACAAGTCGCTCCACCTCTTGTCCGAACTTCTCGAAAGATGGCAAATCAGACTCAAAAGAAACATCGGCGGTATCAACAGCTCTAAATCCTACGGGCTGTATGCCGAGAATCTCCTGATACTCAGGTTCTGCGCCGAAAATGACATCGCTGTACTGCACCAACGGCTGCATCACTTCGGCAGCAGTACAACCGTAGTTCCAAAGTTTCTTGCGGAAATTCAAATCACACGAGATGGTAAGCCCCATACGGTCGGCTATTTCAAGCGCTTCCCGGCAAGCGTCGGCTCCCTCTTGCGAAAGGGCGGCAGCAATGCCCGACCAATGAAACCAGCCTGCATCGGCAAAAATGGTTTCCCAATCGATCATACCCGGACGAAGCGTGGCGAAAGAAGAACCCTCGCGGTCGTACACCACATTGGAGTTTCGGAAAGCTGCGCCGCATTCCAGATAATACAATCCCAAACGTTACCGCCAAATACAATACCGTCCGTCCCCAGCCCGCTGGCACGAAGCGAATTGATACATGCACGCGACACGGCATTATCGGGCAGACGGGTAACAAATTCCGTAGGAATGCCGAAGTGCGCCAAAGACACTGCCACATTAGCCTCACTGCCACCATATGTAGCAATAAATTCATTAGTCTGCGAAAAGCGGCGGAAACCGGGCGTAGTAAGCCGTAGCATAACTTCACCGAAAGTAACGACTTTCTTATCGGTGGAAAGGGATTTCTTTTTCATAAGTCTTATATATTCAAAAGCATCAATGGGAAGTCAAATATACTATCAAAATTCCAAGTAAACGCAAAGAATTGATAATATTTATTGGCAGGAAAGGAAAATAGAAAGGTATTAGGCAGTTTTGTTGTATTTTTGTCACGTCATATTTACAGTAAGACTATCGCATGAGTACAACAAAGAAAATTCCTTCCCCTCTTGTATCCTTTCTCCCCATCGTCCTCTTAATAGGAATGCTGTTTGCCACCATCCGCACTTCGGCAGTGACGCTTTGAGCGCGGAAGCCAGATATCCCTGCTCACCACCACAGCCGTTGCGTCTTATAGGCGTAGCTTCTACGGATTCCCTGGAGAGATTACGAAATAGCAATTACCAACAATGTGGCGGGAGTGACTTCCGCCATTATCATACTGCTGATTATCGGTGCGCTGAGCGGCGTATGGATGATTAGCGGAGTAGTCCCTACTCTCATATACTACGGAATGCAGATTATACATCCGGACTTCTTCCTCACCTCCACCTGCGTTATTTGCGCATTGGTGTCCATCATGACGGGAAGTTCGTGGACCACCATCGCCACTATCGGCATCGCCCTCCTGGGAATAGGCAAGGCGCAAGGGTTTGAAGAGGGCTGGATTGCAGGTGCCATTATTTCGGGAGCGTATTTCGGCGATAAAGTATCGCCGCTGTCGGATACAACGGTACTTGCCGCATCCGTCACGGACACTCGCTGTTCCCGCCATATCCGCTACATGATGATTACCACCATTCCGTCGCTCGTCATTACGCTGGTTATCTTTACGGTAATGGGATTTGCCTGCGAAACCAGCGGTACGGAGCAGATAGCCGAGTTTACCGCATCGCTGAATGCCAGATTCCACATTACACCGTGGCTGCTGATTGTTCCGGTGGTTACGGGAATATTGATTGCACGCAAAGTACCCTCTATCATCACCCTGTTTCTATCCACGCTTCTGGCTGCAACTTCGCTATTATATTTCAGCCCGAACTGCTGCACGAGATTTCCGGAAACAATGATTTGTTTGAAGGGACAATGATGAGCCTGTACGGCAGTACCAGCCTGCAAAGTGACAGTGCCATGCTGACTGAGCTGATTGCCACACGGGGCATGGCAGGAATGATGAACACGATATGGCTCATTATCTGCGCCATGTGTTTCGGTGGCGCAATGACGGCAAGCGGTATGCTGGGAAGCATCACTTCCGTATTCGTCCGGTTCATGAAGAATACGGTCAGTGTGGTAGCATCCACCGTTGGTTCGGGAATATTTCTCAATCTTGCCACAGCCGACCAATACATCAGCATCATCCTTACCGGAAACATGTTCAGCAACATTTATGAGAAGAAAGGATACGAAAGCCGCCTACTGAGCCGCACCACGGAAGATGCCGTTACCGTAACCTCGGCCCTCATCCCGTGGAACACGTGCGGAATGACTCAGGCCACCATTCTGAGCGTACCCACACTGACCTATCTCCCTATTGTTTCTTCAACCTCATCAGCCGCTGATGAGCATACTCGTTGCGGCAATCGGATATAAGATAGTGAGAAGGAAATAACTTCATAGCCCCGCCGCCAACTCCTTAAATCTCATAAAATTAAAAAAGAGAGTGAACAATCGCGGATGGGCATTGTTCTTGCAATAAACTTATAACGAACAATATAATTTAAACCTAAACAAAAATTAAGTATGAAAAAGTTTATTGCATTAGCAGCATTAGTATTGACGAGCATGGTGACAACCACCGTGTATGCACAAGAGAGTAACGCACAACGCCGTGCAGACCGCAAAGCCCAAAGAGACGCAGAGCGCGCACGCCTGAAAGCGGAACAGCAGGCAGCCGACGCGGTCTCCTACGATGATGCCGTAGCAGCGCTGAAAGCACAGAAGTTTGTATTGGAAGCCAATCAGGTAATGTTCCGCAACGGGCAGACGGCTTTCGTCACTTCCAACACAAACTTCGTATTGGTAAATCAGGCACGCGGTACGGTACAGGTGGCTTTCAACACGGTTTATCCCGGTCCTAACGGTATCGGCGGCGTAACAGTGGACGGGACGGTATCGGACATGAAAATGTCTACCGACAAACGCGGCAACATCAACTGTAATTTCAGCATCCAGGGTATCGGCATCTCCGCACAGATATTCCTTACGCTGACCAACGGCGGTAATAATGCAACCGTTACCATCAGCCCGAACTTCAACTCCAATACTATGACTTTAAGTGGCAGCCTGCTGCCGTTGAACCAATCGAATATCTTTAAGGGACGTTCCTGGTAGGCCTATTACAATATATATATTCCCAACTCCGCTGCAAGTCGCTTAAAAAGTGTACATTTGCAGCGGAGTTTATATATTATATTCATCATGAGAGAATTTATCATCGCGGACAATCAAGATATAACCAAAGCAGGCATGATGTTTCTGTTGAGCAAACAGAAAGACACCGCCTTGCTGCTGGAAGCCGACAATAAAGCGGAGCTTATACAACAGCTACGGTTACATCCCGAAGCGGTGGTTATATTGGACTATACACTGTTTGACTTTGCCGGCGCCGATGAACTGATTGTATTGCACGAACGCTTCAAAACAGCGGACTGGTTACTGTTTTCCGACGAACTGAGCGTCGGCTTTCTGCGACAAGTATTGTTCAGCAGCATGGCATTCGGAGTAGTGCTGAAGGACAATTCCAAAGAAGAGATACTCACAGCACTGCAATGCGCTTCACGTAAGGAACGCTTTATATGTAATCACGTCAGCAACTTATTACTCTCGGGAAATAACCAGTCGGCTGCTCCCCACCCCACTCTGCAAAACGCTCTGCTGACGCCTGCCGAAAGAAGTATTCTGAAAGAGATTGCATTAGGAAAAACGACCAAAGAAATAGCAGCCGAAAGAAACCTCAGTTTCCATACCGTGAACAGCCACCGGAAAAATATCTTCAGAAAACTGAATGTGAACAATGCCCACGAAGCTACGAAATATGCTATGAAAGCGGGTATTGTGGATTTGGTGGAGTACTATATCTGATTTCCCCGCTTCCGATGCAAAGCTTGGCAGCCTCATCATATACAACGCCAAACTGACCGGGAGCTATGCCCTGCAACTTCTCATCTGAAACAATACGATAGCCTGTTTCGTCCTGCCACAGCCTGCCGCCGATAAATCCGGGAGCATGGCGTATCTTGAACGTAACCGGAATCTCATCTTTAATGCCTTCCCACGGATTTTCCGTAATAAAATGAAAATCCTGCATACTGAACTCATGTCCGTATTGCAGTTCCCGTATCATATCCGTGCGACACATAAATTACATTCTCGTCCGTATCTTTACGAACCACAAACCAAGGTCCGCCACTCAAGCCCAAGCCTTTACGCTGACCGATAGTATGAAACCAATAACCGCGATGCGTACCCAGTATCTTTCCCGTTTCCAACTCAACAATCCGCCTTCCTTTTCTCCGAGGAAACGACGGACAAAGTCATTATAATTAATCCGTCCCAAGAAACAGATTCCTTGACTGTCTCGTCTTCGGGCACTGGGCAACTGAGCTTTCAAAGCAATATCGCGCACTTCCTGTTTCATCAGTCCGCCCAACGGGAACATCAGTTTGGACACTTGCAGGTAGTCTATCTGCGCAAGAAAGTCCGTCTGGTCTTTTACGGGGTCGAGGGCTGTTCCCAGCCAGGTCTTTCCATTCTGCAGAACGGTAGTAGCATAATGTCCGGTTGCCGTAAAGTCGAAGTGCCTGCCGACCTGCTGTTCAAAGCAACCGAATTTAATCAGTTTGTTGCACATCACATCCGGATTCGGAGTGAACCCGCGGCTAACTTTTCAATAGCATAAGCGGCTACATTATCCCAGTACTCCCGATGTAAATCGACAACTTCCAGCGAAAGACCGTAACGGCGCGCTCACGGCAGAAGCCATCTCCAGGTCTTCCTCTGCCGAACAGTCCATATACTCGGCATCATCCTTTCCTATCTTTATATAAAACAGAGAGGGACGGTGACCTTGCTCACAAAGGAGATGTACGACAACCGAACTGTCAACACCCCCGGATAATAAAACGGCAATATTCATATTAATAATGTATCTAACATTTCATCCGACGAACAAATGGTTTCATCGGACGAAATGCTCTTTTGTTCCGGACTTAAATTTTCTCCAACGCTTGGGACAAATCATCCAACAAGTCATCTATATGCTCCGTCCCTACTGAAAGGCGTACCGTTCCCGCTTGATGCCCTGCTCTGCCAATTCCTGTTCATTCAATTGCGAATGGGTGGTAGTAGCGGGATGTATGACAAGCGACTTACATCTGCCACATTGCCAATAATGAGAATATCTGCAAGTTGTCAATAAATGTCTGAGCTTCCTTCTCTCCACCCCTTACCTCAAAGGTAAAGATGGAACCTGCTCCTTTCGGGAAATACTTCCGGTATAACGCATGGTCCGGATGATTTGGTAAAGACGGGTGGTTCACAGCCGCCACTTAGGATGACTCTTCAAAAACTCCACCACTCTCAGCGCATTCTCCACATGGCGTTCCACACGCAAAGAGAGTGTTTCCAAACCCTGCAAAAGAACAAAGGCATTGAAAGGACTGATGGCAGCTCCGGTATCGCGCAACAAAACGGCACGGATACGGACAGCATATGCAGCCGCACCTGCCGCATCGGTAAAGCGCACGCATGATAGCTCGGATCGGGTTCGGTCAGTTGCGGAAATTTACCGGAAGCCACCCAATCGAACTTGCCGCCATCTACAATAACACCGCCTAAAGAAGTACCATGCCCGCCAATAAATTTCGTGGCGGAATGTATCACAATATCAGCACCATGTTCGATAGGGCGAATCAGATAAGGAGTACCGAAGGTGTTGTCGATAATCAAAGGGATTTTATGACGATGAGCGATTTCGGCAACAGCACCAATATCAATAACATTGGAGTTAGGATTTCCCAATGTCTCGATAAACACGGCCTTTGTATTCTCCTGAATAGCTTTCTCGAAGTTGGATAAATCGCTCGGATCAACAAAGGTGGTCGTGACACCGTAAGCCGGTAATGTATGCGCCAGCAGATTGTATGTTCCGCCATAAATGGTTTTGGCGGCTACGATGTGGTCACCTGCACGCGTAATATTCTCGAAAGCATAGGTCACAGCCGCTGCACCGGAAGCAACCGCCAGCCCTGCAACACCGCCTTCAAGGGCGGCAACACGTTGCTCGAATACTCCTTGTGTGGGATTCGTTAGTCTGCCGTAGATGTTCCCCGGCTCTTGCAACGCAAAGCGGGCGGCTGCATGTGCCGAGTTGCGGAATACATACGAAGTAGTCTGATAAATAGGTACGGCACGCGCATCTGTAGCGGGGTCGGGCTGTTCTTGTCCTGCATGAAGTTGCAGTGTCTCAAAATGTAAATTCTTTGTGTCCATTATCAGTTGTATTTATGAGAGGATAGAAGCCTGTTTCCAATCCTCCCCGATTTATACTCGGATGTTGCAAAGATAGAGGGATAAAACCAAGCAAGCTATGACATACAATAGGGAATTTTATACCATATTTGTGGTAGATACAAGAAGTATTCGCTATTTTGCGGACGAAAACCAAATGATATAGAGACTGATGAAGATAAGGAAGCTGTTATATTTTCCCTTACTGGGACTCCTTGCACTGACAAGCCTGTTTTCCTGCGGAGAAGACCGTTGGAAAGAATACTATCCGCTGACAGGGCGCGACCTGTGGATGGACAGCCTGATGCGGGAAGTCTACTTATGGTACGAGGATATTCCGGCTGCCAACAGTCTGAACTATTTTCAGGCTCCGGACGCTTTCTTAAAAAGTATCTTATCAAAAAACGATAAAGGTTTTTCCACCGTCGATTCAATAATGGATACGCCGTTGCCAAGTTATGGTTTTGACTACACATTATATAAAGTGGCTACCAGCGACACAACCTATACTGCCCTCGTATCATACGTGGCAAAGAACTCTCCCGCCGAGGATGCCGGACTGGAACGCGGCAACTGGATAATGCTTGTCGACGGCGACTCCATCACCAAAAAGACAGAAGAAAGGCTTATAGATGGCGGTGCACGAACATTGCGCATCGGAAGTATGTGATAGTAAAGAGGAGAACAACGGCGGCACAGAGGGGATACGGAAAACGGGAGAGAACGAAGAAGAAGAAGATAAAGAGGTAGGAATCATACAGGAAACAGGAGATGTTGCACTCCCGGCAGTCCGTCCGGTAACGGAGAGCGCCATCTATGACACAAATTTTATACAACTGAAAGGCACTGATTACAAGATAGCCTATCTGGCATACAACTCTTTCACTGCCGGCACTGCGGAACAGAGTGAGAAGTACAACAATGAGTTACGTGCTTTCTCCCAAGAATGCAAGCAACGCGGCATTAATAATCTTGTACTCGACTTCCGCTATAATTCCGGTGGAGAAATGGAATGCGTGCAACTTCTCGCAGATATCCTTGTACCTGCCGATAAATTGGAAAGCCCTTTTGCTTTCTTGCAATATAATGATAAGCAAAGCGCCCAAAACCGTGACCTGATATTGGACTCCCAACTCTTGCAAGGCGGAGTCAATCTGAATCTGCCCACCGTTTATATCATCACAAGCGGAACCACTGCCGGTGCAGCGGAAATGCTTATTAACTGCCTGAAACCCTATATGAAGGTAGTGCTCATCGGACAGACAACCAAAGGAGAATACGTGGCTACGGAAACTTTCATCAATCCCAAATACCCCTGGGCGGTACGTCCGGTCGTATGCGAAGTATTCAACTCTAACGGAGAAGCGGACTATAGCGCAGGCTTTAAGCCGGATATCGCTATCAACGAAACATCTACCTGCAATACTATCTGCCCTTAGGCGAGCCTGACGAAATTTTGCTCCATACAGCCCTGCAAGTCATAGCTGGAATTGTCGAGTTGCCGACCCCAAAACAGGCACTGCCATAGTCCGGAGTTTCACCACTCAAAGAACCTGCGCAAGGGTTGATTGTCAAATAGCAGAAACAATGAATTAAACAACGGAAATAATGAGAAAATAGTCTTTGCATTGTCGGTTGTACTCACAGTAATGACAGCTTGTGAAGACAATAATGACTCTACCGTCAACGGAAACCGCTCTGCCGTACCTTTCCAAAATTCAATTATCGGAAAAAGTGCCTATGAAGCGGGAGTACCTACAGTAACCACCACTCAAACCTACTCATACAGTCAGGGACAATTGACCGGATTCACTATCGTACAAAGTTATTCGGTTCAAGGCGAACCGATGTGCATTGAAAACGCAGCATCAGTAACTTATAGTGAACATCAGGCTGTAGTAACGGATAATTTCGGCAATGTGTCAGTCTATACCCTGGACGACAAAGGATACGCCACCTCATGTACACGGCAGGAAAACGGTACGATCCGCACCTATACTTTCTCGTATTTCACCGCTCCGGAAGGTAAATATTACCTGAAAAACATAACCGAAAGCATCAATGACAGCGTATACGCATCCATCGACATAGACTACGGCAACTATCAGGCATTGCGCATCCTGCAAAAGACAGATGCTTACGGGCAGGCATATACGGCTACCACTCCGACAAATGACGGAATAAATAATCTGTCAGGAGTTCCCTGCCTGTTTCTCGCCGAATTATATCCGCTTTCGCTACATACAGCCGCTCTATACGGGAAATTCCTGGGAGAGCCGTTTCCTATTTTAATAGACCGGATTATCCCCGATGGAAATAAAGAGGTCACCAATTATATCTTCTCTTTTGACAAACGCAATCTCATGACTTCCTGCAAAGAAGTCATAAACAGTTACGGCACGGATTATACCCGTACCGTAAGCTATGTAATTGAATAATCATCTGCTAAAGAATTTGCAGAAAAACAGAATGTGATAATCTATGGAATTATTCCAATACGTACCGGTATGACCGCCAGGACGTGTTATAAAATCGTGGTCTATTTTGCACTCCAGCAACCTTTTGTGCAGGTTCCTGTTCACATCAAGGAAGAAATCGCTTTCACCGCAATCGACAATCAGAGCCAAATCGCCGTTCTTCAGTTTATCAACCTGATTGATTACCGTATGGCTATCCCATACCGCCTCATTGGCGGCAAGCTCGCCCAACTGCTTCTTCATCTCCCAGTTATCAGGAAACGGACGGATATCCACTCCGCCACTCATACTTCCCGCCGCACCGAATATATCGCTGTGGCGGATGGCATTCCACAACGCACCGTGTCCACCCATGCTCAAACCGCTGATGGCACGCGCACCCTTCTTGGGAATCGTAACATAATGCTCATCCGTATACTTCACCAGTTCCGAAGAGATGAAAGTTTCATAACGATAAGCGGAATTCCGGGGACTGTCCCAATACCAACTGTTCTTACCATCGGGACATGCAAATATTACGCCTTTTCATCGGCAATCCGAGGCAGCTCCGGTTTGACACCAATCCACGTACGTGCGTTACCTCCATAACCATGCAACAGATAGATTACCGGACAAGCTTGCGGATTTCCGGCAACAGCCTTATCCGGAAGAATATAAACCACCTTTACCTCCCTGTTCATCGAAGGACTTTTTACAAACACAGTATCTACACGTGCGGCATGTACACTTAAAGCCAGCACTTGCAATAAGAATACGAACAGATAAAGTTTGTTTTTCATGCTATTTTGTTTAATCTTCTTAAGGAACGGCAATATTAATAATAAATATCCGAAAAACATTATCTTTGTACACAAACAATTTGTAATCCAAACATGGAATTTATCATTATTCTATTTCTACTTATCCTGAACGGCATCTTTGCCATGTACGAAATTGCATTAGTATCTTCAAGTAAAGCACGCTTAGAGACTCTTGTAAGCAAAGGAAACAAAAGTGCAAAAGGGGTTTTGAAACAACTGGAAGAGCCCGAAAAATTTCTATCTACCATTCAAATTGGCATTACGCTGATTGGTATCATATCAGGTGCATATGGCGGCGTAGCATAGCCGATGATGTAACTCCGCTATTTGCATGATTCCCGGCCTGGAATTGTATGCCAAAGACCTGGCAATGGTTACTACA
>ENA-OQHP01000406-OQHP01000406.1-human-gut-metagenome-genome-assembly--contig:-NODE-406-length-13778-cov-7.963959_pt1 | contig 13778 bp, 14 predicted proteins | sample MGYA00242563_ERZ504717 | MGnify/ENA primary metagenome ERZ504717 (study PRJEB26092, sample SAMD00036212) | human gut metagenome | host: Homo sapiens | study: EMG produced TPA metagenomics assembly of... | reverse complement strand
CGTCAGGCTTTCGCCCATTGCGGAAGATTCCCCACTGCTGCCTCCCGTAGGAGTCTGGGCCGTGTCTCAGTCCCAATGTGGCCGTTCATCCTCTCAGACCGGCTACTGATCGTCGCCTTGGTGGGCCTTTACCCTCACCAACTAGCTAATCAGACGCAAGCTCATCTTCAAGCGGAAGCTTATGTCAGAGGCCTCCTTTAGTAAGTGTCTCATGCGATACTCTTACATTCATTCGGTATTAGCACCCCTTTCGAAGTGTTGTCCCCATCTTGAAGGTAGATTGCTTACGCGTTACTCACCCGTTCGCCACTTGGTGTTTACCGAAATAAACACCCCGTTCGACTTGCATGTGTTAAGCACGCCGCCAGCGTTCGTCCTGAGCCAGGATCAAACTCTCCAAAAAAATTATTTTTCGAAGAACCGATTGGCTCTTTAATTATCTGTTTAAAAAGAATTTATTAGGTAATCTGCTATAAAGCAGATACCGCACATTCGTTTATGTTAGAAAACATATTGTGCATTGTTTAGTTTTCAAAGAACATTTCTTGCTGGCTTCAAAAGTCAGCTTGTATATCTTAACTCAAGAAGTTATCTTGTCAAGAACTTTTAATTTTTTGTTTTTAACAATTTTCTTCTTTTGAGTTGCCCTCTCGTTGAGTGCTTAATTATTATATCTACTATAAATCACTTTGTCAACACTTTTTTAGAAAAAATATATTTATTTTTGTAAGAAATATTTACCTAAAAATTACACTCTATTCTGACATACATAAATTCAGATTTATGAGATAATTATAACAAATAAATTTAAACGCTTTAGGAGATGAATACAAATGAAAAAACTATCCAAAAAACTCTTATTGAGTGGTCTAGCTGCCTTAATAATTTATAGTGGATTTAATAATATTGATATTTCCACTACTTATGCCAAAGTCAATTATGATGTTTTTGACTTAGAGGCTCATCGTGGAGGTAGAGATGTTAGGCCTGAAAATACTTTGTATTCTTATGCTTATGCAATAGAGCTAGGTGCTACTTCTATTGAATGTGATATGCAACTTACTAAAGATGGTCAAATAGTAATGAGTCATAATCCTATCTTAAATTCAGATATAACACGTGATGAAAATGGCAATTACATTGAAAATAATAAATATGATATTCGTTTAATGACTGTAGATGAATTAAAGAAATTCGATGTAGGCGTGATGGACCCAAATTGTGGCGAATACTATGATTTACATGGCAAAACACAATTTACTTATGATGCTAAAATTCCTACATTAGAAGAATTAATGCAATTAATTCAATCATATGGTGATAAAAATATTGTTTTAAATATAGAAACAAAATCCTATCCAGACCCTGCAAGTGCCGGATATAAAAATAATGCTGACCCTAAGAAATTTGTAGAAGTTTTCAATAATATTGTAAAAAATATGATATGGAGAATAGAGTTGTTCTCCAATCATTCGACTGGCAAACTTTAATTGAAATGAAAAAATTAAATCCTAATATCTCCACTAGTGCACTTTGGCAAGAACAACCATCATGGGGACGTGATAGTGAATCTTTACGTCGTTATGAAAAGAAAAAATCTCCATGGCTTGGTGGTTTAGATATCAAGGATTATCAAGGAAATCCTGTAAAAGCTGCTCATGCTATTGGTGCTGATATTATTTCTCCATATTATACAGAAATATCCAAACAAGATGTTGATGAAGCTCATTCTTTGGGTATGAAAGTTGTTCCATGGACTGTTAATAATGAAAAAGATATGAATATGTTACTTGATATGGGTGTTGATGGTATTATTTCAGATAAACCATGGCTCTTAAAACAAGTATTAGAAAAACGCAATATTAAATTGCATACACCAACAATAAATGTAGATAGTCCATATCATACAGGAACAGATCATAAAGACACAGCCCCTACAGAAGCTGGTAACGGCAATGATGCCGCTTACTAAGCCCTAATCATAAACCCCTTACTACTTTATAAATAAAATAACCCTACTAATTTAACTTAGTAGGGTTATTTTTATTTATGCTTATTTAAAACAGTTTTCCATTCATCAACTATGTTTTCTGGAAGTTCATATACCATTTCTTTTACTTTTATATCATTATCATAAGATTTTTTCTCTAATTTATCTTTTTTCTTATTATAACGATACATATTTTCTTGCGCTTCTAGTAAAACAAGGCTTATAGTTTTAGCTTTATTTATTTGTTCTATCTCTTTATTTGTTAAATTGAAGCTTATCCAATATGGATTGTCATATTTAACTTTGGCAAAATGAATTTCATATCTATTATTATCATTATCTTGCAATATTAAATATGGAGGATATTCATTATCAAAAATATAATTTCTATCTATATTATGTGATGTTATTGCTAACTCTACATTGTCTTTATATTTGTTATCGTCAGTATAAAATCTATCATTATTGACAAATACTCTAAACAATGCCATTGGTTCTTCTAATTTTTCATCACTTTTAGTTTGTTCTTTTACTAATTTTTTCTGTTCATAATCTTTCATTTGTTCAGGGTCTTTATATGCATATATAGAACGAATATTTTCCACATTTGATACTTTTGATTGATGTATATTAGCCAAAGTCACAGATTGCATACAAATAAATAAACTTAATAAACATAATACTATTTTTTTCACTTTATCAACCTCTACAATTTTATCTATATTATTTATTATATATCCAAACCCTCTAAATTCAAATAAATTTATCTATAATCTTTCATTTGAAATCTCTTTAAAATTATATGTAATTTTGCTATGCTATATTTGATAAAAATAAAAAGAGGTGTTATTATGCAAGCATTTATCTTTGACATGGACGGCGTTATCATTGATAGCGAGCCTATACATAACAAAGTAGTCAAAGAGGTATTACTCGAAAATAATATCGTAGTTGATGATGAAGAATTCAATAAACTCATTGGTATGACATCAACTTCTGTTTTCTCCTATTTTATTGATAAACATCATTTACCATATACTCCTGAAGAAATGACTAATAACCATATGAATTTCTTCAAAAAATATATCGTTGACCATAATCTTAAACCTATTGATGGCATCTGCCCTTTATTAGAACAATTACAAAAAGCAAATATTCCTTTGGCGATAGCATCATCTTCTCCTTTAAACGTAATTGATTTTGTTGTAAAAACATTTAATATTGATAAATACTTTAAATTCTTAATTTCTGGCGAAGATATCCTTCATAGTAAACCTGCTCCAGATATTTATTTAAAAACAGCAAAAAAATTACAAGTTGACCCTAAAGATTGTGTCGTTCTTGAAGACTCTAAAAACGGTAGCATTGCTGCTAAAGATGCTGGCATGTATTGTATCGGTTTTGCCAATCCTAATTCCGGCAATCAAGATTTATCTAGAGCAGATATTATCATTAAACAAATATCCGATATAAATATAACTCAATTACCATAATAAAAAAACTTAGTGAAGATAATCATAGTTTTATTCTATATTACCATTCACTAAGTTTTATTTTATTTAAATTGACATTCTAGATATAATACAGATTGCAATACAGTCATCTCTTTAGTATCTGACGTTGCACTAAAGCCTCTTATCAAATTACCATTTATATCATAAATATATTTACTTCCATAAATATAATATCTTTTATTGGAAGTACTATCTTTTATTTTATTTGCACTAAACTCATAAAACACTACATATTTAGCATTTAATACTTTGCTTTTTGAAATACATTTGAAGATAGGTCATCATCTACAAGGTCAACAAAGCAATCTTCATCTTCTTTTAATAACTTATCTTTCAAAGCTAAATTCATATAATTTATTTCTGATTGTAATTCATTAGGAAAATCATATTTAGGCTTTGCCACATAAGTTTCACATGTTTCAATATCTTCTGTAGCTAAAGCTATATCTTCTTTGCTGTCATAATAATTCTTAATCGCTCTATCAAAATAAAGCAACATATTATGAGCAAATTTATCATTTTCCAATTTAGATACAGTCCATACTTCATTAGTATTAAATTGCACAAAACGCTCATTAGCTATCTGAGCTAAATTTTTTACAATATCACCTTTCATCGTAATACGAGTCAAATTCATTTTAGGTTCATATAAATCTACAAAAGTCTTATTGCCTACAGCAGGTGCACCAAACGTAATAGTTTCTATTTGATTACTATTTACGCCCATGTCTAATAATCTAGCTGTCAATAATTCCGCCACTGCTCCACCTAACTATGGCCTGTTATATAAATCTTATCTTCTGGGCACTGTTTCAAATGTTCTACTAAATCAAGACCTAAAATCTCGCCTGAACTATTCGCGGAAAAAAATCCATCTTGTACATATTGTAAAAATCCTTTATGCACTAAAGGCTTAGTTTCACTTAAATCTTTATCATTTCTACTTTGCAAAAATTCATCTAAATTATGCCCTTGAAATACTGTTGCCTCTACTGCCAAATCCGTTTTTACATCTTGCCAACTGCTAGTACCACTAATAGATAAAAAGAATATATCCTTATCATTTATTTTTTATCAGCTAATAGATATTTAACATCAGATTTAGCTATTTGTTCATTATAAAAGCGAATATTCCAACCATTGCTTTTCAATATATCTCTTGCTAATAAGCTAAATTTATCATTATATACAGCAAGCGATGTCCATGCAGATAAATATTGAATATCTTTTTCACTTAAATTCGTTTCATCAATCTCCAAATTCTGCGCTAATGCTATATTTAAATTTAACATCAATAACATCAATATAGCTAAGATTTTTTCATAATAAATCTCCTATTTCTCTATATACAAAAAACAGGATTTTGCTATGCATCCTGTACCTATCAATTATGGCGGAGAGTGAGGGATTTGAACCCTCGATACGGGGACCCGTATACACGCTTTCCAGGCGTGCTCCTTCAACCACTCGGACAACTCTCCATGTGCTCTCAAACAATATGATATTGTTGCTGACAGAAATATATAATATCAGATACTTCATTTTTGTCAACAGTTTTTTATAAAAATAGACTACTTCTTATAAACTCATAAAAGTAGTCTATTATACATAACAATTATGCATTTTAAGCTTCTCCGCGTAAGTGAGCTAACTCCGCTTGTTTTTCACAATAATACCATCTAACAGATTTACCAATAGCGCATCTAACAGCATCTAATCTACCTTGTATAGCTAATTTTTTAATCTTATAGCATCTAAACCACTTACTGATAAATAGCTTGCGGAGATATATCCTCCTCTCTTTAAATAGTTACGGTAGTTTTGACAATCTCTACGGTCAACTTCAACTTTTTTAATAGCCATTTACTATCACCTCATAAATTTTCTGTGAGAAATGATGTTGCATTTAAAAAATCTAATGCTGTTTCTTATGGAATTTTCTGTTAAGCTCATTATTATTATACAATGACTATGTAAAATTGTATAGTTTCACATAGTCATTGTTTGTAAAACATAAATGAAATTTTTAATAAATATACTAAAGTTACCGTTTATACTGATTTTTTAAATACATAAATATTACTATAAAAATCTTCTTCTATTTTTGGTATCATCAAACCAGCATACATCAATTCACTACCACTGAAAACTTTATCTGTACCAACTAAATTATATAAAGCATCTTCTTGTAATCCTTTTAATTTCAAAATTAATTTCTATATATAGGTTCTACTAAAACCTGATGGAAATAACAAATAACAGTATTTTCATCTTCGGAAATAAAATTCCAACTAATATCATTTCCATCAAAAGGACTCTTTATTCTATAGAAAGTCCCTTTTTGTATAACATCTCTATATTGTTTATACCAAGCTACTTGTTTTTTTATCTCTTCTTTTTCCTCATCATTTAATTTATTCAAATCTAATTCATAACCTAAATTTCCAGAAGAAGCTATAGCAAAACGAGTTTTAAGTGGTGTTATTCTACCGACTTGGTGGTTTGGCACTATAGAAACGTGTGAACCCATTGTAATTGCAGGGAATAATATACTTGTACCATATTGTATTTTTAAACGACAAATAGCATCTGTATTATCGCTAGCCCATGTTTGTGGCATATAATAGAGCATTCCTGCATCATATCTACCGCCACCACTAGAACAACTTTCAAATAAAACATTTTTAAAACGCTGTGTTAATTTTTCTAAAATATAATATAAACCTAATACATATCTATGTGATAATTCTTTTTGTTCCTTACTATTTAAATAAGCAGAACCTAAATCTGTCAAATGTCTATTCATATCCCATTTAACATAAGATATCTCTACATTTTCTAATATATTAGATATTTTTCTACAAGATAATTACAAACTTCTATATTCGATAAATCCAACACATATTGGCATCTGCTCAAAATAGGCTCATAATCCATACTTCTAATCACCCAATCAGGATGATTTTTATATAACTCACTATTTTTAGATATCATTTCTGGCTCAAACCACAAACCAAATAATAATCCTTTTTCCTTAATTTTTTGAGCTAAAGTTTTTAATCCATGTGAGAATTTTTCTTCATCTTCTAGCCAATCGCCCAAGCCTTGTGTATCATCACAACGATTTTTAAACCAGCCATCATCTAATACAAATAATTCTATGCCCAATTCACCAGCTTGTCTTGCTAAATCCAAGCAATTATCTTCATTGACCTCAAAATGACAAGCTTCCCAACTATTCAACAAAATTGGACGAGCTTTTTCTTTATATAACCTCGACAAAGTTGATTTCTATACAATTTATGAAAAATCTGAGACATAGTATTTAAACCTTTATCTGTATAAACTAACACAGCTTCAGGAGAAACAAATTTTTCTTTACCGCTTAAAGTCCAACCAAAAGTCGTAGGGTTCATGCCCATTTGTATTCTAGTAGTCTTATATTGTCCCACTTGTACACTAGCTTGGAAATCACCACTATAAATAAAATTAAATGCCCACACAGAGCCTATATCTTCATTAGTATTTTTTTCCATCAAAGCTATAAATGGAGTTGACTGTGGACTACTTGTTCCTCGTATGCTTTCTAATACAATAGAGTCAGATTTTATAGCTCTACGATAAATATTTTTTTCATACAAATGAGCGCCGGATAATGTCATCACATCATAATCGCTATCCGCAAAATCCATACTAAAGCTCATTACTTTATCTAAATATATGCTCTTATCATCATGATTTACAATTTCAGTATGTCTGCAAATAACATCATAATCAGCAAAAATTGTGTAATACAAATAAATACTTGCATTCATCACTATATCTTTTAAGATAATACATAAAGTCTTAGCTTCATTTTCATTATTTACATAAATAGAAGGCAACCCCTCTAATTTTGGTTTTCCCTCAATGATATTAAAACTATCATAATAAAAGCGATTTACACGCTTGCCATCTTCTGTTTGAATTATATAAGCTGGATTTCTAAAATCCCCTTGATTAAAATCTGGATATTCTTGCAATAAAGTATCTAACGAAAAATTTCTATCTGAAGCTATCGGATTTGAACAAAAACCTCTATCATAAAATAATTGAGCATTACTTCCATTATATGATGATAAATATTTACCGAAATAAATATGTTTTACATAACAATCTTTTTCAATGCCTAAAATATAACTAATTTTGCCATTAGATAAATTAAATATCTTTTGCTCTTTATCATAATTAATTGCTAACATCTATATTCTCTCCTCTAAATTTATTTTCTACATAATATTTTAAAATATCGTTAGCTATATTAAAATGATAATAAAATGTTATCTACTGTAATTTTTTGTCATCTTCATCTATAAATTAAAGGAGTTTTTTATGTTTAGCACCTTTCCTTATAAAGCTATAAAATATCAGTTTTCCTCTGATTTGCCATTGATAACACTGACAGGTATCGGCTTTCAAAATATCACCGACCACAGCTATTCTTGGCATAATCTACATCGTCATGATAAACATTGTCTTATTCAATATTGCATCAGTGGACAAGGCGTTTTAACCATAAATAATTCCACTTATACCATTACATCTGGTAAAATATTTAAAAATTTAAAAGGTATCACGCCTAATACTTTTAGAAAACAATCTATTCACTACGATACACTACAAACTATTTATGACTTCTCCGCAACTAAAAAAATACACTTATGTAATCACATAAGTGTATTTTATATTCGATATAATTATTTACTAAAAGTATATGTTGTAACAGTATGAGTTTCTTGTCCTGCTTTCAATACTGGAGAGGCAAATTTATCACAATTTACAGCATTTGGTACATATTGAGTTTCAATGCAGAAAGCATCACGACGATTGTAAATATGACCTTGTTTACCTGGTTTTCCTTCTAAGAAGTTTGCAGAATAGAACTGTGCACCTGGCATTGTTGTAGCTACGTCCATAATAATACCAGTTTTTTCAGATTTAGCTTGTGCAAAAGTATATAAACCATCATGTTCTGGTAATAATACTGTATGGTCATAACCAGCAGCAATAACTAAACGTTCATCATCTTTGTCTATATCCTGACCGATAGGTTTAGCTTCACTAAAGTCAAATACATCGCCTTTTGTGATAGTGCGAATTTCACCAGTTGGAATTAATCCTGCATCAGTTGGAATCATTGCTGGGCAATCTAATTTCAATGTTTGATCATAAACACTGCCACTGCCTTCACCAGCTAAATTGAAATAGCTGTGGTTTGTTAAGTTAACTACAGTGTCTGCATCAGTTTTAGCTTTATAATCAATGCGTAAGCAAGCATTATCATCAAAAGTATAAATTACTTCTACATCTAAGTTTCCTGGATAATTAGCTTCACCATCTGGAGATGTACGTCTTAAAGATACGCTATTTTCGCCAATTGTGAAATCGCTATAAACTTTTTTATCAAAACCATTAGAGCCACCATGTAAATGATTTGCTCCATTATTTGTTTCTAATTCATAAGTTTTTCCATTTAAAGTAAATTTACCATTAGCTATACGATTACCGCAACGACCAATGAATGCACCATAGAAGAATGTTCCTTCTTCATAGCCTTTTACAGTGTCATAACCTAAAACTACATCATGTAATTTACCATCTTTGCCTTCAACTACAATAGCTTGAATAGTGCAACCATAATTAATAATGCTTACATATTCGCCTTTGGAGTTTTCAATTTTAAATTTATAAACCTGTTCCCCTGTAGAAGCTACACCAAATTCACTTTTTACTACTGCCATTTTTCTTACCTCTTTTATTTATTTGTTTTACAAGGACCTGTAGTATCACGTAAGACTAAAGTATTTTGTAATACAACTTGTCTGCTTGTTTTATTATCACTAGCTATTTTTTCCATTAATAAACTAGCCGCTGTCCATCCTAAAGTCATCATATTTTGGTCCATTGTCGTAAGTTTTGGCTCAATAAAATGACTTAGTGAGACATTATCATATCCCATAATAGATATGTCTTCTGGAATTTTTAAATTTAAACGTCTACAAGCATTGACTGCACCGACACCCATCAAATCATTACAACAAAAAAATGCTGTAACATCTTTTCGATTAGGCAAAAATTCTACAATCTTTTTAGCAGTCAACTCTACTGTATCTATACTATTACCCGCACTAACATTTATGATATTTTCTGGATTATAACAACCCATTTTCTTCATAAATTCAATATATACATCTTCTTTAAACTCATAAGAATCGCTTCGTTCACCACGAACGAAACAAATATTTTGATGACCTAATGATACTAAATGTTCTAAGGCAATTTTGGTACCTATACGTTCATCATTATATACATAAGAAATAGCTGGACGTTTTATATATGAGTTAATAAATACCAGCGGTATCCTAGATGCCATCTGGTCAAAAAAACTACTATCCACACGTTCCGTATTTGGACTAATATTTATTATTCCTGACACATTTCGCATCAGTAATTCATTCATACATTCTTTTTCACAGATAGGGTCATCTTTTGTGTAAGTCAACAATAACGAATAGCCACTACTTGTTGAAAAACTTCTATTCCACTTACAACTTCAGCAAAAAAGTATTAAATAGACTAGGCACAATAATTCCAATTATTGAAGAATGTTGTGTATTTAATTCTCTTGCTTGAATGTTTGGAATGTATTCTAAATCTTTTATTGCTTCTAAAACTTTCTTCTTCGTAGCTTCTTTTACTGGATAATTACCATTTACTACACGGGATACCGTTGCTACTGATACTTGTGCCTTTTTGGCTACATCAATTATCGTAGTTGACTTCATTGTCTTCAATCCTTATTAAAATAATATATTAAAATATAATAATATATTATTTCTATATTTTCAATATTTTCTTGATTAAATATATGCCATCTATAAAATTTATAGATGCATAATTATTAAAATTATAAAGTTGCTACAAATTTATTGAAAGCTTGAATACCTTGTATATTGCGTTTGAATACGCCTGCATGAAGTAATACAACCATAAAGATTTTACCTACTTCTAATTTAAGCATATCTTCAACTTCTTCAGCTTTAATATCTGTGTATTTTGCACGAATTTCTTTGTACCAATCTGCATGTTTAGCGATTTGTTCATCATCACTAATATCTTCTTTACCAGCGATAAAGCATTCTTTTACTTTTGCTAATTCGTCTTTTAAACGAGCTGGAAGTACTGCAAGACCCATTACTTCAATTAAGCCGATATTTTCTTTTTTAATATGATGAACTTCATCATGTGGATGGAAAATACCTAATGGATATTCTTCAGTTGTACGGTTGTTACGTAAAACTAAATCTAATTCATATTTACCATCACGAACGCGAGCAATTGGAGTAATTGTATTATGTGGTTGTCCATCGCTTTCAGCTAAGATATCTACACTTGCGTCAGAATATCCACGCCATGCATCTAATACATGTACAGCAAAATTAATTAAATCCTGTTTATTAGAAGAAGCTGCACGAATTACAGACATAGGCCATTTTACACGACCAACAGTAACATTATCAAAACCTTCGATATTGAAAGTTTCTTCGATTGGAGCTTTTTCCATAGCGAATGTATAATGTCCACCTTGATAATGGTCATGAGATAAAATAGAACCACCAACAATTGGTAAATCTGCATTAGAGCCTAAGAAATAATGTGGTAAATAATCCACAAAGTTTAATAAGTTTTCAAAGGTAGCACGGCAAACTTTCATTGGTACATGCAAGGAATTTAATAAAATGCAGTGTTCATTGTAATAAGTGTATGGGGAATATTGCATAAACCATTGATGACCTTCAAAATCCATAGGAATTAATCTATGTGTTTGACGAGCTGGATGATTTGCATGACCTGCATAACCTTCATTTTCACGACAAAGTAAGCATTTTGGATAAGAAGAAGATTTTACAAGTTTTGCTTTTGCAATATCTCTTGGATCTTTTTCTGGTTTAGATAAGTTAATTGTGATATCTAAATCACCATATTCAGTATTTGCTTTCCAAATAATATTTTTATCAATACGATCTTTACGAATATAATTAGAAGCAATACTTGTTTTATAGAAATAATCAGTAGCTTGAACTTTTGATTTTTCATATATTTTTTTGAAATTGCCTACAACTTCAGAAGGACGAGGCATTACGCAGTTCATGATACGAGTATCAAATAAATCACGCTGAGTTACAGTATCTTCACAAAGACCTTTTTCTACAGCATAATCTAACATATTTTCTAAAATATCATGAGCTATTGGTAATGTTTCATCTACTTCTACAACTTCAAACTCATCTACACCTAATAAATCTAAAAGTAAGTTTGCACTATAGTATTTATCTTCTGGTGCAATAAGACCTTGTTGTAGAGCAAAGTTTAACAAACGATTTATTTGTAAATTCATATCCATTATTAAAAATCCCCTTTTATTAACTAAACCCCAAAATTAGTCTTCATATCCGTTTGGATGAGCTTGATGCCATTTCCAAGCAGTTTTGATAATTTCTTCCATGCTTGTATATTTTGGATGCCAGTTAAGGATTTTTTGAGCTTTTTCACTAGAAGCAATTAAGCGAGCAGGGTCACCAGCACGGCGTTGACCATATTCTACTTTAATTTTTAAGCCTGTAGCTTTTTCAGCAGCGTCGATCATTTCTTTTACAGAGAAGCCTTCACCAGTACCTAAATTAAAGATATTGCTTTCATTGCCTTCACGTAAATAGTTAAGAGCTTTCATATGTGCATCTGCTAAGTCCATTACATGTACATAGTCACGGATACAAGTACCATCATCTGTTGGATAATCTGTACCAAATACAGTGATGTGATCGCGTTTACCAAGTGGAACTTGTAAATGATTGGAATTAAGTGAGTTTCTGTTGTATGAGCTTCACCAATATGACCATCTTCAACAGCACCTGCTACGTTGAAATAACGTAAGGATACATATTTAATACCGTTAGCCATATCTACCCATTTCATCATTTTTTCCATCATGCGTTTGGACTCACCATATGGATTAGTAGGATTTGTTTCATCAGTTTCTAAAATAGGCACACGTTTTGGTTCACCATAAGTTGCAGCAGTGGAAGAGAATACGATTTTCTTAACATCATATTTAACCATAGCTTCAAGAAGAACTTCCATACCGCAAGTGTTGTTGTTGAAATATTTTAAAGGAACTTGCATACTTTCACCAACAAGAGAATTTGCAGCAAAATGAATAATTGCTTCAATGTCATTTTCTGTAAAAACTTTATCAAGGTCTGCCATATTGCGGATATCGCCTTTATAAAATTTTGCTTTTTCATGAACAGAAGCTAAATGACCTGTTTCAAGATTATCGATTACAACAACATCTTCACCATTATTGATAAGTTCATAAACCATATGAGAGCCGATATAACCTGCTCCACCACATACTAAAACTGCCATTTTAAAATCCTCCTAAGAAAATAATATTATTAATATTTTTGATTAATTTTCTATATAACAGTAAACGTTTTCTAATTTCAATTATACATCAATAAAGTATATAAATCAATACTTTTTCAAATTATTTTATTTTTAAATTTTACTGAAAATTTAATTCTATTGTGTAATAAAAATATTCACAAAAAACAAAACTATTTACATATTTTCTCTTGATTTTTATTTGTTTATGTTGTATTATGTGTTTTGTAAGGATAAATAAACAACATTCCAACACAAAACAAGAAGGAGTGTATTATAATTGAAACAAATAAAATATTACTTAGCCATTGATATTGGTGCCTCTAGTGGTCGCCATATTCTTGGATGGTTAGAAAATGGAAAAATCCGTATTGAAGAAATTTATCGCTTTGAAAATGGTTTAATTGAAAAAAACGGTCATTTATGCTGGAATATTGACCGATTATTTTCAGAAATTATTAATGGTTTAAAAAAATGTAAAGAATTAAATCGAATTCCTACAAGTATTGGTATTGATACATGGGGTGTTGATTTTGTATTACTTGATAAAAATCAACAATTATTAGGAGATTCTGTTGCCTACCGTGATAATCGCACAGAAGGAATGGATACAAAAATTTATAATATTATTTCTGAAAAAGAACTTATAATCGAAATGGTATACAAAATTAATTTTTAATACTATATATCAATTATTTGCATTAAAAGAAACCCAACCGAACTTTATCTCAAGCAGAACATTTTCTTATGGTCCAGAATATTTAAATTCTTATTAACTGGAAAATAAA
>ENA-OQHP01000405-OQHP01000405.1-human-gut-metagenome-genome-assembly--contig:-NODE-405-length-13832-cov-1.477782_pt1 | contig 13832 bp, 18 predicted proteins | sample MGYA00242563_ERZ504717 | MGnify/ENA primary metagenome ERZ504717 (study PRJEB26092, sample SAMD00036212) | human gut metagenome | host: Homo sapiens | study: EMG produced TPA metagenomics assembly of... | reverse complement strand
AAATGATTCCGCGCGGAAACACGGATTTCAACACCGGTCCCGTGGGCGGTATCGCCGCTAATTGGCAGTTCGCCCCGCCCATGCCCTGCGTGCCTCATTGCTGGCGGGTAACTTCTCGCGCAAAATAGACAACGAAACCCTATTGCGTTTCGGACTGCAGGCGGATTATCTGCTGAATGTATCATCCTACGTCAACGGCTACAATCCCGGACGTATCTTCGAGTTCCTGACCGTAGCGGGAGTCGGCTATCAATTATCTGCACTGGCAAGCAGAGTGGAACATGTGGCCGACCTGCATTTAGGTTTCCAACTGAAACTGCACCCTACCGCACATGTGGACTTTTATCTGGAACCCCGCTTCACCATTATGAGTGACGGCATAGACCATTCCTTCCAAAAGAACTGGCATAAATATGACATGACCTACGGTGCGACCGTAGGAATGAACTACCGCCTGAAAGCATGGAAGCCCTTCGGCAAAATACGCATACTGGAAGGCAATCATTTTTTGGACAATACCTTTCTCAGCATCGCTGCCGGCGGGCAGTTTCAAGCTTCCCGCCTGACAAGTGAAATGGGACTGACAAACTCCATCGGCCCGCACATCAGCCTATCTGCCGGCAAATGGCTGATACCGGCATTCGGCTTACGGCTGTCGGCATTCAATCGGCCGATACCTGGCATAAGAAAGTTATCGCCTCTTCAGCGAGTTCGGCCGGTGAAGAGTTTTATGAGATGTCCGCATACGCCGGGGGACGCCTGGAAGGTATGCTGGATGCCACTTATTTTTTAACGGCAGGCAACTCATCCCAAATTTTCCGTCAATGTATTGGCGGGCGGTGAACTGGGATATATTCAAAAAGAAAATGGTTATCGGCCCGCAAAAGGCGGATATACGGGATTTACAGGCGGCTTGCAATTTAAATACCGGCTTTGGGGCGATGTTTCTTTATTTGCAGAGCCACGTACCAGTCTGGCATCCTATTCATTAAAGACCAATGAAAAGGAAGAAGGCAGATACGTAGCCAAAAAGTTCACAGACAATCTGTACAGTATCAATATAGGTATAGAGATACAACGTAGCGATGAAGAAAACCGTATGGCACGCTCTTTAAACCGTGATTTGTTTAAGCCTTCTTTCTTTGTAAGCGGCGCAATCGGTTTCTCCGTTCCCATACAAATGAAACGGTACGAACCGAAACGCTACTTCGACTACATGGCCACGATAAGTGCAGGACGCATTTTCACTCCATTGTCATCGCTCCGTTTAGCAGCGGATTACGGACCTCTGTCCACAGACCGGAAAGGGAAAACCTTGGAATATGATATGGCAAGCGGAAGCCTTGACTATATGCTGAACCTTACCAATCTGATGACGGGATATGACCCCGAACGCAAATACGATGTACAGCTATTTGCCGGAATAGTGGCTTCTATGCGGATGAAACATGAGAACCGCTTCTTTATCGGCGGAGAAGCGGGACTGCAAACATCTTACCGGGTGGGTCGCCGCTTCAAGGTATTCCTCGAACCCAAAATCCGCATTTATGGCAAGGAACTGCTAATACAGGATAATGTGCAGGGGAGCGACATCATGATGTCGCTAAATGCCGGAACAAGCTTTTCGTTCTAAACGGGAACAGGTTATTTCAGAAGTTCATCAATCTTCTTAACCAAAGCCGAGAACTCTTCCGGATTATAAAGGCGGGTGAGCATCACGATGCGTCCTTCCTTATCAATCAATACATTACGGGTAATACCAGCTTGGCGCAACGCATATTTGGCGAAAATATCAGCCCCCGGGTCCAATCCCAACGGATAGGTAACGCCCGTGGACTTGCCAAAAGCTATGACTTTATCCAACGGCTCGTCACGGTCGATGCCCATTAACATGAAATCCGGATCGGACTTATGCTTCTGCCATATATCCTTTTCGATAAAAGGCATCTCCTTACGGCATACACCACACCAGCTTGCCGTAAACTGCAACATAACCACCTTGCCACGGAAATCGGAAAGCGTAACGGCCCTGCCGTCTGTCAGCGTAACGGTAAAATCGGGAGCCACCTGCCCCACTTTCACAATATAACCGGTATCGTCTGCCTCTGCTTCCTGCGCCATACCTACCATGCTGCACAATGCGAATAGGCCAAGTACCAATGATCTGAGTCGCTTCATTTTTCTTTGTTTTTAAGTATTCATAAATAGATTTCCTGTCGCAAAAGAAACTAATTAGGCATAACAAAACAAATAGAGTATGAACTCTTTGCAAATATTTAACTCATACCCCACACGAAATGCGCGGATTTACACAGACAGCATCTAATGACCGTTCAGTCATTCATAAACCGTCTTGTGTATCGCGCAACTTATATTCAAAGCCTTACCGCTCCGAAAGCCCGTTCCTTAGATATTGGGTTTTATGTCCAACTTCACGGGCTTAATCATGTTTTCGGGCTTCAGGATAGTATCCAAATCTTCTTTGGAAAGAATGTTGTGTTCCAGAACCAGTTCATAGACACCTTTTCCCGTTGCAAGAGCTTCTTTGGCTATCTTGGTAGAATTTTTATAACCGATAACCGGATTAAGAGCCGTAACCACACCGATGCTATCGTGTACATATCTGCGGCATACTTCCTCATTAGCGGTAATACCGTCGATACAGAGCGTGCGCAGGGTATCGAATCCGTTCATCAGCAAATCGGCAGACTCAAAACAACATTGCGCCATTACGGGTTCCATTGCATTCAGCTCCATTTGAGCTGCTTCGCCACTCATAGCCACACAAAGGTCGTTGCCGATTACCTTATAGGATATCTGATTCATTACCTCAGGGATAACCGGGTTGACCTTACCCGGCATAATGGAAGACCCCGGCTGCATGGCGGGAAGATTGATTTCTCCCAATCCGCAACGCGGACCGGATGCAAGCAGACGAAGGTCATTGCATATCTTGTTCATCTTCACCGCAACTCTTCTCATAGCCGAGGAGTAGCCTACAAGGCAAGAAGTATCCGAAGTAGCTCCCACTAAGTCACCGGACAGTTTCACGTCCCATCCGGTAAGCTTCGACAAAGCCTTCACGCATTTCTCCGCATATTCCGGTTCTGCCGCAATACCCGTGCCGATGGCGGTAGCTCCCATATTGACCGTAAGGAATTCCTCCGCCGCAAGTTCAGGTTCTTTATCTCATTGCGCAAATGCTGGCAAATCCGTTGAATGTCTGTCCGAGAGTCATGGGCACAGCATCTTCCAACTGCGTACGTCCCATTTTAATGATGTGTTTAAACGCTTCGGCTTTGCGTTGGAACGCATCGATCAACTCCTCAAAATGTTTCACAAGTTTAAGGTGAGTATAATACATTCCTATATGTATGGCAGTAGGATAAGCGTCATTGGTGGACTGCGAGCGATTGACATGATCGTTCGGTGAGCAGTATTGGTATTCGCCGCGTTTATGTCCCATGATTCAAGCGCGCGATTAGCTATTACCTCATTGGCATTCATATTGGTAGTGGTGCCTGCTCCCCCCTGAATCATGTCTACCGGGAACTGCTCGTGGTGCTTGCCTTCGAGTATCTCCTTACAGGCTTTAAGGATAGCATCCGTTTGCTGCCCGGTAAGCAGACCAAGTTCGGAATTGGCAATGGCTGCTCCCATTTGGTAATGGCAAGAGCGTTGATAAACAAAGGATATTCGTTCAGATGAAATTTACTGATACGGAAATTCTCGATACCTCTGAGAGTCTGTACTCCATACATGGCGCTTTCCGGTATTTCACGGCTGCCGATTAAATCGCTTTCTGTGCGAGTTTTTGTAGATAGTTCTTCTTTTCATAATATATGTTTATTAACTATTTCAATAAGCGGTCATCAAAGAATAACCAAAGATAACATAAATTGTTTTGTAAACAATAATACTTATTATTAGGTTAACAACATTTAATACAAGCCTTTTATACACATATTACTATATATAATATGACAAAATGTAAGAACACACAGGATTACCACTCCAAATTACCAAATAGTTAATATATGCTTAATTTAGAAAATATAAAATAATAAATACAACAAATTCCACCCCCTATTATTGTTATATAAGGATTATTTTAGAAATTAGCCAATAGTAGAGAACATAACAACCTTATCTAATTTTTTAAATAATAAGTATATGGTTTTACAATTATTATTTGTACTGACCGCTATTATCATAGGTGCACGCTTAGGCGGCATAGGTCTCGGAGTAATGGGCGGCGTAGGTTTGGGCATACTGACTTTTGTATTTGGCTTACAACCCACTGCACCACCGATAGACGTAATGTTGATGATAGCCGCCGTTATTTCCGCAGCTCCTGCATGCAGCGGCCGGCGGACTTGATTACATGGTAAAGTTAGCGGAAAAACTGCTGCGCAAGAACCCGTCTCAGGTACTATCCTCAGCCCCATCGTCACCTACCTGTTTACTTTCGTAGCCGGTACAGGACACGTGGCATACTCGGTTCTTCCCGTCATTGCCGAAGTTGCAACCGAAACCAAATCAGACCTGAGCGTCCGCTGGGTATCGCTGTCATCGCTTCACAGCAGGCCATCACGGCAAGTCCCATTTCGGCGGCTACAGTTGCACTGCTCGGCCTGCTTGCCGGATTCGACATCACTTTATTCGACATACTCAAAATAACGATTCCGGCAACAATCCTCGGCGTACTGGTAGGCGCATTGTGCTCCATGCGCGTGGGAAAAGAACTGATTGACGACCCGGAATATCAAAAACGTATGGCAGAAGGCTACTTCGACGGTAAGAAAGTGAAAATCGACGATGTAACAAACAAACGCCATGCTATGATTTCGGTACTCATATTTATCCTTGCCACGCATTCATCGTTCTTTTCGGCTCATTCGAAGGGATGCGTCCTTCTTTCCTGATTGACGGAAAACAGTTTCCTTAGGGATGTCCGCCATTATCGAAATCATCATGCTTTCGGCTGCCGCCCTCATTCTGCTGGTAACTAAGACAGACGGAATAAAAGCAACACAAGGCTCTGTCTTCCCGGCTGGAATGCAGGCTGTAATCGCCATCTTCGGCATTGCCTGGATGGGCGATACATTCCTGAATGGAAATATGGCGCAACTCACCGCCTCTATCGAAGGTATCGTACGCCAGATGCCCTGGCTGTTCGGCATCGCTTTGTTCGTCATGTCTATCCTGCTGTACAGTCAGGCAGCCACAGTACGCGCTTTAGTACCGCTGGGCATTGCTTTGGGCATATCGCCATATATGCTGATAGCCATGTTTCCTGCCGTAAACGGGTATTTCTTTATCCCGAACTACCCTACCGTAGTTGCAGCCATCAACTTTGACCGTACAGGAACCACCCGAATCGGCAAATATATACTCAACCACTCTTTTATGATGCCGGGTATCGTCTCTACGGCAGTTGCCATAGCCTTGGGATTATTATTCATACAATTTTTCTAAGCATATTTACCTTTAACCTATTTTTTAATTCAAACAAATTAAGTTATGAAAAGATTAGAAAAACTCAGCATGGTAGCCGTTATGCTACTGCTTTCCGTCACAATGGCTTTCGCTCAGCAGAAGCCTAACATCCATATCCTTGCCACCGGCGGAACCATTGCCGGAACCGGAACATCTGCAACCGCCACCAACTATACTGCCGGACAAGTAGCCATCGGTACGCTGCTCGATGCCGTACCCGAACTTAAAAACATAGCTAACGTAACCGGCGAACAAATTGTCAAGATAGGTTCACAAGACATGAACGATGATGTATGGCTGACTCTTGCAAAGAAAATCAACCAGCTTCTGAAACGCTCTGACATCGACGGCATCGTAATTACCCACGGAACCGATACGATGGAAGAAACGGCCTATTTCCTCAACCTGACGGTCAAGAGCGACAAACCGGTAGTTCTGGTCGGAGCAATGCGCCCCTCTACCGCAATCAGCGCCGACGGACCTCTTAACTTATACAATGCCGTCGTTGTGGCCGGAGCAAAAGAGTCCAAAGGGAAAGGTGTTTTAGTGGCAATGAACGGAAGCGTGCTTGGTGCTGCAAGCGTATTGAAGATGAACACTGTTGACGTGCAGACCTTCCAAGCTCCCAACGCGGGTGCACTCGGTTATGTACTGAACGGCAAGGTCACATATAATATGTCGTCTGTAAAGAAACACACCACCCACTCGGTATTTGATGTTACCAATCTGAACTCACTCCCCAAAGTGGGAATTGTCTACAGCTATTCAAACATCGAGGCTGACATGGTGACTCCGATGCTGAGCAATGGCTATAAGGGTATCATCCATGCAGGAGTAGGCAATGGAAACATTCACAAGAATATATTCCCCGTATTAACGGAAGCCCGCAAAAAAGGTATTCTCGTAGTCCGTTCGTCAAGAGTGCCGACGGGTCCCACTTCGCTCGATGCAGAAGTAGACGACGCACAGTATCAGTTGTCGCATCACAGGAACTGAATCCCCAGAAAGCACGTGTCCTGCTGATGCTTGCACTGACCAAAACCACCGACTGGAAACAGATTCAGGAATATTTCAACGAATATTAAAAACAGATAGAAATGATAAAGAAACTCACATTTATACTTCTGGCTGCGGGCTGTACACAAATCATGTACGCCCAAAGCACGGAGAAGAACGAGAAGTTCCTTGAAAACAAGACCCTGTTTGAAGAACTCACCAATGTAAAGAAAAAACAAGACAAGTTCAACTTATTCCTCAATATGCAGGGCAGCTTCGATGCAAACTTCCGCGACGCTTCGAAGAGGGAGCTTTCAAAATGAGACAACTCCGCATTGAAGCCAAAGGAAATATCAACAACTGGCTTCGTACCGATACAGGCAACGGCTGAACCGCTCGAACGACAGTAGCGGCAACATAGACAACCTTCCTACTTCCATTGACATTGCAGGGATAGGTGTGAAACTGGGAAAAGGATTTTCTATTTTTGCCGGTAAGCAATGCACCGCATACGGCGGTATCGAGTTCGACCTGAATCCTATCGAGATATATGAATACAGCGATATGATTGAGAACATGAGTAACTTCATGACCGGTTTGAACATCGGATATGACATCAATGCCCACCAGCAGTTGAACCTGCAAATACTGGACAGCCGCAACGGCTCTTTCAACAAGACGTATGGAGTTGAAACCGAAGACGGCGAACAGCCTACCATAGAATCGGGCAAGCTGCCGCTTGTGTACACCCTGAACTGGAACGGTAATTTCAATGACGTATTCAAGACACGCTGGTCCGCCTCTATCATGAATGAAGCAAAGGACAAGAATCTTTATTATTTTGCATTCGGTAATGAATTGAACTTGAATAAGTTCAACATGTTCCTCGACTTCATGTACTCCAAAGAAGGTATTGACCGCAAGGGTATCATGACAGGAATAACGGGCAGTATGGAAGGACACAATGCTTTCGATGCCGGATATTTTCAATGGTAACCAAGTTGAATTACCGTTTCCTGCCTAAATGGAACGCTTTCGTAAAAGGAATGTATGAAACAGCATCTCTCACCAAACAGCAGGGAGATTTGGAAAAAGGCAAATACCGCACCGCATGGGGTTATTTTGCCGGTGTGGAGTTCTATCCTATGGATACCAACTTGCATTTCTTCCTTACATACGTAGGACGCTCCTATGACTTCACCGCCCGCGCCAAAACACTCGGACAAGAGAACTATTCTACAAACAGAGTATCGGTGGGATTCATTTATCAGTTACCGATGTTCTAGATTTTTACGTTGCTCCGCTTCCACCCGTTAGACAATGCTCGTTCCGAGCGTGCCCAAAAGAAAATCCCTCTCAGAAATAATCTGAGAGGGATTATTGAGGTTCCTGGCGGATTCGAACCGCCGTACACGGTTTGCAGACCGCTGACTAAGCCACTCATCCAAGGAACCGATGTCCGCTGCACTTGTTTTTCTCAAATGCGTTGCAAAGGTACAACTATTTTTTAAACCTGCAATACCTGAAGAAAGGAAATTGCATTTTTCTTTACAAAAACGACTTTTTACCCCCTTTTACCTCCTCTTATCTTTGAGTTCTCGCAAAAAACAGCTTTCTTTGCAGAAAACCAACTTAAATACAACAGAAATGAAAGGTATTGTTCTTGCCGGAGGTTCAGGCACCCGCCTCTACCCCATTACAAAAGGAGTTTCCAAACAACTTCTTCCTGTTTTCGACAAACCCATGATTTATTATCCCATATCCGTCCTGATGTTAGCAGGAATACGTGACATCCTGATTATTTCTACTCCCTATGATTTGCCGGGATTCCGCAGACTGCTAGGCGATGGAAGTGATTTCGGAGTACACTTTGAATATGCAGAACAACCTTCCCCCGACGGATTGGCACAGGCTTTTCTTATTGGAGAAAGTTTATCGGCAATGACGCAGCCTGCCTGGTATTAGGAGATAATATCTTCCATGGCAACAGCTTCACCGTCATGCTGAAAGAAGCCGTACGTATGGCCGAAGAAGAAGGAAAAGCTACCGTATTCGGTTACTGGGTAAGTGACCCGGAACGTTACGGAGTGGCAGAATTCGACAAAGAAGGAAACTGTCTCTCCATTGAAGAGAAGCCACAGCATCCTAAATCAAACTATGCCGTAACGGGACTTTATTTCTATCCTAACAAGGTCGTAGAAGTAGCCAAACACATCAAACCCTCCGCACGCGGAGAACTGGAAATTACCACCGTTAACCAGCATTTCCTGGCCGATGGTGAACTGAAAGTGCAGACTTTAGGTCGAGGATTTGCCTGGCTGGATACTGGTACACACGATTCATTGGCTGAAGCATCCACTTACATCGAAGTCATCGAAAAACGCCAGGGCCTGAAAGTAGCCTGCCTGGAAGGCATTGCCCTGCGACAAGGATGGATTACCCCTGAAAAGATGCGTGAACTGGCTCAACCGATGCTGAAGAACCAGTACGGCCAATATCTATTGAAGGTAATTGGCGAATTGCAGAGAAACAACCAATAAATGATTTTTCATCATATAAAAATGGAAGTAATAAAGACAGAGATTGAAGGAGTGGTCATCATTGAACCTCGCCTGTTTAAAGATGAAAGAGGTTACTTTTTGAATCTTTTTCCCAAAGAGATTTTGACAAACAGGTACGCACCATTCATTTTGTACAAGACAATGAAAGTAAATCCAGTTACGGAGTATTGCGTGGACTGCATTTCCAGAAACCACCCTTTGCACAAAGCAAGCTGGTAAGGGTCATAAAAGGAGCCGTACTGGATGTGGCGGTAGATATACGAAAAGGCTCTCCGACATTCGGACAGCACGTAGCCGTGGAACTGACAGAAGACAACCACCGCCAGTTTTTCATTCCACGCGGATTTGCTCACGGGTTCAGCGTATTGAGCGACGAAGTTATTTTCCAGTACAAATGTGATAACTTCTATGCACCTCAAAGCGAGGGAGCCATTGCCTGGAACGATCCGGCACTGAAAATTGACTGGAGAATTCCTACGGAGAAGGTCATCCTTTCAGAAAAAGACAAACACCATCCTCTATTGGCCGATGCGGAATGGCTGTTTGATTATCATGAAGATTTATACAAAGAGTAAGCATAAAAAAAATCCCCGGGTCGTTCAATGCAACCCGGGGATTTTATGCCTTTTATTTTACTCTTCAATTATTTTCCAACGCATTCTTCTTCATACGAAGTTCATACAAGTCGTTACGACGGTCGCGCAGATTACGTACGCTTCCGTAAGTATGAAGTGCATTCAGCAAATCCAGGTCAATATCTGAAACCAGAATCATTTCCGTATTCGGAGTAGCTTCCGCACGTTTTCCGTCGGTCGGGAAGGCAAAGTCACAAGGAGTAAAGACTCCCGACTGCGCATACTGGATGTCCATATTATGCACACGAGGAAGGTTACCCACACTTCCGGCAATAACCACAAAACATTCGTTTTCGATGGCACGTGCCTGCGCACATACACGTACACGTGAATATCCGTTCTGCGTATCGGTCAGGAACGGAACAAACAGAATTTGCATGCCCTGATCTGCCATCAGACGAGACAGTTCCGGGAATTCCACGTCATAACATATCAACACACCGATTTTAGCACAGTCGGTTTCAAAGGTCTGTACTCTTTTTCCTCCACTCAATCCCCAGCTCTTTACTTCATCGGGAGTGACATGAATCTTTTCGTACATCTCGTATGTTCCGTCACGACGGCAAAGGAAACCTACATTATAAAGACCACCATCTTCCTTCACATAAGGCATACTACCGGTAATGATGTTGATGTTGTGCTTGATGGCCAGATTAATGAAACGGTCTCTGATTTCCTCCGTGTACTGTGCCAATGCACGAATAGACTGAGCCTCACCCATGTGATTGAATTTTGCCATCAGCGGTGCATTAAAATATTCAGGGAACAGCACGAAATCGCTCTTGTAGCCCGATACGGCATCGATAAAAAACTCTACCTGCTCAAACACATCATCCAGCGTCTGATATGAACGCATCTGCCATTGCACCAGTCCGACTCTCACCGTCGTCTTTTTATCCACAAACGAGTCTGTAGGCGGCTGATAATAAATATTATCCCATTGAAGCAAAGTCGCACAGTGCTTTGACTCCTCGTCGTTCGGAAGGTAATTACGCATCACTCTGCGAACATGAAAGTCATTGGAGAGTTGGAAAGTCAGTACCGGGTCATAAATTTCACGCGAACGGACTTTCTCTATATACTCCTTCGGGCGCATCTGGTCTGCATATTTGTAATAGTTGGGGATTCGGCCACCAAACATGATGGCTTTCAGGTTCAACTTTTCACACAACTCCTTGCGATACTCATACATACGACGCGCCAAGCGTAATCCACGATATTCCGGATGAATAAACACCTCAATACCATACAAAATATTACCTTTCGGATTATGCGTATTGAAAGTCTCATTTCCGGTCACCTTGGCATAGGTATGATCACCTTTCACCATATCATAATCTACGATAATGGAAAGTGCACACCCCACTATCTTATCATCTACAACCGTTACAATCTGCCTCGGGAAAAATACTGATTAGTTTCTCAATTTGTTCGTGTGTCCAGAACACATCTTTATCTGCATATACGCGGGTAAACGACTGGGCAAGCTGTGCGTAGTCTTCAATCTGCAAGTTTCGAAGCTCTACTTTGTTAATCTTCTTTTGAGTCGATTCCATAATTTCGTTAAATTATTTTTTCACGGGCACAAAAGTAATCATTTCTCCAGGCAGGGTGTATCATTTATTCAGGATTATTATACTATCTTTGCTCCAAAAGGTCAACGATATGAAAAAGATTAAACTAGGCCTCCTGCCACAAATTCTGATTGCCATCGCACTGGTATTGCTGCCGGAACGGTTTCACCGGAGCTTCCCGTACGCGTGTTCGTGACATTCAACGCATTGTTCAGCCAGTTCCTGAATTTTATCATTCCGCTTATCATCGTCGGACTGGTTACTCCCGCCATTGCCGATATTGGGAAAGGTGCCGGGAAAATGCTGGTAGCCACTGTACTTCTGGCTTACGGGGCCACACTGTTCTCTGGTTTTCTTTCATTCGGTGTAGGAGAAACCTTCTTTCCTGACCTTATTACCCGAAATATTCCTTTATCCGAAATCAGTGAGGCCAAAGGTGTTACCCCTTTCTTTACGGTAGCCATTCCGGAACCTCTCAACGTAATGACCGCCCTCGTCACGGCATTTACTGTCGGGCTGGGACTGGCGCATCTGGATACGAATTACCTGAAAAATGCGTGCAACGACTTCAAGGAAATCATTGTCAAAACGATACAGGCTGTCATACTTCCCCTGCTTCCGATTTACATCTTCGGAATCTTTTTCAACATGACTCACTCCGGACAGGTATTCCACGTGCTGGCTGTCTTTGTCAAGATTATCGGAATCATCTTCCTCCTGCATATTTTCCTGCTGATATTCCAATACTGCATCGCCGGAATGTTCGTGGGCAAGAATCCGTTCCGCCTGTTAGGAAGAATGATGCCGGCTTACTTTACGGCATTAGGTACACAGTCATCGGCCGCTACGATTCCCGTCACCCTGAAACAGACTATACAAAACGGAGTGAATGAAGGTATCGCTGGATTGTCATCCTCTGTGTGCCACCATCCATCTGTCCGGAAGTACCATGAAGATTGTGGCCTGCGCCCTGGCCTTGATGATGATGCAGGACATTCCCTACGATTTCCAGATGTTCGCCGGATTCATCTTTATGTTAGGAGTGACAATGGTAGCTGCGCCGGGTGTTCCGGGAGGTGCCATCATGGCTTCGCTCGGCATCCTGTCGTCCATGCTGGGATTCGATGAGAATGCACCAGGCACTGATGATTGCCTCTACATTGCCATGGATAGTTTCGGTACTGCTTGTAATGTAACAGGTGATGGCGCACTGGCTCTGCTCATTGACAAATGGTTCGGGAAGTCGAAGACGAATATTTCCAGTACATCCCCTCAAAACTGACCGTAATCCTACCTCCTACAATTCAGCGACTTACGAAAAACAGACAGTCGCTTTATCACATGTCCAAGGGTTATAACTGTGGTTATCACTCCTATTTTATAATGCCATAATCCCAACAGAGAATTTGCCCCATTTATACCCCATAGTGCGAGACCTGTAACCGACAGCAATAAAAATATGACAGAGAGGACAGCTGTAACTTTACTCTTCCTGCCTATTCCCTTTTTTATAATCCCTTTATACCATTCCAAGTGCATTGCCACGTGAAATATTACGGCTATGAGGAATAACATACTGACAAAGACATGAAACACAGCCCAGTTATGCCAGACTTCATGAGTGCCACCATGTCCGGCCACATGCAGACCAAATCCTGAAATAGCAGACATGATAAATACAACTATCAATATCCAGTCAATTACAAAAATTCTTTTCATACATTTCCGTTTTTATTACGCGACAAAGGTCACTACTTTATTGGAAATGGACGATAACAATTGTAAAGAAATGGAATTTAACGACGATTCCTAATACGGGACAGCGAAACAGGTGTAATACCAAGACAGGAAGCTATGTAATGTTGCGGTACCCGTTGAATAATATTAGGGTATTCCTTCAATAGTTCTTCGTATCTCTGTTGTGGCGTATTCTTGATACGGGACAAAAACAAGTGCTGGTAAAAGCTGAACCGTTCTATAATTTTCTCTTCATATAACAGTCTCAATGAAAGATTGCTTCCTATTTTGTGATAGAAATCTTCTTTTTTAATTGACACAACTTCAGACGGCTCAATGCTTTCTAGTGAAAACAAGCTGGGTGTCCCTCTATACAAGCTATCAAACGAGGCCACAAAATCACCTTCAAAAAGAATTGAAAAGTTATATCCTTTCCTTCATTATAAAAAAACAACCTCAAGCATCCTTTACGGACAAGATATATCTTATCCGCAATCTTGCCTTCCTCCAATAATACTGTTTTAGAGGGAATGGAAAGGGTTTCGATTTCTTTTACATTAAAAAATATATTATCTGACACTTCTTTCATCACCTGAAGAATAATAAAAGTTTTGGAAAGTCCTGTTCAAAACACAATTTGCTTTACAAATCAGACTTTCTTATCAATCAAGCATAAAAATCTGTTTTTTTTTGTATAACTTTGTCATCAAACTCAAACATAAAAAAACACGTTTATGAAAAAGAATCCTTACAAAGAGCTCCGGCCAATTTTTTCCGTATGCGTACATACAGATTGCACTTGCGGTTCCACCTGTCTTCGTCAACTGGCT
>ENA-OQHP01000404-OQHP01000404.1-human-gut-metagenome-genome-assembly--contig:-NODE-404-length-13851-cov-1.323958_pt1 | contig 13851 bp, 22 predicted proteins | sample MGYA00242563_ERZ504717 | MGnify/ENA primary metagenome ERZ504717 (study PRJEB26092, sample SAMD00036212) | human gut metagenome | host: Homo sapiens | study: EMG produced TPA metagenomics assembly of... | reverse complement strand
AAACAAAAGCAGCCGAAGGCAGCTCCATAAAGCCAAAGGAGCTTTGCTTCCCGCAGCTGTTCACGACCGTAAGCTTGGCCGAACGGCCTTGAGTGTGTCGTGAACAGGACCTGCGGGAAGCAAAGCGGCACCGCAAGCAAGCAACGCTGCGAGCCAAACAGCAGCCATCACCCATCACTCATTCATCGCAAAAATCGCAATTCAGCAAGCTCAAAAAAGAAAACTACTCGCTCACCTTAGGCTGCAATCCAATCGACTTCTCAACCGCGGAATCCTGCCCGCACACCTTCAGCCAGTTGGCCAGCAGACGGTAGCCGTCCTGCGTCATCACGGACTCCGGATGGAACTGCACCGCATACATCGGCTTGTCGCGATGCTTGATGCCCTGCACGATATGATCGTCCTGCGTCCACGCGGTCACCACCAGATCGTCCGGCACGGAATCCGGTTCGACAGCCAGGGAATGGTACCGTGTGGCGACCATCGGGTTGGCGACGCCTTCGAAAATCTCATCGTCGATATGCTCCACCAAACTGGTCTTGCCGTGCATGATGGTCGGCGCGTGGCTCACTGTGCACCGAACACTTCGGCCAATGCTGCATGCCGAGGCACACGCCGAACATCGGCTTGTTCTGCGCCGCGCACAGGCGAATCATGTCCTCACTAGCGCCGGATTCCGATGGAGCGCCAGGACCGGGGGAAATCAGCACACCGTCGTAGTCGTCGATCACGCCCGGGGCGGACGGGTCGATCGCATCGTTACGTACCACGGTCACTGTGGCACCAAGCGTCTTCACATAGCCGACAATCGTGTAAACGAACGAATCGTAGTTGTCCACGACCAGAATGCGTGCGGAATCGGTCATCATGCTCCAATCAACGTTTGAACAGCAGTGTACGTGCGAAATGTCTCATGACACCGCGCGCGTCTCACGCTGCAGCCATCGTGCGGCGATGCGGCACCAGCAGACGACAAGGCACCAGCAAACGCCCTGCACAGCCCGTTAGATGGCCGTGTAATTCGACATCTCCTGCAATGCCGGGATATTCGTCGCAGCCCACGGGAACAGCCATTCAAAGCAGGATGCGCAGGCCGCGAACACCAGCAGCAACAGCAATACGATCCGAATAGGCAGCACGCCGGGCTGCACGCGCAGCAAACCGCCGTAGATGCTGAAATCGGCCTTCTTGCGCCGGCCGGCGCGCACATCGGCGAGATACGGCCATCGCCAGGCGACGGCGGCGGAAATAAATATGATCACGTATGCGGCGAGCGCGCCGAAGATCCACGGTTTCAGCGTATCGATCGACGACAGGAACGACGACTGTTCGTTGTTGACGAATTTGACTGTGCCGTTGGCGTTTTGGGAGGCCAGTTCCTGTGGGATGCCGTCGGAGACCTTCGCCCAGTAGGAGAATTCGGCGTAGCTGATCCAGCGGTGCGTCGGCGTGGAGTATTTCGGTTCGCAGGTGGTCATGGTCAGCATGCGTTTGGTCGGTGCTGCGCCGGGGTTTTCGGGGTTGGCCGCCACCACTTCGGTCTGTGTCGGCAGCACGATTTTGTAGCTGGTGTAGTGGTACACGTACCAGTAATCCTGCGTGCGGACGATGATCGGGTCGCCTTCCTGCAGTTTGTCGACGTCGCCGAGCGGCTGCCCGTAGCCGTTGCGGTGGCCGGCGAATGCGAAGTTGCCGACCTGGCCGGGCATCTGCGAATCCGTGTAGTGGCCGAGGCCGTGCTTGTTGAGCTGTGTCAGGTCCGTGCCTTCCACCAGGTTGCGCTGCCATTGGCTGCCGAATCGCGGTATGTAGATTTGGGCGATGAGTTCGCCTTCCGTGGCGCTTTGCGGCTGTACAGGCGGGTCACCCTGCTGTGCCTTCGCCACGGTGACGTTGCCGGACTTTCCTGGATCGGACCAGGATACGGATTGGCGGGTTTCGATCTGGTTATGCTCCGACTGCACGCCCGTCCACCACATCTGCCATGCGATGTACAGCGCGCAGATGGCGGCGGCGGTCAGCATGAGTTCGGCGAGGATGCCGAGTATCGTCCACAGCGCGCTTTGGTGCGCTCCGCCACGGCTTGCCACATGTTTCATCGATTGTTATTTCCCCTCTTGCGAGTCGCGTTCTTGTCGTTTTCGAGCGCTTTCGCATACTGCAACGGCTGCTGCAACGCGTCGGTCGCGTCGAAATGCAGTTTCGTTTTCTCGTCGACCTGCCATCCCAGGCCGAACGCACTCACGTACTGCTTGTAAATGGACACTTCCTCGGAATCGTCGAGCGCTTTTCTCATGCCCTCCACTGATCCGATCGCCGAGATTTTGAACGGCGGCGAATACTTCTTGCCTTGCAGCAGCAGCACGTTGCCGGAGCAGCGCACGGCGGAGTTGAACAATACGCGCTGGTCCATGATCTGCATGGATTCGGCGCCTCCCGCCCACAGCGCGTTGACCACGGCTTCGATGTCCTGCTGGTGCACCACGTAATCGTTGATGTTGGCGCTGGATCCGTTGGCGTCGACCATGTTCTCCCATAGCGGCGAATCGTCGAGCGTCACCACCAGTCCCGGGCCTTCCACGGCGGGGAGCATGGTGCCGTTGCCGGCGCTTTCGCTGTCTTGCGATCCGTCGGCGTTCTGGCTGTCGAGTGTTTTGCTCAGATCGTTGACTCTGGTGCTCAGCGCATCGATTTCGGACCGTAGCGAGTTCACTTTTTTCACGCGCTGTTCCACGAGTTCGGCGGTATCGTTGCTCACCACCACGGAACGGTTGACGCGCAGGTTGGTGGACAGCAGGAATCCGGAGAACAGCAGCACGAGGAACGCCGCGACGCCGGCCGCCTTCGACCGTTTCGCGCTGTGCTTTCCGGTATGCTTCGCCATACGCGCCTTTCCAAACCTGCCTGAATCCGCCGGGTTTCACTGAACAATTGTCCTGATTTTGAACAGTTTTACGCCGCGAGTTCGCCGCTTTCGAGTCTACCCACTATTATGACTTTTAGCCTATTAAAGGAGACTATGCTGATGGCTGACGAAGAGCTGCACGAAACCACCGCGGATGACCAGAAGGATCTGCAGTCCGCCGACGACACCGCTGCCGTCGAGGAAACCACCGAAGATGTCGTCGACAAGACTTCCGTTGACGAGGACCAGTCCGACGATGACGATCTCGATATTCCTATGGACCGTGTCGAAGCGGTGCTGAACGCCACCGTTGATAAGGATTCGCTGTCACCGCAGATGCAACGCATGATGAACCGTCAGGCGGAGAACACCCGCCGTGTGGAGGAAAGCATCAAGGCACCAAGTCCAACCCGCGCTGGTTCGTGCCGCTGTTCTGCGCGCTGATGATCATCGGTCTGGTGTGGGCCGTGGTCTACTACCTGACCACCGATTATCCGATTCCGCACATCGCGCTTGGAACCTGGCCATCGCGTTCGCAATCATCATGGTCGGTTTCATTATGACCATGTGGTGGCGCTGAGTCGGTTTTCTCCGTTTCACCTATCCCATCGAAGCTTATGTAAGAGACGCCGGGTCCATTGCGATCCGGCGTCTCTTTTATCCGCTCAACCACTTTACTTACCGCGTCTGCATCACCCCGTTTCAGCTTTAGGAAAAGCGGTTTCCTGTCGAGTGGAAAGCCGCCGCTTACCCGCCGATTATCTGCTGATTTTCGCCGTCCGAATCAGCACGTGGTCGCCGCCTTGCATGGTGGTGCCGAACAGGTAGGCGTCGCCGCCGTCGGCGAGCTTGAGTTTCTTGCGCAATTGCGGCGCGGTGAGTGGGAAATTACGCACGGCGATGTTGGCACGGTCCAAGCCGGACAGCAATCGCTTCAACTCCTTCTTACCCATACCGCCGATCGTTTCAATCGCAAAACCGCGCCCCGGAAAACCATCGACCGGCTCGTCCGATACGAACAGGTGGCTGCTCGGGCCGATCTGCACCGCCCCGAATCGCGCTTCCACCACGTCGAAGCAGCCGGCCTTCATGATCGACGCGTTCGGCTCGTACAGGTAACGCAGCTCGTGCGGCAGCGGCGCGTCCCCGATGCGCAGGCCGCGCGTATAGGCGGCCGCATCGTAGTCGAGCCGCTGATCGTCGTTCACGCAGTACACGTGCGGCGCGCGCGTGTCTGCCGCTGCGGCATCGGACGTTGCCCCGGCAGCTTGCCGTCCAGCACCAGAAGCAGTTCCTTGCATTCGTTGCCGGTGGAGACGATGTGCACTTCGGCCACAGTGCCCGCGAAATCGTCGACCGCCTTGCGCCAGTCAAGCATCGGCGACAGTTTGATCATCACATATCGTGCCTTAGCCAGCAGCAGATCGCGCAGCGCCAGCACGTCGGGCGTGCAGTCCTCGATCGCGTAGGTGCGGGCGCCGTGCTCGTCGCGGCGAGCCGGGTCGATGTAGATCAGCTGCGCCGGCTCCATCGCACGTAGGTATTCGACGCCGTCGCCGCACACCACCTGTGCTTGCGTGAGGCCCAGCGCCGCCATATTGTGCGCGGCCAGTTCGCATAGATGCGATTGGCGTTCCACGTACGTGGCGTGACCGAATCCGCGGGCGAGATATGAGAAATCGACGCCGAATCCGCCTGTCAGGTCCGTCATGGTCGCGTCGTTGGCCGTCTGTCCCGCCGATTGCGGCAGAGATCGCAACAGACGCCGGGCGATTTCGGCCTTGTATTGCGCTGTGAACTGCGATGAGCACTGTTCCATGGAAATATGCGCGGGATAGACGATATCCGCGCAGGCGGCCCATTGCGGCAGTTTGTTGCGGGCGATTTGCCAGCCCGCGATCTGGTCGAGCGCGGCCGGCAGGTCGAGGTCCGCCGTCCGTTTGGTTTTGAGCGCCAGGTCACGCACGTCTTCATTGCGATGCGCCTCGGCGAAGGCGCGCGTCACGTCGTTGAGCAGTGGTCCGTCACTCATGGTTCCTCTCCCCTTCTTCGCAAGTATCTGCCATGTCGCACGCATATCGTCGCACGCGTATCCTGCGTCCGTGGCGCATCGGTATTGCGTCCTTGTCGATTGCTTCGTCATCTTATCTTTCCTGTGGATAACAAGTGGACAAATGTGGATGAATGTGGATAACGCCCATATTTTGTGCCTGAGTCAACGTCGCACCACGAAATATCGGCGGCGATTTTCCCCATTTTGTGGGGTGTGGATATCGGTTATCCACAATTTTCACATAGGAAATTCCTTATGTTCCGCCATTTTGTGAATATCCTTGTGGATAATCCACCACGTTATCCCCGACTTACCCACAGGTTTGACCTCACTTATCCACAAAGTTATCCACGGATGTGGAAAACTACATGTGTGTAGTTCCCGCATTACTGGTACAGAAGTGACATATGCATCAGCGGATTGCCGGCGTTGCATCCCACGATGATCGCCACGACCACCACGAACACCGTGATGCCGTACACCGTGGTGCGCCACGTCAGGCTTTTGCCGCGGAACGCATGCAGGCCGGTGACCAGCAGCCACGCAAGCACGCCGCCGACGATGAATCCGCCGACATGCGCCTGCCATGCAATGCCCGGCGTGATCACCGGCATCAGGAAGTTGATCAGCATCCAAATCAGCATCGAACGAATATCCGATGCCTATTCTCCTGTACACCACCAGAATCGCGGCGAACAGGCCGAACAGCCGCGCCGGACGCGCCATATGCGGCGGTCATCCATCCCGACGGCGAGCACACGGCCCACACCATCAGTCCGGCGCCGCCGCCCAATCCGGACAGCACGTACAGCGCAAGATACGGCCAATGCCCCATCATGCGTTCCAGCACGGGCCCCACGCACCACAAAGTAAGCATGTTGAACAGGATGTGCCACAGCGAGGTCGGCTGGTGCAGGAACATCGAGGTGATGAAGGTCCACGGGTACCGGACGGCCGTGGCGGGCAGCAGCATGCCGGCGTTCACGAACGCGTTGCCGCCTTCGGGCCAGACGAGGAAGAGAACCGCTTCGATGGCCCACACCACGATGCAGATCGCCATGATGGCGGTGGTGATGACCGGGTCGCCGTTGCGCCACCGGTATCGCAGCGATCGGGCGGAGAACAGATCCTTGAACGATGGGGAATCGGGAAACAGACTGAATCGTTGGTATGCCATAGCTCAACACTACCGGCACATGCGGTATTTTCCGGCGCGTAAATCCACCCAATCGACACATTCCACGAATTAAGATAGGAACAGAGCTGGCTTGAACGAGCAGGTCAGCCAGTGTTTGGAAACCTTGAAAGGAGCCGTCATGGAGAACAAGTCTTCTAACGGTTGGAAGTTCTTCGCACTGCTCTTCGGAGCTTTGCTTGCTGGCGTCGTCGGTCTGTACATCTACAAGCAGCAGAATCCCGACTATGACCCGTGGAGGAACCGTGGGAGAACAGCTCCTCGCCGGTCGACCTGGGCCTGACCAAGGACGCCGAGCCGGAGGCCGACGCCACTGCCGCCGCTCCTGCCGCTGAGCCGGAAGCCGCCTGATTCTGCCTTTCCCGGCACACCTATGCCGCGTTGGGTTTGTTGCTTCGCCCTGTATCTTGCGATACAGGGTTTTTCTTTTGCTTTTGCGATTGCGATTGGCTTGCGGCCTTCCGTCGTACTGTCGCTGTATTGCCACGTACGTCCGGCACGTACGTTCGGGCACTACCGGCATACGCAATCGGACATGCGAAAAACATACGAAAAGGCCCTTGGAAACTCCCAAGGGCCTTCGTCGTCATCACTTATCCGCCCATTGCGAAACGGACGGAGCGGAAGCGATCATGCGTGCGTCGGCGATGCCGGCGACGTTTCATGACCGCTCCATAATCACTTGAGCGGACCGGTGTGCCAGATGCGCTCGAGGTAATCCTCGATGGAGCGGTCGGAGCTGAAGTAGCCGGAGTTGGCCACGTTGAGCACGGCCATGCGGCTCCACTTCATCGGATCGCGGTAGGTTTCCTCGATCTGGGCCTGGATGTCCATGTACGCGCGGAAGTCGGCGAGCGTCATGAAGTAATCCTTGTTCAGCCAATCGTTGACGAGGTCCTTGTAGGTGTCCTTGTCGCCGTCGGAGAAGGTGCCGTCGGCAACCATATCGATGGCGGCCTTGAGCTGCGGGTCCTTCTCGTAGTACTCGCGGGACAGACCCTTGGTGTCGTAGCCCTTGGCGTACAGCGCGGAGACTTCCGGCTCGGTCATGCCGAACAGGAAGAAGTTCTCGCGCCCACGCGCTCACGGATCTCGACGTTGGCGCCATCGAGGGTGCCGACGGTCAGAGCGCCGTTGAGGGCGAACTTCATGTTGCCGGTGCCGGAGGCTTCCTTGCCGGCCTGGGAAATCTGCTCGTCGAGGTCGGTGGCCGGGATGAGGTTCATGGCCAGCTCGATGTTGTAGTTCCACGGGAAGTAGACGTTCAGCTTGCCCTTGCGTCCGGGTCGTTGTTGATGACGCGGGCGACGTTGTTGATCAGCTGGATGGTCTGCTTGGCCAGGTAGTAGCCCGGAGCGGCCTTGGCGCCGAACACGATGGTGCGCGGCATGATGTCGTCGGCGGAGACCTTGCCGGACTTGATGTCGCGTAGTCGGCGATGACGGACAGGATCTTCAGGGCCTGGCGCTTGTACTCGTGCAGACGCTTGACCATGGTGTTGATCATGGTGTTCGGGTCGATGTCGAAGCCGTACTTGCGCTTGGCGAAGTTGGAGAAGTCGACCTTGTTGGCCTGCTTGACGGCGGCGAACTTCTTGACGAACTCGTCATCGTCGGCCAGCGGGATGAGGCCCTTGAGCAGCTCGAGGTCGGACAGCCACTTGTCGGTGCCGAGGCCTTCGGTGATGACGTCGGACAGACGCGGGTTGGCCAGCTTGATGAAGCGGCGAGGGGTCACGCCGTTGGTCACGTTGGTGAACTTGTCCGGGTAGACGTCGGAGAAGTTCTTCAGGGTGACGTCCTTGAGCAGCTGGGAGTGCAGCTCGGCCACGCCGTTGACGTGGGAGCCGCCGTAGGAGCCAGGAACGCCATGCGCACGGAGTCGCCGGTGTAGATGGCCATGTCCTTGATGGTGGCCTCGTCAACGCCCTTGGCCTTGAGCTCGGCCTCGAACTGGTCGTTGATCTTCTCGATGATCTCGAGGTGACGCGGCAGCAGTTCGCCGATGAGCTTGGACGGCCACACTTCCAGGCTTCCGGAAGCAGGGTGTGGCAGGTGTAGTTGAAGGTCTTGTTGGTGATCTTCCAAGCGGTGTCCCAATCGTAGCCGTACTCGTCCATGAGGACGCGCATGAGCTCCGGAATGCCGATGACCGGGTGGGTGTCGTTGAGCTGGAAGACGATCTTGTTCGGGAAGTCGTCAGATCCGGCTTGTCCTGGCCCGGGTAGAAGACGCGGATGGGCGTCGTGCAGGGAGGCGGAGACGAAGAAGTACTGCTGCTCAAGGCGCAGTTCCTTGCCGACCTTGGTGGAGTCTTCCGGGTAGAGAATCTTGGAGATGTTCTCGGCCTTGACCTGCGGGGTCACGGCTTCCATGTACTCGGAGCGGTTGAAGGCGAGCAGATCGAACTCGTCGTAGCTCTTGGCGGTCCACAGACGCAGGGTGTTCACGCGGCCGGACTTGTAGCCGGGGACCAGGTAGTCCACCGGCACGGCGCGCACGGACCATGCGGGCTGCCAGGTCTTGGTGCCGTCGGCGTTCTCGACGACCTTGCCGCCGAAGGAACCTTCTGGTCGCGGTTGTAGTCGATGTGGCCCCACGGCTCTTCGTTGGCCAGCCAGTAATCCGGGGTCTCGATCTGCTTGCCGTTCTCGTCGAATTCCTGCTTGAAGATGCCGTACTTGTACTGGATGCCGTAACCGAACGCCGGCACGCCAAGGGAGGCGAGGGAGTCGATGAAGCAGGCGGCCAGACGACCCAGACCACCATTGCCGAGGCCCGGCTCGTATTCGGCGTCGATGATTTCCTGGGCGGAGAATCCGAGGTCCTTGACGGCCTTGTTGAACTGATCGGTCAGGCCGGCGTTGAGCAGCGCGTTCTCGAGCTGCTTGCCCATGAGGAACTCAGCGGACAGGTAGCCCACGGCCTTGGTGTTGCCGTTGACCATGTCGGCCTGGGTCTTCATCCAGGAATCCACGAGATGGCGACGCACTGCGGCGGACGCGGCAACGTACACGTCGGCCGGCTTGGCCTGCTCGACGGTGACGCCCTGGGTGTACTTCAGCTGCTCACGAATCTCGTCAGCGAACTGTTCCGCGGTGACCGCGGACTTCGGTGCGGTAATTTCAGTCATTGATTGACTCCCTTTGACGGATACTCTCCAGGAACATTATGCCTTACTTCAGCGTCCTTGCATTTGCGGCCGCATGAACACTAAGTAACATCATGCATACGTTCTCATGTACAGCATACTACGCAATCATAAAAAGACGAAATTCCCAGCAATCGTAAGCCGGCATCGTTTGCAAAAAACATTGCAAAAACTGCAAACGCAACGTATGGCGCCCATTAAGCGAGGGCACCACAATCGCAGGAAAATCGCCCCTCAAACCCCTATTTAGTTACGACTACATCGTTTGCAAAGTTCCATCATAGTCGTTTGCGGGCTGCACAATACCGGTATGGCTGTCATACGAGAACAAGACTTGGGCAAAGGACGCGCCGCCTTCGAACAGTGGCAGGACGCGGCGCACAACATTTTCAGCGAGCAGCTGCCGGCCGATGACGACGCCGCTTTCGATTTCCGGCTCAACTTCTCGCCGCGTCTGCCGCGCAGCTGTGGGCGATGGCGGTGCGCTACTCGCTATACCTGCTGGAAAAGAAGGCGCCAGGCGAAGGCGTGGAGGTGCGCGTGGCACCGTGGGGCGCCATCAAGATCCTCGACGGGCCGGCGTCCGATCCGCACAATCTCACGCCGCCGGACGTCATCGAACTGGACCCCGACGTGTGGATAAGGCTCGCCACCGGCATCACCAGCTGGGACGAGGAAAAGGACGCCGGGCGCATCACCGCCGTCGGCGAACGCGACGATCTGAGCGGGTTGCTGCCGCTGGCATAGGAATAGGTCGCGGCGCGGCGCGACCGGCGATGGTTGGCGGGACGAGCACGACAATCGCCCGACAATCGCAATCGAAATAATAAAAATGGCCCGCGGTCGAAACCACGGGGCCATTCGTTGAAAAAATCTGTGCAGTCAGTCCTGCTTCTTCGGCTTCAGCGCGCTGGGCACCGGCATCGGGATGGGCTTGTGCGGCTTCGGCGCGGCCTTTGCCGCCGGAAACTCGCCACTCGTGGCCTTCGCCGCGGCTTCCGCGGCCCACTTGGCGTATTCGTCAAGGTCATCGGCGGAATCGGAAGACGTTTGACCGTCCCCAACGGTCTCATCTTCGGCGTCCACATCGTGAGAATACTTGGCTTCGATATCGGCAAACGGGTCGAAGGAACCAGAACCGGGCTCCTGCGCACCGAGCTCCTTGGCAAGCTCATCGTAATCGGTGTCGGTGGTCAGGTACTTGAGCTTTCGGGCTATTTTCTGCTGTTTGGCTTTCTGACGTCCGCGGCCCATCTGACCCCCTGAAATTACTGTGCTATCAATTCATCAAACAAGAGAGTACCACTTATTGCGCATTATTTCGTTGTCGGCTCAGACTTTTACGATAAAATCGCTGATTTTCTTAAGAAAAGGACACGTATGACGGACGAAACCCAGGAGCAGCAGATCACTGCTGTCGGCAATGAAATGAGCGCGAGCTTCCTCGCCGCAAAGAAGCGTTCCGACGAAATCCTCGCCGCAATCGAAAAGAATCCGGGCAAGTTCACCATGCTGACCGGCGACCGTCCGACCGGCCGTCTGCACCTCGGCCACTACTTCGGCTCCATCCGCGAGCGCGTGGCCATGCAGAACCGTGGCGTGAACTCGAACATCATCATCGCCGACTACCAGGTGATCACCGACCGCGACACCACCGAGCACATCGAGGACAATGTGCTCAACCTGGTGCTCGACTACATGGCCGCCGGCATCGACCCGAACAAGACCATGGTCTTTACCCATTCCGCCGTTCCGGCCGAGAACCAGCTCATGCTGCCGTTCCTGTCCCTGGTCACGGAGGCCGAGCTGCACCGCAACCCGACCGTGAAGTCCGAAATGGAGGCTTCCGGCCATGCGCTGACCGGCCTGCTGCTCACCTACCCGGTGCATCAGGCTTGCGACATCCTGTTCTGCAAGGCCAACGTGGTGCCGATCGGCAAGGACAACCTGCCGCACGTCGAAATCACCCGCACCATCGCACGCCGCTTCAACGAGCGCTACGCGAAGAAGAACCCGGTGTTCCCGGAGCCGAGCGCCATCCTGTCCGAAGCGCCGGAGATCCCGGGTCTTGACGGCCGCAAGATGAGCAAGTCCTACGGCAACTCCATCATGCTGGGCGCCACCGCGGAGGAGACCGCCAAGCTCATCAAGAAGAGCCCGACCGATTCCGAGCGCCGCATCACGTTCGATCCGATCAACCGTCCGCAGGTGTCCGCGCTGCTGACCACCGCCGGCTTGGTGACCGGCCGCGATCCGAAGGAAATCGCCGAGGAGATCGCGACTCCGGCGCTGGCGCGCTGAAGAAGTACGTCATCGAATCCGTGAACGGGTTCCTGGCTCCGCACCGTGAGCGCCGCGCGGAACTCGCCAAGGACATGGATTACGTGCGTGATGTGCTCGAAGAGGGCAACAAGAAGGCGAACGCCATCGCCAACGAGACGCTGGACCAAGTGCGCGACGCCATGGGCATGCGTTACTGACGTGTGGGCAACATTCTGACGAACTGAAGTGAATTGGCTGTGTTTTGGGGCTTATGCAAAACCCCAAACACAGCAATTCGCTTATCTGGCTTATTTGCGGCAGATTCGAAGGCTGCGTTCTGCCAAGCGGGCGAAATCGCCACTGCAGACGCCTCAGATCTGCGCGCGCTTCTCCCCTGCGGCGATTCGGCGGCCACGAGGTCGTCGTCCACGTGGCGGTCGTCCGGATCGTCGAGATAGTGGTCGAATTCGTGCAGCACTTCCGCGCTTGGCGCGGGCGTAAGCAGCGAGACCACCACGATGAACAGCAGCGAGACGATGAACGCCGGCAGCAGCTCGTAGATGGCGAAGATGCCACCGAGCGGCTTGACGAGGTTGTGCCAGATGAGCACGGTGGCCGTGCCGGACAGCATGCCCGCGATCGCGCCGTACTTGTTGGTGCGCCTCCAGTACAGCGAGGTGAGCATCAGCGGTCCGAAGGATGCGCCGAGGCGGCCCACGCGTACGAGACCACTTGGAAGATCGAGGAGTTCTGGTCGAACGCCACCACGATACCGAACACGAACATGACGAGCAGCGTGATGCGCGCCACCATCATCACCTGGCGGTCGGTGGCCTTGCGATGCAGCAGCCCGTGGAAGATGTTCTCGCCGACGGCCGAGCGCCGATGATCATGTACGAGGACGAGGAGCTCATGGACGCGGCGGAAGATGCCGGATACGACGATGCCGCACATGAAGCTCGGCAGCAGCGCCTGCGACACCACGATGAAGATGTTCTCCGCGGCCGCCTGCGTGGCGAACTGCGTCGGCATCATGGCACGGCCGACCAGGCCGATGCACACGCCGCACGCCAGCGAGATCACGCACCACGTGGTGGCGATGATGCGGGATTTCTTGATTTCCTCGGAACTGCGGATGGACAGGAACCGCACAAGCACCTGCGGCATGCCGAAGTAGCCCAGACCCCACGCGAGCATGGAGATGATGGTGATGATGCCGTAGTCGGCGGGCGCGCCGAACATGGCCTGTCCGGCCTTGACGATCTGCTCGCCGGCGTCGTTGAGGATCGGCGTGGCCACATGCGTGCCGTCGAGGAATCCCGGAATGCCCTTGAGGAAGGCGACGGTGTTGTCGATGCCGCCGGCGGACGCCACGGAGCCGATGAACACCACAGCCAGCGCGAAGAACATGAGCAGGCCCTGGATGAAGTCGGTCACGACAACGGACAGATAGCCGCCGATGATGGTGTACGCGAACACGATGGCGGCGCCGATCACCATGGTCAGGTGGTAGTCCCAGCCGAACAGCGTGGAGAAGAGTTTGCCGACGGTCACGAAGCAGCTGCCGACGTACACGCAGAAGAATACGAGGATGATGAGCGCAGCGATGGTGGATACGATATTGCGATCGTCATGGAAGCGCTTGGAGAAGAAGTCGGGAATGGTGATCGCGTCGCCGGCCACCACGGAGTAGCGGCGCAGACGGCGTGCGACGAGTTTCCAGTTGAGGTAAGTACCAAGCGCCAGACCGATGGCCGTCCACATTGGGTCGGCCGCGCCGGTGAAGTAGGCGACGCCCGGCAGGCCCATAAGCAGCCAGCCGCTCATGTCGGAGGCTTCCGCGCTCAATGCCGTCAGCCACGGTCCGACGCCACGCCCACCCGCGAAATACTGTTTGGTGGAGGAATTGGACCTCTTGGAGTAGATGAAGCCGATGGTCAGCATGGCCGCGAAGTACAAGACCATGGCCAGCAGCACCCAGAAATCTTTGGTTACCAAGTGTTTTTACCCTTCTGCAGGTTATTAAATGTCGTAGCGCCAGGATTTATCGGTCACTACTCGTGCCATCGCCAGGCCGATCGGCAGGCAGATGATCACCATGAACGCACGGAACGCCCAATCGAGCGCGTTCAGCGTATCGAACTGGCCGAGGTGGAACATGGCCTGGTACATATACAAACCGGGCACCATGATCACAATAGACGGAACCGTCAGGCAGATGCGCGGATATCCCAAATGCGGAGCAAGCAGGCCGTGACGCACCGCCGAACGCCATGCGAGGCCGAG
>ENA-OQHP01000403-OQHP01000403.1-human-gut-metagenome-genome-assembly--contig:-NODE-403-length-13886-cov-1.350680_pt1 | contig 13886 bp, 17 predicted proteins | sample MGYA00242563_ERZ504717 | MGnify/ENA primary metagenome ERZ504717 (study PRJEB26092, sample SAMD00036212) | human gut metagenome | host: Homo sapiens | study: EMG produced TPA metagenomics assembly of... | reverse complement strand
TACTACCGGTGCCATGCTTCCCTTGATGTGTTTCACTGCTTCTGCTAACTGTAATTCTAAATCAGCTCCTTCCATTGGAGCACAGGTTGTTTCCATACCATACGGACCGGACACTTCTTTCATCTCACCCAGAATCATTTCCGGATGCTGAACAAAATACTGATTGACTGTAATGCCATTGACATCACTATCCAGATTTATCCATTCCGGCATTTCTTTCGTAAGGCTTTCCCTCTTCTGGAAAACAGGATATCAGCACTGACTTCTGTTCCTGCATTTGCCTTAAAAGCTGTGTTCGGCAGTCGGATTGCGCCCAGCAGGTCTGCACGCTCTGCCAGATATTTCCGAACTTCCGGTGATGCTTTATCCATGGTTCCCTTTGTTGTGATCAGCGCAGCCACGCCGCCTGGACGTAACTGATCTATAGTCTTGGCAAGAAAGTAATCATGAATCATGAAATTGTAGCGATCATACTGACGGTCATTGACCTTGTATGCACCAAATGGCACATTTCCAATCGCCACATCAAAAATCATTAGGATAATCTGTCTTCTCAAAACCTTTAATCTGAATATTGGCATCTGGATAGAGCAACTTTGCAATTCTACACTGATGCTGTCCAGTTCCACACCATAGAGTTTGGACTGGTTTAGATTCTCCGGAAGCATTCCAAAGAAGTTACCAACTCCCATAGACGGCTCCAGAATATTTCCTTTTGTAAATCCCAGATTCTCCAACACCTGATACATACTTCAATCACAATCGGCTGTGTATAATGAGCATTTAAGGTGGAAGCTCTGGCTGCAGCATATTCCTCTGGTGTAAGAACCGCCTTTAATTCCAAATATTCTGTCTCCCATGCAGCTTTTGTCTCATCAAATGCATCTGCAAGACCTCCCCAGCCAACGTACCTGGATAAGATTTCCTGTTCTTCCGGTGTTGCATTGCGATTCTCATCCTCACATTTCTTTAACAACTGGATAGCCATGATATTGGCACGGAACTTTTCTTTTGCTGTACCCTGTCCAAGCTCATCATCTGTGATGCGGAAGTTCGTTGCTGGAATCGTTTCTGATATTCCGTTAATCTCTTCCAAAGATTCTTTTTCTTCCGATACCTCAACTTCTCCAGATAATTCTTTTTCTTTTTTATCATAATCTGTCCACACACGTTGAGAAATAGCAGTAAAATACGAGAACTCTTCCTCCATAATTTCTTCCCCTGATTTCCCGTAATTCATCTAAAGTATCCCGCATTTACAGTTTTGTTTGTGATAATGATAATAAAGTACTTCTTGTCCGAGTTTTACATCCAGACGTTCCAATTCTTGTGTTGACATTCGATTCCAAATATCATCTTTTTCCGTATGAATCGTGAAACCTTCTCCATCATCATGATATTCTAATGTGTATTGAAGTCGATTCGCTTCTCCCTTAACTTTGCAATCAAATCGTGGATTTTGTTCTGGTACCAGACATATATTCTGAATCAACTAATCGCAAATCAGTTATATCTTCCGCTGTCAAAGTATCCTGCTCCATCTGTTCTCCTAACATCTGCTGTGCTTCTTCCAAATCTGCCAGTCTTTGTGCTTCCTGTCGTTCTTCGTACTTTTCCATTTCTTCCGGTGACAAATAATCATCTGTGCGGATTAACTGGCGAACACGTTCTGCAACCTTATTCCATTTTAATAGAATTTCTACTTCTGGACTGCCAATCTTTCCTTTCGCAAGTTTTAATCCTTTTGCATCATGTGAGGCATCAGATTCATACGCTCCCGGTATCCCAGGTGATGCACCACCTGTTCCATACTCATTTTTCAGGAACTCAGCTGCATCTTTCATATCATGATGTTCCATGAAATACTCATAGATTCGGTTACGTCCTCCTGCAGTAATGCCGCCTCTTCTTAACACTGCGTCAATTTCATCTTGTGTGATAAAGGATAGTGCCGGACGTTCGACCGTAAATTTCTGGTCTACCCAGGAACGCTCCCTCTGAAGATCCTGAAAGCGTTGGAAATATTCCGGATTATGCTGAATCTCCCAACGGTGATAATCTCCCGGATTCTCATCCATATATTTCTGCAGCCATTCAAAACGATAGACAATCGCATCTGCTTCCTCTTGATCTGTCCATGCTCCACTCACTACATCCTGCCAGTCTGAATATGATTGTTTCTTTTCCCAGTTTCTGCAAGTATCCCGAAAATGAAGTGCAAGAAGATCGGTCATTTCTTCCTGCTCCTGTTCAATGGCATTATTGGAAATCAAATTATCCACGTAATTTCCATCCTCATACATATCCCGAATTCTGTTCGCTGCTTCTTCCCACGTAACCATGCGGTCAAGTTTCTTCTGGCAGAGTCCCCTCGCCGGATACGGATACCATCATTGTCATACCAGATACTGATTTTCTGACCATCTATGGTAAATCCTTTGCCACCAGTTCCATATTCATCTTTCAGAAAACTCCGCATTTCTTCATTATCCAGACCTTCAATCAGTCTTGCTGTAATATGAAACAGTGTATTTTTCTGTCCGCTTCCCGTGCGGAGAATATCATTTACCACTTCATCGGAAATAAGAAAAGCGGCTGGCTGTTCCAATGCAGCTGCCGCTTTCCTTATTTCTCCTAACTGTTCCTCTTCTGTTGGGAACAGACTTAACTGTAAATAATCTCCTGAATCACCAGCTCCTCTGCCTGTGCCTTGATCTGGTTCATGTGTCTGGTCCATGCCATCCCGTCTGCCATTTTGTCCGGTGCCGGATCTTTCTCCAGAAGTTCGTTCATCAGGTCGTCTACTCTCTGTCTTGCCTGGCTGTCGATCTCCATCAGGTGACTGTCCAGACGGTTCTGCAGTGTCAGAATGTTGAACCTGGCTACCTTGTGGTTTCTCAGATACTCTTTCCTCATCATTCCGTACTTCCCGATGGTTCCTCTCGTCTCTTCCAGGCTGATATCTGGAATCTGATACTCTCCGTTCTGGCTGTAACTGATTTCTCTCATAGTCTGTTTCCTCCTTTTTTTCTTCTCTATCTTCTTCGTTATCCGTATTACTTTCACGAATTAACGTGTTAAATTCATTATAAGCTACTTCTTTTTCTTTTGCAACCGTTTTCAGGTCATTTTCCAGATCATTCAGAACATATCGTCCAATCTGCATCAGAACTGGTCTGCTGATCTCGTTGACTGCACTTCCCAGATGTCCTAATACTTTCAGCTGATTGAAGTCCGTAATATGCCGAAAATCCTCTGCATCCAGATATTCCTGTACATCCAGTCCACACCTGTTTAGTAATACATACCAGACACTATTGGTCATCAGTTCCCGGAATTCTACTTCCTGATTCTGTTCGTCCAGTTCTTCCAAAAATGTCCCTGTCACATCCAGTCTCAGTTCTTCCAATGCATCTGGAAGCCATTCCTGCATACTCTCCTTCGCTGCCTGATGCAGACTTTCAGCAAATCCTCCTTCTGTATCTTCCAGTGATAACTGCTCCTGCAGATAATCTGCCACCAGATGTTCTCCTTCTACTGGAAGATTCCATAACTGAGGATCCTTTCCAAGATTCCGCACTTTATAAGTGTCCTGCACATCAAATACATACCGAAGTTTTGTTTTCGGTCCGGATGTATTGTCAATCAAGGCAATCCCCTTAGATCCCTTTTTGATCCATCGGTACATCTTCTGATTCCAGATTTCCATGGATGCTACGGCAGTTGCTTCCGGTCGCTGTGCATAAATTAAAAGCTGTTCTGGAAAAGTGTATTTGTACAGTCTGGATGCAGTGTTTAGGAACCGCATCCATTCCTGCGGACTGACAGCTACATCTTTTGCCACCTCTTCCGTCAGCTGTTCCATTGCATATAATTTATTTGCCATGTGCTACTCCCTTTCTTCTTGCCACTTTTCTTCTACAACATTGGCAATCCTCTCTACTGCCCTTGTCACAGAAGGAAAAGTACTACTATTATTTGCTTTTCCAATCTGATCTATAAGAAATTCCGGCATATCTGCAAGTGCTCCAGCAATCATAGCCTTTACTCTGATATCCTTTAGCATAAGAAGTTTCTTTCACGCCAAATTCTTCGCCAAATACATCCTGATATCGTTGTAAAGTATCCCAAAGATATTCCGGTTCTAAATCTCGATCCATTTCCTCTCTTTTGTCATTACCATATAAACACCAATCTAACATATTCTTATTTTCCTCCATCTGCATAAAATCGGGGACTGCTTGGCACAGTCCCCTCGTAATTATTGACTACTGTTACGTTTATAACACTTCGGCAAGATTCTTAGCTTTATCCTTTGGGGCTTTATTTATCTCTTTCGCTTTGATCTCTGCCTTGGCTTTCTCCAGTTTTCCATGGATTCCACCTTTTACTTCCGCTTTTTCAGCTGCTTTTTCTTTCTCCAAACGAGCCTCCCTGCGCTCAGCATTTTCCAATACTGCGGTCTTTTTATCACAGAACTGAACCTTATCGGAAAGCTGCTCCTGTCTTTCCACCTGTGTCTCATTGACTTCCTGTACCATCGCATTTAATTCTGGAACCTGAAAATTCCGTTATCAGGGAGAATCAACACTTCATGAACGGAAGATGGGATGACAAAGTAATCACTTCCCAGGCATTCCCCAATCTGTTTACGAATATCTTCCTGCAGTAACAGGGAAGCTCCATTCATCTTAGCTTTGTTTGTCAGACAGAACATTGGTTTTTCCATGGCTTCCATATCCATTTTTTCATTCAGCAGGTTTTCTGGTTCTTCACCAAAAATCATAGATTTGATAATCTCATTCATATCCATAAGTGTGACACCTCGTTTTCGGTCTGCCGTCATTGCATCCGCCTGAATCTGTTCAGCAGATACTCCCCATTCATTCATCAGAGAGATTGTTACCGGAATACTGCTGATCCCTTCTCCATTTTCCTCCAGATTTACTGCATAATAGGCTGCAAAATCCCCGTGTTCCATGATTACTTTGTCTGCCAGACGTTCTTCATTCCACTCCTGGTCACAGATTCTCACCTGCAGTTTTTCCTTCATTTTTTCATAATCGAAAATGTCAGGTACTCCCATTTTAATAAATTCTGCTTTATCCTGTGCTTCAATATACATATCAACCACATCGCCAACACAAGAATCCACATCTTTTCCAATCACATATTCCAGGTAGAAGGAATCCAGATAGACTCTCGGTACGATTCTCTGATCTCCATTTGGAATTGTAATGCCAGTAAGCTTCAATCCATTATTTTTTTCTACTTCCTGAAGTGTAATTTCTGCGTCCTTGTAAGACTCTGGCAGATACTCCTTTACATTGTCTTTGACATATTCATAAAATTCTTTTCTGTTCATCATACGTTATTACCCCTTTCTGATCATGTGATGGTTCATTCTTTTTCTGCTGATCATCTGCTCAGCTTTTTCTGATAAGCCATCATTCTCTTTAAGTTTTCTCCTGGTTCTTTTTTGCTTCCTGTCTTTTTTCCATTGTTTTCATCATAGTTTTCTGTTCCTTTCTTTCGTTTGTTGTATTGAAAAGGGAGCCCTGATTCAGGGCCCCTTTACTGCAAATTAATTACTTTACTATTTTCTGTTTTTCTTTTTTCTGATATAAAGTCCTGCCATTCCTCCTGTGGAGATTACAAGAAGCAGGATTGGCAGCCAGATATTCGTGCTGTCACCTGTTTTCGGTGCGTTTGATACCTTTGTCTCTTCATGGGACTGTGGTATATCCGGTGTGTTCGGTGTTTCTGGAACTTCCGGTTTCTCGTTTGTCAGATTGAATGTGACTTCCACGACTGGTGTACTGTCATTCGCATAAGCAAATGTCACTTCATGCTTGGTCTGATCCAGTGTGTATCCGTCCAGTGTCTTTGTTTCCACCAGATAATACTTGATTACTGTATCATATTTGCCGTTCTTAAATGTGGCAATCTCATACAGCTTACTTTCTGCATGACCGGCAGCGTCTGTCTTTAAGGTTTCCAGAACCTTTCCTTTGCTGTCACGGAGTTCAAATTCTACCCCTTTCAGCGGTTCTCCTGACGATTTATCTGTCTTATTGAGAATCACTTTTCCCTTGGCAGTATCATCTTTCATAGCCACTTTCTGAATTTCTCCGGTATCCTTCACCTCAAATGTCACATCAAATGTCAGAAGATATCCTTTCGGTGCCTGCTCTTCACGTAAGGTATATTTACCGATTGGCAGTTTTTCGATATAGTGTGCTTCCTCTGTGGAAGTCCAGCTCTCTACTACCTGATCATCCTTATCGAGAATCGTCAGTTTCGCACCTGGAATCTCAGTTTCTCCTGTGATATCAGTCTTACTGATCTCTACTTTGTCACATCGTCTTTCATCTCATGCTTCTGACCTCTGCTGTATTCTCTACTGTGAAAGTAATACTTCTGCAGTGACATATCCATCTGCCGGTTTTGTCTCTGTCATGGTGTATTTCTTACCAACAACCAGTTCTTTGATCACATGGGATTCTTCCGTAGAAGTCCATTCATCACTGTATTGCCATCTGAATCCATCACTTTCAGGTGTGCACCTGGAAGTTCTTTACCTGTTGTCAGGTCTGTTTTGGTCAGCTCCACTGTGGTTGGCTGATTTTCAAAAGTAAAGTCGTAGCTTACTTCTGCCTGGTCTTCTCCGGCATATTCAAAGGTAAATTCCTGTACTTCTTCTGTTGTAACAAATCCGTCCGGTGCAAAGATCTCTTTCACATAGTATTTTCCGTCTACCGGAAGATCTGCCGTAAAAGTAATCTGTCCTTTTTCATCCGTTACCCGCTGCTCGATCAGACTGTCTTTCTCAAGGAGTACCTCGCCCTTTGCATTTTTGATATCTTCACTGGTATAAAGACCGAAGACACCACCTGCAAGGACACGTTCTGTATCTTTTTCTTTCTTCAGAACCGTAACCTTTACTTTCTGACGGGCATTCTGCCATTTCTCATCATAAGTGATAACTGGTGTGTCCTGATCACGGTAGGAAAGATCAACATATCTCGGCTCTCCGTCCAGCACATAACCATGGGCAGTTTTTACTTCCTTCACATAGTACTTGCCAGCCGGTAGATCTCCCATCTGTGCAATACCATTGGAATCTGTGGTAATGGTTCCCACTTTTTCATCGGTTTTGAAATAATCTTCACTGACACCATCTGCCGCTTTGATATCTTCCGCAGCAAATACATCGAACGTCACATCTGTAAGGCTTCCGGTTACATACTCAAAAAGATGCTCCACGGTACCTTTTACATGATCCAAAAGTGTTACCTTATCCAAAAACTCTCCATTTTTGTTGATGATCAGAAGTCCTGTCGGTACTTCATCTTTCATCTCTACTTTCTGAATCTCTGCGGTATCTTCCAGAGTGAACTTCACATCCGTTGCTTTCAGATATCCATAAGGTGCCATTTCCTCACGAAGAGTGTATTCCTCTCCAACTGTCAGTCGTTTGATCTACATGTGGCTGATCTTTACAGAAGTCCACTGATCCACAACATTTCCTTCTTTATCAAGAACGGTGAGTTTTGCCCCATCCAGTTCCACACCTGTTGTTACATCAGATTTTGTGATTTCAACTGTTGTCGGCTGGTTCTTTTTCACTGTTTTCAGTTTTACTGTCTTCACATCCTGTCCCTGGTAAGAAGCATCCAGATTCAGAACTTCATCAGAGGATACAAATCCCGCCGGTGCTTTTAACTCCTTCACATAATACTGTCCAAGTGGCAGATCCAGCGTACATGCTGCAAGTCCATCGTTATCAGAAGTCATTTCCTGTAAGAGTGTGTCTGCTTTCACGATCACTTTTCCATCCGCCTTGATATCCGCTTTGTTATAGATACCAAAGACAGCTCCCGCCACGGTTGCACCATTTTCTGCATCCTGTTTTTCTACCTGGATTGCAACTTCTGTCGGTCATCGCCAACCGTCACTTCCTGTTCGATCACAGGTGTATCCTGATCCGCATAGACAAATGAGACATCCGATCTGTCATGGTTCAGGACAAATCCTTCCGGTGCAGTCTTTTCTACTACATAGTAAGAACCAAGCGGCAGATTCTCTGCAACTGCTTTTCCGTTTTCTCCAGTCTTTACCGTTGTTACCAGTGCATCTTTTGCATAGATCAGCTGTCTGTTTCCGTTTTCATCTTTCTGATAATCCGGTGTATAGATATTTTCAGCTGCATAGACATTAAATTCCGCACCCTTCAGGTATCTTTCTTCATAAACAAAATCCTTTTTGAATCCGGTCAGCATTTCACCTTTTTTATAGATCGTCAGCTTTCCTTTTACCGGATGGTTCTCGTAATCTACCGTAATAATGGCATCTCCGCTCTCAGAATCCATCTGGTATGCTGTGTTTGCATCCACCGCAATCTCTACATAGTTCTTGTTGATTGTGTACCCTTCCGGTGCGTTGACTTCCTCAATCCGGTAATGTCCGATCTTCAGATTCTTCGGCATGATCAGATACCCCTGACTGTCCGTAAAATAGGACTTATGGGTTGTTGTCACTGGGTAAGTTGTTACCTGTTCCACATACTTTTTATTATCCAGGTCATATACCTTAAATTCTGTTCCTGCAATCAGGACGGATTTCTTTGTTTCATCGTCTTTTTTCACGATTTTCAGTTTTGCCTTAAACTCTTCATCCAGAAGCACTCGCCAGATCTGTGGCTCATTTGGATGATGCTCTGTGATATTCACTTCAAAATCATCAACTGGCTTGTAATTGTGCGGTGTTGTTGTCTCACGCACGATATAGCTTCCAAATGGTAATGGAATACTGCAGGCATACCCTTTTTCATCTGTGAAAATCTCAGTAGCTCCATTTTCGCCACTCACTACTGGTTTGGCAGAATCAAAATCATAGCTTCCATCTGCTTTCTTTGTAAGGGAAGATTTCAGATAAACTGTAAATCCAGCTCCGGATAACAGATCTGCATCGGTCTTTCCATTGTTGGCTGCTTTGATGATCTGGAATGGCTGCTTGATGACCTGCTCACTGGAAGTGCACTCTCTTTTTACTTCTGCTGTCATATCTCCTTCATAACTACACGTAAGATCATGCTCTTCTGTATCTGCCAGGTATCCGGTCGGCGGTGTAATCTCTTTGATATAATATTTGCCAAGATACAAGCCATTTACAGAAGCCTGTCCTTTGTCATCTGTTGTAAGAGAAGCTACCTGTTCTCCTGCTTTATAAATAGTTCCGGTTGCTCCGTCCGGATGCACGATATCTTCACGGGCATACAGTCCATAAACTGCACTTTTCAATGTGGCATCTCCCTGCGGTACTGCTTTTCCTGTCTCTTTATCCACTTTATAAAGATTGATCTTTGCTGTCACACGGTCATTGCTGAAGTATGGGCAAAAGATACGGTTGCTTCTTTATCATTAGTGTAAGAAAACTTGAACGTATACACATCTTCTGTATTTCTTACATAGCCTTCCGGTGCCTGATCTTCTTTTACAGAATAGGAGTATCCAATCGGCAGGTCTGCTGTGAATTTGGCAGTTCCGTCTGCACCAGTAGTTGCTTTCTCAATCAGCGTTCCTTTTTTCACAACAACGGTTCCGTCTGCATTTCTGATATCATCGGATGCATACAGAGCAAAAATACCGCCTTTCAGTGGTTTCTTGGTGTCTTTATCCTGTTTTACTACGGAAACATCTGCTTTCTGTCTCTCGTTGTTAAAGTCACATCTGCAATACAACTTCTTTATTCTGACCAGCATAAGTTAGAGTCACTGACTTTTCTTCACTGCCGTTATAGAAATTGTCCGGCGCTTTTTCTTCTTTCACCACATAGTTTCCAAGATGCAGGTTCTTCAGTGTGACAGAACCATTCTCACCTGTTGTCAGATTTTTCTTTTACAAGATCACCTTTGCTGTACACTTTTGTGCCATAAGCAGTTACAATATCAGCTCCGGCATACACGTTATATACTGCATTTTTCTGTCTGCGGTTTTCATACTGAAATACCGTTCCATTTTCACTGACATCTGCTCCGGTAAGAACCTGTCCTTCTTTATAAATGGTAAGCTCTGCCAGCTGCTCCTTATTTTCCACGGTTACCGATGAAGTCTTACTTGCTACCAGTTTTACATTTGTTGCCGTTGCATTTACTACATACCCCTGTGGTGCTGTGATTTCTTTCAGATAAACGGTATCCTGTGTCTTGATAATCGTAACAGAGGATTTTCCATTCTTATCTGTTGCCGGCATCTGAGTGAGCAGCTTTGTACAAGCCTCATCGCTGTATACACCGAATACTGCACCTGCAAGATTGACATCAGCTGTATCGTCTTTCTTTACGATTTCGATCGTAGCCTGTTCAATCCAGGACACCTTTAAGCTTACATATTTTTCATCAGCAATACCTTCTCCAAATACAAATGCCAGATCCTGAACACTTGCATTCGTAGTCAGTTTATATGCTGAGTAATCTTTTTGTAATACTTCCCTTCATTTTTGCAGAAAAGTAGCATTTACATCTTTTGTCTGTGTCAGAGGCGCTGAAAGATAAACGTAGTTCCGCCTCCAATTGTTACGCTTGCACCTGCCGCACTTACATTTCCAGTAGATACATTATGGAGCTTTACTCCTTTTGGTAAGTCCATTGTGATTTTCTGCTGGGAAGATGCGTTGAACTGAATGTTCTCCGTTCTCTGAACATTTCCATCTACATAAGCTTTTACATCCGGCTTTGAAAATGACATCGCTACATCTGGTATTTCCGGCTTATTCACACAATAATTATAGAGTTCTTTTGCCAAAGCCTCTCCTGTAGCATTTGTTCCGTAAAATGCATCACTACTTCCGTTGGCATATGATGCAGCCATGTGAATAATGATGAATCTTTTTCCTTCTGAGAAATCCGTGTGTTTATTCGCAAAAAAAGCTTTCACTTCCTGCGGCGTCTGTACCGTAATAACACACTTTTGCTAACGCCTGATTGTCTCCAATCTTTGTGATTGTATAATTTCCAGATCCTGGTCCTGGTTTTGCCGGCTGTACACAATACGCAGTTGCTCTGACGCTTCCGTAGCTGATATAGTACGGCTCTGTCAGATAGGTTCCAAGATTATAATCTGCATATCTATACAGAGGTCCTTTTTCGATTGTTACCTGCTGTGTGCTTCTTGCTGAATAAGCCGAAACTGCTTCAAATGTTGCAATCTCTCCCTCTTCCATAGCATCAAGATCCACACCTTCGTCTCCTGCCTGTTCCAAAACATCATGAAGCTCTAACCCTGATTCTTCATCATAGGTATCCTGATTCTGTGCCTGCTCTACCAAATCATCAAATTCATCAGCGTCAATATCGGTATCTCCGATTCTGCTTCTGAATCCTCCGCTTCTTCTGTCTGCTGTTCACTGCCAGCTGTTTCGGATTCAGTCACTGCTTCACTCCCTGCCGCCTCTGTCTGTACTTCTGTTTCTTTCTCACGCACAATCAGTTTTCGGCTGATCTGGTACTTCGGATGCTCCTGATTTACCGGTTCCACATAATAGACCGCTTTGTAAGTGTCCGCATGATCTGTCGTAAAATCCTCATTCTTATCATTCTTTGCTTCCTCAAATGTGACTTTGACCTTGTTATCATCCTTGATTTCCAGTCCGGTATAATCTGATTTCACATTAAATACACTGCCTGTTTCGATTTCATAATCTTTGGCAGTCACCACCTCATCTTCATCCAGAAGGTCTTTCACTTCCTCATAAAGTGGAGGTTTCTCCTCTGGCTGGATCTCCGCTGCATATGCCGTCATCGGAGATAGCACTGTACTAAGCATTGTCATGCCTGCCAGCAAGCCAGATACTACTTTTCTAAAATTACCTTTTTTCTTCATGCTAAGGTCCTCTCTTTCATATATTTGTATTAAAACAGACAGTCCTTAGACTGCCTGCAATACACTACTTATCGTTGTGGAAAAATCAGATTGAACTGTACATTTCCCTCTCCGGATCAACCATCTCCACAGTTGCTTCGTACTGTCTCCCTGTTTTTCTTGATACCAGATCCTTATAATGGATTTTTCCTTTAGACAGGAACTTCTTTGCTGCCACCTTATCCATCTTTTTTCCCTGGCTTGCAAGAAATTTATCATTTTTCCATAAGGTAAAAGCACAGTTCCGGTCAGAACAGTAAAAATTTACTTTTCCTTCCCTGACATCTGCTCCACAGCGGGGACATTTGCCAATGACTTCTCCTTTTGCCTTTCCCTGAACTGATTTTTCTTTCTCTTCTGAAATCCCCTGATACCTGGCAACCAGTTCCTGCATCAGCTCTGTAATCCCATTTAGGAATTCATCTGCTGTCTCTGTATTCTGGGCAATGTGATTCAATGCCATTTCCCACTCTGCGGTCATCTTCGGAGATTTAATCTCATCTGGCAGAACTGTAATCAATACATTACCATCATCTGTCGGCACCAGATTTTTCTTTTCCCTTTTCACAAAACCAGACTGAATCAGTTTTCAATGATTGCTGCCCTTGTTGCCGGAGTACCAAGTCCTTTCTTTTCTGTATCTTCGGTCAGTTCTTCATTCCCTGCACGTTCCATCGCAGAAAGCAGGGTATCTTCTGTGTACTGTTTCGGTGGCTGTGTGAAATGCTCCGATACAAAAGAATCACAAGGACCGTAATGCTTGCCTGCCCAGATATCCAGCTCCGGCTCTTCTTTCTCACTCTTTGCGCCAAAGAACTGTTTCATTTTATTTTCGATTGCCTTGAATCCTTCCTGCTTTGTTTTCTTTGCCGTGAGATAAAACGTATGATAATTACAGGTAATCTGACATTTATGGCTCTCATAAATATAAGGATCTGCGGTTGCTGTCAGTACCCTGGCACTGATCAGATGCAAATCTTGCGGTTTCGCTCTTTCAGTTCACCAATATCTGCTTTGGCTACTTCCATGGTTGGGATAATCGCATGGTGATCAGATACTTTCTTTGAATTTAATACCTTACTCACGTCCGGCTGATATTCCAGCCCTTCGGCATAGGGCATTTTTCCAAGTAACATCTGAATCAGAGTTTCTGTGCTTTCTCTCATCTCATCTGTCAGATACTGGCTGTCTGTTCTCGGATAAGTGACAAGCTTCTGCTCATACATCTCCTGCACGGCATCCAATGTCTGCTGTGCGGTATAGCCAAACATTCTGTTAGCTTCCCTCTGAAGGGTGGTCAGATCATAGAGCTTCGGAGGGCGAACCGTTTTCTCTTTCACATCGTCCTTTTCCACTTCGCACATCCGCTCAAGGCAGTCCGCAGCCACTTTATCTGCATCCTCTTTTTTCTGAAAATGCTCTGTGACCGCATCCATATCGTCAAACTTGATATGAGCCATATAATATTTTTCTTTGGTAAATTCCTTGATCTTCTGATTTCGATCCACGATCATAGCAAGTGTTGGTGTCTGTACTCTTCCAACTTTCAGATTCTGGTTATACAGAACGGAAAAAAGACGGCTCGCATTGATTCCCACCAACCAGTCTGCCTTTGCCCTGCAAAGTGCTGACTGATAGAGACTGTCATAACACGAACCGTCTTTTAATGACGCAAATCCATCTTTAATTGCCTGTTCTTCCATGGAAGAATCCAGAGCCGCTTCATCGGTTTTTACATCTTGCCTGCTCATACACCAGACGAAAGATTAACTCTCCTTCACGTCCTGCATCAGTAGCACAGATCACTTCATCTACTTTAGAATCTCTCATCAGTTTCTTTAAGATTCCAAATTGCTTTTTCGTGCCTTCCAATACCTTGTGTTTCCAACACTCCGCACAATCGCAGATCTTCATATCTCCATTTTTTATATTTTTCATCGTATTCCGATGCATTCGCATAATCCA
>ENA-OQHP01000402-OQHP01000402.1-human-gut-metagenome-genome-assembly--contig:-NODE-402-length-13886-cov-6.514572_pt1 | contig 13886 bp, 19 predicted proteins | sample MGYA00242563_ERZ504717 | MGnify/ENA primary metagenome ERZ504717 (study PRJEB26092, sample SAMD00036212) | human gut metagenome | host: Homo sapiens | study: EMG produced TPA metagenomics assembly of... | reverse complement strand
TATATATATTAGATATTTATAATACTTATGAAATAAAAAATGCCTAGAAGTTATAGCTTCTAGGCATTTTTAGTTAAATTAATTTTAATCTTGAATTTTAGTCTGTAATTTATCTTTTACAGCTTCTTTAAAAGCAGTGAAAATTTGTTGTAATCTTTCTGGAGAAATGCCAGTTCCTTCAGAAATTTTAGCTAAACGCTGTTCATCAGTTAATTGACGATAATCATCTAAATATTCATGACGTTCTTCTTTAGTCATATTAGCTAATTTATCTCTACCGGATTGCATATATTCATCGAGAATATCTACTTCTTGTTGAGTGATTTTGCCTTCAACTACTAATTGATTAGTGAATTTAGCGAGTCTTTCGGATAAATCATCACGATCTTTAGGTGCTTTAGGGTTTGGTTTAAATAAAATGCGTTTTAAAGTATCTACAGGGATAGTAGTGCTTTCGGAGATATCTGCTATATTAGCACGTAAGGAGAAATGTTCACGATTTTCTTGACGATATTCTCTAGCATCTCTGCGGTCTAATTTACGAGCTTTATCTTCATATTTTTGTCTGTCTTTATAAAACTGATGATTTCTTTTTTCAATTTAGTAGCTTGATTGGTGGAAATAGTATTGCGTTCTAAGGCTTTATCTACAGACACAAAATCTTTTGCAGCATCTTTACGAGTAGATAGATACATCCAAGAATAATCACTTTCAAATTGTGTGCAATAATTTTGTACTTCTTCGTTGTGTACAAATGGTCTAGATGGAGGCGGTGGTAGTTGCGGAGGATTAGCTAAAGCTACACCACTTAATATAAATGTACTACAGCCAGCTAAAATAGCAGCTGTAAGTTTTTTCTTTAAAGTAGCTTTCATGAGATACACACCCTTTCGGCTATTGATTTATATAAATATCGCATATTTTTTATTTGTACATTTAGTATATCATTAAAAAAAAATAATCATATTAAAATTTAATTAACTTTAGATTAAAAAAAAGAGCCTATATATAGGCTCTTTTCATATTTATATTTTATTTTACAACTAAAGCAGGACATGGAGCATGTTCTACTACATATTGGCTTACAGAGCCTAAAAGTACACCTTTTACAAGACCAAGTCCACGACTGCCAATTACTACTAAGTCAGCTTTGATTTCATCAGCAAAATCTGTGATAGTAACAGATGGAGAACCAGTTTCTGAAGTTGTAATTACATTGATTTTTTCAGGAACTTTATTAGCAGCTTTCTCTAGTATTTCATTACCAGCTTTTGTTACTGCTTCTAAGATTGCATCAGAGAGGCAAGCATTGATTGCTAGTTGGTTGATATTTGCTACATAAAGAATGTGAATATCTGAATTATATACTTCGGCAATTTTAATAGCTTCTTCAATAGCTCTATCAGAAGTTTCAGAGCCATCTACTGGTACTAAAATACGTTTAATATCTGTCATAAGGAATCCCTCCAAAGATTATTTTACAATGATTACAGGACAAGTTGATTTTTCAAGAATTTGGCGACTTGTACTACCATTTAAAATACTGCTAAATAAATTCAATTTACGACAACCCATGATGATTAAATCTGTATTATGAGCTTTGGTAAATTCTAAAATTTTTGAAGCAGGTTGTCCACTTAAATGATGTGTGCTGATATCAATATTTGCAGGCAATAAATCTTTTGCCCTAAGAAAAACACTTTCAGCATAACGAGAAACTGAACCAGTCAACGGAGTGGCTAACCAAGAAGAATATGTTGATTTATCATCAGTTTCTGTGGAAAAGTATGTAACTAATAATAAACAAATCTGTACTTGGTATATTTTTGCTAAATCTGAAGCTAAAGATAAAGCTTTGAATGATTCTGCTGTGCCATTTATAGGAACGACAATTTGTTGTATATTTGGCATATATTACCACCTAATTCTTGAACTATTTGTATGTATATTTTATTTCGCTAAAAAAAGTGAAAATCCCTTTAATTTTGTAAAATTTTTCTAAAAATAAAATTTTGTTTGCTAGAGAAACCTCAATTGTGATTTTGACGTCTAGTTTGAAAGAATTTTTTACTAGTAAAGAGCATTCATCTTCGAGTACGCCAGCTCGTATCTGTGTTTGATGATTTAGCCAATGATTATTTACGATATTAAATACAGATTCACAACCACCAGCGCGCCAATCAGTAGCACCGTAGACTAAGCGCTTTAATCTACTAGAGAAGATAGCGCCAGCACACATAGGGCATGGCTCAATTGTTACATATAAAGTTAAATCAGAAAGTCGCCAATTTTGAAGTTTAGTGCAGGCTTTGCGAATAGCTAAAATTTCTGCATGAGCAGTGGCATCAAATGTTTTTTCGCGAAGATTATGACCGCGAGAGATGATATTGCCTTTATCATCACAGATTATAGCTCCTATAGGAATTTCACCGATAGCAAAAGCTTTTTTAGCTTCAATGAGCGCTTCTTTCATACCTTCAATATCATTTTTTATCTGTAAACGTTCCATGATATCACCACATTTATATTTGTATTTTAATATTGTCTATACTATAATAAATAAGCTATAGTCTTGGCAAGAACAACTGACAATTAATTTGCAGTTGATTTTTGAGGAATGTTTTTGTCTGCAAATAGCAATAAACCTTGATTTTTAGGTTATTGACTTAGGCGAAAGAGTGGAGGCTTATAATGAACTGGTATCTTATGGTAATTGCCCTTTATGCTGTGTTATTAATCGCTGTTGGTGTGATAATATCACGAAAAGTAAAAGGAGCAGATGATTTCTTTGTTGGTGGACGTAAAATGGCACCATTTTTATTATTCATCACTTTGGTAGCACCAAATATCGGTGCAGGCTCAACCGTTGGCGTAGCAGGTATGGGCTTTACTTCAGGTATCTCTGCTGCATGGTGGATTATCGCTTCAGCTGTAGGTACATTTATTTTGGCATTTGTTATTGGTCCTAAAATTTGGGAAATAGCCAAATCGTGGTTTTTATACTTTAGGTGATTATTTAGAATATCGCTATAATCGTTATTTTAGAGGTCTTATATCATTGATGATGGCGATTGGCACTTTAGCTATTTTTGCTGGTCAATTGATGGGTATTGCTTGGATATTATCTGTAGTAGCAGAGATTGATAAAACTACAGGTGTTCTAATCGCTTCTGTTGTAGTCGTTTTATATTTTTGTGCAGGTGGATTTTTATCAGCTGTTTACGCAAATTTAATTGAAGCCGGAGTAAAATTAATCGGTTTTATCGTAGCTGTGCCACTTGTATTATCTTTTGTTGGTGGTCTTGATGGTTTACAGGCAAAAGTCGTAGCTAATATGGCTGATGTAGCAAAATCAACAGCTTATTTTAGTTTTGATGGTTTAGGTAATACTGTAATCATGGGCTTTTTCTTGATGTTGATGCCATCATTTTTCCTATCTCCAGCGCTTATCGGCAAAGTGTATAGTGCAAGAGATAAAAATACAGTACGCATTAGTACGTTTGCTTGTGGTTTAGTCATGTTATTATTTTCTATCATTCCTGTTACTTTAGGTATGGCAGCTTATGCTATTGCCCCAGATTTACCACAGCAGGATTTAGCACTTCCTTATGTAATGAAAGAATGTATGCCATTTTGGGCTTCAGCTTTAGCTTTGGCAGCTATTTTCTCGGCGGAAATCAGTGCAGCAGATGCAGTTTTATATATGATAACAACATCTTTTACAAAGGATTTATATAAATCCTTTATCAATCCGAATGTTTCTGATGAAAGCTTGATTAAAGGCAGTAGATTTGTAACTGTAATGGCAGGTATTATAGGTATTGGTCTTGCGATTATTTTGCCAAATGTAATTTCAGCATTATCTATTTTCTATTCCTTGATGTCTGTATCCATTACAGCACCATTATTATTCGGTTTATTTACAAAACGCAGTAGTGCTTCAGCTGCTATAATTTCTACAATAGTGGGGATTATAGTTACTGTAGGATTAGATTTATTTAATGGTAATAAAGGCATTTGGATTTTAAATGCTCAATCAACAGCTATTATGTTGACGTTAATAATTATGTTTATCATGATGTTTGTAAGTCCAAATAAAAAAGTACCAAATAAATAATAAAAGAGCGACTTTAATTTTTAAATTAAAGTCGCTCTTTTTGTTAGAGAAAATTATCGGTAGATTTTACGAGATTGATTTTATATTTGTTGGCTAAAATATTATATCTAGTTTCACTGTATTGCTCGAAGCCTTGAATATCATTCATGCAATCAGTGAGTACGTATATTTTGCGTGTTATCTCTAATTTATCGAAATAATATTCGCAGATTTGGCGGATACTTTCAAGTACGCAATGAGATTTTGCTTCACCTGCGATAATAATTTTATCAAAGGAAGCAATCTCAGTGAGTAAATCTGTATTTGTATCATCATGCATGGAGTATTCAGGTTTGATGATACCATACATTTCAGAAAGTGGATATTGCCCTTTATTGATTTTTGTTAAAGGAATATTTTGAGCTAAGGAAATAAAGTGAATAATATTATTAAATTGACTCTCTAAAGTAGCACCTACAGTACCGTTGATACAATGGTAAGGCCAAATACATAATTGTTTATCAGCTTTTTCTAAATGACGAACATAATTTTTACTAAGTGCAGGGTCAACAGTAGCTCTCCATTTACCTTCTGTTAAATCAGAAGCTTTGATAATGGTATAAGGAGCAGGGTGATTGCCTTCAATATCTACCCACCAGCAAGGGTGAAAGATTTGTTTTAATTCATGAGTATCTAGTGAAACAATGATTTTAGATAATTTATCCATATGTTTATAGAGAAATTGACTTAAGCGAATTACATCTTGCTTCGCTCCTGCAACACCTAAAGCTCCATTATCCATAAAATCTGTTTGGATATCAATTCCCAAAAAGAGAATTTTCGGTTTGTTTTCTTCTGTTTGGGCTGTTGGTGCTTGCCCAGCCCATTTGAGAATTTGATTTAAAGGCAAAGGATTGATTAATTGACCGACCGAGTCTTTATCGAAGATATGGTAAAATGGTACTGACAAAAAATCACCTCTTTTATATTTTATAAAGCAAAAGCTCAGGAAATCCTGAGCTTTTATTTTGTCTATACTTCTTATGATTTACCAGTGATATTTTTCACCACGGCTGATTTTGAAAGCACGATAGATTTGTTCTACGAGTAGAAGTCTTATCATTTGATGTGTAAATGTCATTCGTGAAAAAGAAATACGTTCATCAGCACGTTTGCGGACTTCTTCAGATAAACCAAAAGCTCCTCCGATTAAAAAGGTTATATGGCTTTGTCCAGATAAAGTAAGTTTATCAATTTTGGCAGATAATTCTTCTGAGGAAATATCTTTACCAAAAACATCAAGTACAATTAAATAACTATTTGCTGGAACTTTCTTTAAGAGTCTTTCACCTTCAGCTATTAATGTAGCTTTTTTCTCAGCTGGTGAAGGATTATCTTTCATTTTTTCTTCATTGATTTCAATGAATTCTAATTGTGTAAAAGGTTTTAAGCGTTTTACAAATTCATTGATACCATCGCGTAAATATTTTTCTTTAATTTTACCTGAAGCTACAATTGATATTTTCATGATTAATTATTTGTTGGCATTTCAGCTAGAGTAGCTGTAACGTCGCCAACTTGTCCATTTCTTGAGATTGTGATTGTGATATTATCGCCGACTTTATGTTCAGCTATGATACTGCGTAAATCAGCTACAGTATTAGTGTCTTTACCGTCGATTTTTAAGATTAAATCACGTTGTCTAATACCAGCTTGGTCAGCAGGACTGCCGAGTTCAAGTTGCATTACAATGACGCCAGCATCGACATTTAATTTATAACCAGCTTGAGCTGCAGTTTGTTTATCAAGAACACCCACGCCAAGATATGGGTAAGTTACATGACCTTTATTGATTAATTCATCAATGATTGGTTTAGCAGTATTGATAGGAATAGCAAAACCGATACCTTCAACGCCAGTAGCAGCAAGTTTGGCACTATTGATACCAATTACTTGACCATCAGCATTTACAAGTGCACCGCCAGAGTTGCCAGGATTGATAGCTGCATCAGTTTGTAAAAGTTTTAGACGATTATCGCCGATAGTTAAAGTGCGGTTTAATGCACTGATTACGCCAGCAGTTACACTACCCTGAAATTCTAGACCTAAAGGATTGCCGATAGCAATGGCAGGTTCACCGACCATGATATCATCGGAATTACCGAATTCAGCAGTTGGTAAATCAGTAGCATCTACTTTGATTACTGCTAAATCAGAATATGGGTCAGTGCCAACGAGCGTAGCAGGAAGTGTTCTGCCATCAGCGAGAGCTACAGTGATATCTTTAGCACCTTCAATTACATGGTTATTAGTTACGATATAACCATCACTTCTGAAAATAACACCAGAACCAGTACCTTTATCAATTTCAACTTGACGATTGAACCAATCGCGAGCGACTGCTTTATTAGTGATACCAACAACAGCAGGACCTACTTTTTAGCTGCTTGCACTATTGGTGTATTGCGCGCATCAGAAATAGGTGCAGTGGATTTTTCACTAGAAGCGGAAGATGCTGCAGCAGAAGATGAAGATACAGCACTTTGTTCATTATTAGTACAACCGCCAAGAAAAATACTCATAGTGATAAGGCAAATGCCTAAGATGGAAAGTGGAGAACGCATAGAAAAACCTCCTTAAAATAATTATCTATTTAAAATATAGATAGAATATTAAATTTAATTTTTATATTTAACATTCTATCAGGTGATGCCACATGTAAAGAAATATCCGTTAAATTATTTTCTTGAAAAATTTGCTTGATTGTATTTAAAGCAATATCAGGCGAATTATTTTGTTCACTGAGATGAGCCAAAATTATCTGTTGAGGTTTAGCTTGAAGTCTGTTGATAGCAAAACCTGCATCAATATTAGATAAATGACCTTTAGTGCTTAAAATACGTTTTTTCAATGACCATGGATATTGACCATTTTGCAATAATTTTAAATCATGATTAGCTTCCAATACTAAAATATCAGAATTCTCTAAAGCAGATTGCACTGTTTCACTTACAAAACCTAAATCAGTAGCTAGAGTTATTTTTTCAGTGAATTTCTTTGTTTTAGCATTATCTTTATACTTAGATATAGTGTAACCTACAGGGTCGATTGCATCATGAGAAATATTGAATATTTTTATAGCTAGATTGCCGATATCAATATTATTAGTTGTAAGTGCTTGGCAATTTTTTAAATTTATATCTGTAAATTTTTGAGTAATAGCTATTTGTTTTAATGTAGCAGTTTTGCTATAAATGGGCACATTATAATTTTTAGTCAATGTCTTTAAACCACGGATATGGTCGATATGCTCATGCGTTATAAAAATAGCATCTAAGTCTTCAATATTTAAATGGAGTTGTGCTAAAGCTTGTTTCAATTTACGGGTGCTAATACCCATATCAATCAAAATAGCATTATTATCATCATAGATTAAAGTACAATTGCCACGGCTACCACTAGCTAAGACAGATATGTTCATAAAATAAAAAACCTCATTTCTGATTTTTATTGATTATATGTGTATATAGCCTTAGCCAGTAATATGATTAGTATATTACTAGGATAAGAAAAATACAATATAAAAAGCCACAGAAAACTGTGGCTTTAGATTAAATTTTAATTAAAATTAATTGAATTAATGAACTAACTAACTTTAGCTTTACATTCTGCGCAAGTGCCATAGAAGTAAAATTGATGACGATGAACATCATAAGAAGATTGACTAGCAACTTCTTCTACACATTTAGCAAAATCGATCATGATATCATCAACTCTGCCACATTCAGTACAGCAGATATGAGCATGAGAGCTAGTGTTTGCGTCATAACGGAAAGAATCTTCACCGACATTTAAGATATTGATTAATCCGATTTCGTGTAAAATATCAACAGTTTTGTAAATAGTAGCCAAACTCATTGTAGGGTAATAAGGTTGCAATTTATTAAATATCATTTCAGCATTAGGATGTGCTTTAGTGTTACATAATGCGTTATAGATTGCCAAACGTTGTGGCGTTACTTTGAAACCTTTTTTTCTTAAGAGCTCAGTCACTTTTTTATTATCTAACATGGCTGTATCGCCCCTTCCAAAAATAGTTATTAATAATAATTGTTATTAAAATAGAAAAATTATCCAAAAACTATAATTTTATTCTAAAAGAAAAATAAATCCTTGTCAATAGTAAAGGGTGCTATATATAAGCTTTAAGAAGATTTTTTATAAAAATTATTAAATAGTTAAATAAAATTATAGGGTAGAAATAATTATATAATATATGAAAACTGTCTCTTTTAAAATTTTTGGTAGATATGATATAATTTAGAAATAATGTAGATTTGTAATAAATTTATTAATAAAATTTATTGATTAGCTAATATTTTAATTTAGAGATTGTTAGGAGTGTGATATATTTGCACATGAGTTTTACTATAATGATGGCTTTAGTAATGGCTGTTATCGCTTGTAGTAGTATTTTATTAGCAAAGGAATATATTTCCGCTAATGTTTATAAATCTGCGAGAAAAAATTAATCATTATTAATTTAGTAGCTATTGTGGGTTTTGCAGTATTATATCCTAAAATATTAGATTTTGAATATACTTCAATTCTCATAAAATTAGTTGTAATGTGGTATGTATTGCAAGTCTTTTTATCCATTATAGCTTTATTGGTGAAGATTTTCCGCTTAATTTATGAAAAAACAAGTGGCACTAAAGTTGATGAAAGCAGACGTAGATTTTTACATGGCGTTGTTTGGGTGCCTGCTATTTCAGCTACTTTATATGGTGGTTTATACGAAAGCCGTAATATAGAATTTGTAGAACAAGATATAGATTGTAGTGCATTTCCTAAATTAAATGGCTTGAAAATAGCTCATTTAACGGATGTACATTTGGGAATTTCTTCTCAGTTAGACAGTTTTATGAGGTTTTAAATGAAATAGCACATAAAGCTCCAGATATGCTCGTCATCACGGGTGATGTTTTGATAGTGGCAAGATAAATGATGAAGCTATCAAGATATTAAATGCTTTTACACCGTATTTTCCTTTTGGCGTTTATTTTTGCTGGGGTAATCATGAACATATACGTGGTATAGAACATCTACAAGAAGCTTTAAGTAAGACAAATATCAAAATCTTAAATAATCAGTCCGTAAAGATTTTAAGTGGAGATAAACCTTTATATCTTTTAGGCGTGGATTATGTAGATGAAAGAGGCGGACAAGAGTCTGCTAATATGCGAGAACAGTATTTACAAAAAGCTTTAAAAGATGTACCAGAAGATGCTTATAAGATATTGCTTGCTCATCATTCTATTTTTATAGATGAAGCTTTTAAACATAATATAAATTTGACTTTAACAGGTCATACACATGGAGGACAATTTGCTTTTTAGGTATACCTATTATTCCTATGTTTAAGTACATGCGTGGAAGATTTGAGCAGAATAACTCCATTGGTTATGTAAGCAATGGTGCAGGCAGTTGGTTCCCTTATCGCATTGGTTGCCCACCAGAAGTTACTTTCTTTAATTTTAAAGCTTAAAAAATATCATATTGTATTTTGAAATTTTGAAGATTTTGGGGTGATATGATGAACGATATAGCAAAAATGCAAGACCTTTGGCAAGAAATGAGTTCATGGATGACAACATATATGAAATCTTTTTATTCGCCAGAAGCAGCAAAGACAGCAAAATCTCATTTGGAGATAAAATCGGCCAAAACGATATTTTTTGACGATGCTCAAATCGTAGATGGCATAATATTAAAAGAAAAACATACATGGAAAGTAGTAAAAAACTGCGAAAATTTGGCTAAGCATTTGAATTTAAATGAACATGATAGTTTGTTAGCTAAATGATAGGTTTATTCCATGATGTAGGTCGCTTTTATCAGTTCACAGTATATCGCACCTTTAATGATGCCTTATCTGAAAATCATGCTAAATTAGGTCTAAAAGTTATAAAGGATTTACCTTTTATGACTAAATTAGATAAAGAAGATTTAGCGACTTTAAAATTTGCCATAGGTAATCATAATGCTAAAGAAATAGCGCCTACAGAAAATCAAAGGCATTTAGCTTTTGCTAAATTAATTCGCGATGCTGATAAAATAGATATTTATCGCGTATTAAAACCATTTTTAGGACCTACAGATGGTACAGGTTGTAGCCCTGATTTTGTGGATTTATTTGTAGCAGGCAAGCAATGTGATTACACAAAAATGAGAACACAAGATGATAGAAAACTTGTGCGTTTAATGTGGGTATATGATGTATATTTTGCATGGTCATTACAGCAGATTGTAGAACAAAATTATATTGAAGATATAATCAATAATCTAGTTCAAGATGAAAAAATGATGCAAGGTATTACTCGTTTGCGCAATTATATCCAAGAAAAACTACAAACGAAAGATATTTGGCAAGGTTAAAGCTGACAAATAATAGTTTATCATGATATCATATAAGATAAACTATAATTTGATAAAAGAAGGGGAAAAAATAATGGCAGAATTAATGGCTTCTAATTTTGTGCATAATGCTATTGATGAAGATTTAAAAGAAGGTAAATATACTGAAGGAATACATACACGTTTTCCTCCAGAACCAAATGGATATTTACATATTGGACATGCAAAATCCATATGCTTAAATTTCGGTACAGCTCAAAAATATAATGGTCTTTGTAACCTTCGTTTTGACGATACTAATCCAGTAAAAGAAGATGTAGAATATGTAGATTCTATTCAAGAAGATGTAAAATGGTTAGGTTTTACATGGAAGGATAGAAAATATTACGCTTCTGATTATTTTGAAAAACTCTATGATTATGCAGTAGAGTTAATCAAAAGAGGTAAAGCTTATGTAGATGATTTAACTGCTGATGAAATCCGCGAATATCGTGGTAATTTGACTGAAGCTGGTAAAGAATCTCCATATCGCAATCGTAGTGTAGAAGAAAACTTAGATTTATTTACACGCATGAAAAATGGTGAATTCGCTGATGGCGAAAAGTTTTACGTGCAAAAATCGATATGGCTTCACCTAATATCACTATGCGTGACCCAGTTATCTATCGTATAGCGCATATTTCTCATCATCGTACAGGTGATGCATGGTGCATTTATCCAATGTATGACTTTGCTCATCCATTATCTGATGCTATCGAAGGTATTACACATTCCATCTGTACTTTAGAATTTGAAGATCATCGTCCACTTTACGATTGGCTTTTAGACAGTCTTGGTTTTGACGTAAATACACGTCCACGTCAGATTGAGTTTGCTCGTTTGAATATCACAAAAATGGTTATGAGTAAACGTAAACTTCGCCAATTAGTAGAAGGTGGTTATGTATCTGGCTGGGACGACCCACGTATGCCGACTATCTCTGGTCTTCGTCGTCGTGGTTATACAGCAGCAGCAATTCGCGATTTTGTGAACGCATTGGCGTAGCTAAGGCAAATAGCTTAGTAGATGTAGCAATGCTTGAACATTGTGTGCGTGAAGATTTAAATGCTCATGCAAACCGTATCATGGCAGTGCTTGACCCTATCAAAGTTGTAATCACAAATTATCCAGAAGATAAAACAGAAATGCTTGCTTGTGAAAACTTACCAAATACAGATGCTAAACATTATATGCCATTTAGCCGTGAAATTTATATTGAACGTGAAGACTTCATGGAAGAAGCACCAAAGAAATTCTTCCGCTTAAAACCAGAAGGCGAAGTTCGTTTGAAAAATGCTTATATCATTAAATGTGAAAAAGTTATAAAAGACGAACAAGGAAATATCGTAGAACTTCATTGTTCATATGACCCAGATTCCAAAACTGGTGGTAAAACAGCAGGACGTAAAATCAAAGGTACTATTCATTGGGTAAATGCTTCTACAGCTTTAGATGCACAAGTTCGCCTTTATGATTATTTATTAAATGATGAAGAAGGAGCAGTAAATGGAGATTTCATCGCTTCTTTAAATCCAAACTCTTTAGTAGTATTAGATAATTGTAAAGTAGAACCAAGTGTAAAATGGGCAGCACCTGGTACAAAATTCCAGTTCTTACGTCAAGGTTATTTCTGCGTAGATAAAGATAGCACAATGGATAATTTAGTATTCAATCGTGTAGTAGGTCTTCGTGATACATGGTCCAAAGTTGCTAAAAAGGATAATTATAATTAATTATAGATAGAGATAATAAAAAAGGGGAAAATAAAAAATAAAGTGAGGTTTATTCATGGATTCAACAGCTTGGATTGCACTTGCCATTTTCATGGTAGTGTACGTGTTCATCGTTTCGGAGAAAATTCACCGAACTGTAATTGCCCTAACTGGTGCAATGCTCATGATTGTATGTGGTATTTTAACTCAGGAGATGGCTATTCACCATATCGACTTTAATACTATCGGTCTTTTAGCTGGTATGATGGTAGTTGTAAATATCACAGGTGAAACTGGTTTATTTAATTATCTAGCAGTTTGGTCAGCTAAAAAAGTAAAAGCAGAGCCACTAAAATTATTAGTAGCATTATCTTTTTTAACTGCAATCTGTTCTGCATTCTTAGATAACGTAACAACAGTATTATTGACAGTGCCACTTACTTTCAGTATTACAAGACAGTTAAATGTACCAGTAAAACCATTCTTAGTAGCACAAATTTTGGCTTCTAATATCGGTGGTACATCAACACTTATCGGTGACCCACCAAACATCATGATTGGTAGTGCCGTACCAGAAATGGACTTTATGGCATTTCTTACAAACTTATCTGGTGTATGTATAGTTACTTTTATTGTTACAATTGCAATATTATTATTCCTCTATCGTAAACAATTAGTTACAACAGATGAATTAAGAGCAAAAGTAATGGCTATGGACGAACGCCAAGAAATCAAAGATTCTACATTGCTTAAAAAATGTTTAGTAGTATTAGCTATGATCATCGTTACATTCACAATGCATGCTCAATTGCATTTAGAATCTGCAACAGTAGCACTCACAGGTGCATGTATTTTGATGCTCATCAGTATGGCTAGATATGAAAAGAAAATTGCCAATGTATTAAGTCATATAGAATGGTTAGCAATCTTCTTCTTTGCAGGCTTATTCATCTTAGTAGGTGGATTAGTAGAAACAGGCGTAATCAAATTATTAGCAGAAAAAGTATTAGAGATAACAGCAGGAGATTTAACAAGTACGACAATGCTTATCTTATGGCTAAGTGCGATAGCTTCTGCATTTATTGATAATATACCATTCGTAGCAACTCTCATACCGATGATCAAAGACATGGGAGCAATGGGAATGACAAATCTAGAACCATTATGGTGGGCATTATCATTAGGCGCATGTCTTGGTGGAAATGGAACACTAATAGGTGCAAGTGCTAACGTAGTAGTAGCAAGTATGGCAGCAATCCATGGAGAAAAAATCTCCTTTGCTAAATACTTTATGGTAGCTTTCCCAATTATGATTTTATCTATTATTATAAGTAGCATTTACTTATATTTATTCTATCTATAATTTAACAAAAATATTAAAATAAAAAGCCCTTTACTAAGTTATTATCATTTAACATAGTAAAGCTTTTTATGTTCATAAATCTTTATTTACTTTTCTTTGGTGGGCAAAGAAAAGTAACAAAAGAATACCCACCGCAGATAAAATTTTAGTTTTGAAAATAATTATCACTTCATACAACGCTTAGAAACTCGCCTTCGCTCAAACATTCAGACTAAAAACGTATTCAGCGATAATTATTTTCAATAACCTTAGGTTACCA
>ENA-OQHP01000400-OQHP01000400.1-human-gut-metagenome-genome-assembly--contig:-NODE-400-length-13898-cov-1.228887_pt1 | contig 13898 bp, 23 predicted proteins | sample MGYA00242563_ERZ504717 | MGnify/ENA primary metagenome ERZ504717 (study PRJEB26092, sample SAMD00036212) | human gut metagenome | host: Homo sapiens | study: EMG produced TPA metagenomics assembly of... | reverse complement strand
CGCCGCCAACCAATGGCGTCTGATGCGGCAGATCGAACGCGTCCGCGTCAAGGGCGAGCGTCGCGTCGGCGATGACCGCGGTGACGTTGTCGGTGCTGCCGGCACGAAGCGCCATCGAAACCAGCTGTTGCGCGCACTCCTCCTGATCGGCGCAGGTGGACAGCACTTCTTCAAGCGTGGAATCCTCCAGCACGCCGCACAGGCCGTCGGAGCACAGCAGCCAACGGTCGCCCGGATGCGCCTTGCGGATGGCGATGTCAGGGCGCGAATCGATGTCGAAATCGCCCAGCACGCGCATCACCACATTGCGTTGCGGATGGTTGCGCGCCTCGGCCTTGCTGATACGGCCGGTGTCGATGAGATGCTGCACGTAGCTGTGGTCGCTGGTCATGCGGACAGATGGCCGTCGTGCAGCAGATACGCGCGGGAATCGCCGATATGCGCCAATACCCAGCAGCCGGCGACCAGCGCCACGGACGTGACGGTGGTGCCCATGCCGGCAAGACGACGCTCACGTTTGGCTTTGCGACGATCGCGTCGTGCGCGGCCATGACGGAAGTCGCCATCATATGGGAGACGACTTGCACGTCGCCGTCAACATTGTCCTGTTCGATGTGCGCCAGCGACCGGATAGCGATGGTGGAGGCGGTGTCGCCGCCGGCATGCCCGCCCATGCCGTCGCAGATGGCGATGAGATGCTCGCCGGCGAACGCGGAATCCTGGTTGTTGGAACGCACGGTGCCCACGTCGGAGACGACGGTGGAATACATGAACAATTGTTGCGAAGCGGTGGAAGTCGGCAAAAACGTCACCTCAATTCGAAGGTGGTCGCACCGATGCGCACAGGCACGCGCGCGCCAAGAATCATCGGCGCGTTCAGACGTTGATGATTGACGACGGTGCCGTTGGTGGATCCCAGATCCTCGATGGCCCAACGGCCGGTGGCGGGATCGGTGTAGACGCGCGCATGGTGGGAGGAAACGAATTCATCATCCAGCACCACGGTGTTCGAAGCGGAACGGCCAAGTGTGATGGTGTTGCCGGCCAGGAGGGACGGAACTGCCGGGCAAGGGGGCCATCGATAATGACCAGCAGAGTTGGTTTGGCATTGGTTGCGGCGCTTGCCGAAGGGGCTGCGGCGGCTACGGGCGCAGGCGATTCGACGGCCTTGCGCGCGGCACGCTCCTTACGACGATGAGCCCGCGACTTGCGCGGCTGAGCGTTTCGATATCCCTGTACAGCGAACGTACCGTACAGGCCACGAAGATCCAGAGCAGTACGAGAAACCCGTACTTGAGGATCGCAAACGTTAATTCAGTGAGCATAAAAGGCGGCTCTCCAGGTTGGGGCTGATTACTCCTGCTCCTGCGAGGAGGCCCAGTACAGGATGCGGGTTCGGCCGATGGTGATCGTGTTGCCGTCGAGCAGCGTTGCCGCCTCAACATGATGGCCTTCGACGTACATGCCGTTGGTGGAGTTCAGGTCGCGGGCGATGACGGTGTTGCCGTTGTCGGTGACGTCGATCTCCATGTGACGACGGGAGATGCCGGGGTCGTCGATGACGATGTCGCAATCGGAACCACGCCGATGATGGTCTTTTCCTCGGTGAGCAGATACTGGTGCTCGCCGATCTCCAGCATCGGGCAATCCTCGGTCTGCGCGTCGGTCGTGACCGGCACGGTGTTGCCCTGCACGGATTCGCTGGAAAGCCGGTAATCGCCCTTGGAAAGTTCAAGATCCTCTTCGAAGATCACCACGACCGGGCCGACGAACGCGTAGTTCTGGCTCTTCGCATACTGGGTGAGGTTGTCGGCAAGTTCATTGGCGAGCGTTTCGGCGCCCCACTCGACGATGTTGTTGAAATCCGGAGTGCTGAGCTTGAAACGGTACTCGTTCGGGGCTACGGTGCGATCGCGCGTGACGGGCATGGCTTCTTTGTCGATCTCGCGTTCCAGAGCGCTGGAAAGGTCGACGGGCTTCAGGTCTTTAGACCCGAACTTCGCGAAAACCCCGTTGACGGCGCCTTCCACGCTCTTCTCAAATCGGTCGAGAACACTCATACTTGTCCCTTTCTGTCCTTGACTATCCTACGCTGTAGCCTGCCGAGCGCCAATTCGAAGGCTACTTGCTTGCAAAAATTTCATGTGAAGGGGGTTGCGTCCGGGGTATTGGCGGCGAGTGGTGCGTGACGGTCGGTAGATTGGAAGGTATGAATGATGCGATTGATGAGTTTCCTGGCTGAAGGCCCGTACCTTGCGATTCACCTGCGGCGCGCCACGTTCCGCCCGCGCGATCGGCGACGGTTCGCGTGCGCTGTTCCTGCGTTCGGACGGTCCGGAGGACACCGTCACCTCCCTGTGGATGAGCGTGATCGGCGGCGATGGCGATACCGACGAGATTCTGCTTGCCGATCCGCGTACGCTGCTGGCTGACGCCGACGCGAGGATGTGCCGGCTGAGGAAAAGGCGCGCCGCGAACGTGCGCGTGAAGGTGGTTCCGGCATCGTCGGCTATTCGGTCGATGCGGCCGGCAACCGCGTGACGTTCACCATCAACGGCCAGCTGTTCCTGACGGATATCGCGGCCGGCGTGACGCGCGGCATCGCCATCGACGAACCGGAATTCAAGCCGGTGCTGAACCCGCGCATCAGCCCGACGGACGACACATCATGTATACGACCGGCACGTATTTGGTGGACGTCGATCTTGCGGACGTGTCGGACACGACGGACGCAGGCGAAGACGCGGGCGATGCGGTGTCCATCGTCGCGTCCGTTCCGCAAGACGACGCTGACGACGTTGCCGATACGCAGGACGGCACGAAAGATGACGCGCAAAGCGACGCGGCCGAATCGCAAGCAGGCGAATGGAAAATCGGTCTCGCCGAATTCGCCGCAGGTGAGGAAATGGACCGTTACGACGGCTTCTGGTGGTCGCCCGATTCCAAGTATGTGCTCTTCGAAACCTTCGACGCATCCCACGAACAGACCTGGTACATCGCCGACCCGGCCGATCCGACGAAACCCGCGCAGGACGCCGCTATCCGCAGGCGATGACGGCCACGCCGACGTGCATCTGACGCTGCTGGAACTCGGCTACGATACGGACGGCTGCTACTACGGCGGCATCGCACACAACGTGGAATGGGACCGCGAATCGTACGAATACCTGGCCGCCGTCAGCTGGACCGAAGGCCACGAGCCGCTGCTACTTGTGCAGGACCGGCTCCAGCAGCACGACCAGGTGCTCGCAGTGCGCGTGGGCGACCCGATTGCGACTATGAGCACGCCGGAAAACGGTTTCACCGACGAGGACGGCGACGAAGTGGAGACCTTCTCCATCGCCATCCCCGAATACGCTCCCGGCGAAGAGCCCGGCACCACGCGCGTGCTCGAGGAACACCACAACGACCATTGGCTCGACCTGATCGCAGGCACCCCCGCATACACGCCTGACGGCCGACTGATCTGCGCGATGAACGACATGGACGCCGACACGAACCGTCTCACCGTGGACGGCACGTCCTTCACGCCGGCCGGACTGCAGGTGCGCGAGGTGCTCGACGTGACCGACGACGACGTGCTGTGCGTGGTGCAGCGCACGCCGGAACTGCTGCCCGCGGACGAACTGCCGTTCCTGTGGCAATCCAACGCGGACGAGCATGACGCGCGCAGCTTCGACGTGGTCTCGATCCGTTACGACGGCGACTGGGAGCCGCTCACCTACGTTCCCGGACAGTGACGATGAGTCGCGCCGGCGACGGTTGCGTGGTGACCGGCCGTGGCATGGACGATGCCGCGATGCAGATGCAGCATTGCATGAACGTGCGCACGACGGACGGTGATGGTGATGGCGTCGACGCGCCGACATGATGTCGATGGTGGTTTCGCCGATCGAAAACCACGCCGAAACCTCCGGTTTCATGCCGAACGTGCGATTCGTCCGCCTCGGCGAACGCGCCTGTACGCGGCGGTCATCCTGCCGTCGGCGGACAGCGCATACGCGCATGCCGACCAGTTGCCGGTGCTCATGAAGCCGTACGGCGGTCCTGGATTCCAGCAGGTCGTGGAAAGCCAATCGTTCTACTGGGACGCGCAGTGGTGGGCCGACCAAGCTACATCGTGGTCACCGCCGACGGTCGCGGCACCACCGGCCGCGGACCGAAGTGGGATCGCGCGATCTACGAAAACATGAAAGCCGTGACGCTTGAGGACCAAGTCGACGCCGTGCATGCGCTGCCGGACGCGATCGCCTCGCTCGCCGCCGAAACCGGTGCCTCCATGCCGAAGCCCGACCTGGACAAGGTGGCGATGATCGGCTGGTCCTACGGCGGCTTCCTATCCGCGCTCGCCGTGCTGGACGCGCCCGACACGTTCGCCGCGGCCTGCGCGGGCGCTCCGCCGACCGACTGGACGCTGTACGACACGCATTACACTGAGCGGTATCTGGGACTCGATCCGACCACATACGAGCGCAACAGCATCATCGCGGACGCGCCGAAGCTCAGCCGTCCGCTCATGCTCATCCATGGTTTCGCCGACGACAACGTGACGATCGCCAACAGTCTGCGCTTGAGCCAGGCGTTGATGGCCGCGGGACGCAAGCACACGTTCCTGCCGCTCAACGGCATCACGCACATGACCAACGACGAGACGGTGGCGCGCAACCTGTTGCTGCTGCAGCGCGACTTCCTCGCCGACGCGCTGGTCTGACGGTGTTCCGGCGGAACTGACGTTCCGATACAACCGAAGAAAAAAGAACGCATCCCCCTGCGATTCGACGGACTGCCAAGTATCCGTCGGGTCACAGGGAGACGCGTAACCCTTCTCAATAGGGAAGATAGGATGGCGTGAACACCCCTGCAAGTAAGGGTGTACCACATCTGTGTAGCACCTTTTGTAGTACTTTCGTTTCTCGCGACCGTCGGAGCCAGTCACGATTCGGGGTGTCCGGCAAGGGGTGGCAGGGTTTCGGGCACCGGAATCGGCAGATAGGCGAACAGCGTCCATTCGCCGTCGCGCAGCGTTGTCTCGAGTTTGCCGCCATGCGATTCGAGCTGTTTGCTGAAATACGCGAGGCCGTGGCCTCCCGGCTGCGTGCGATCCGTTTCGGTGGTCCTCGCCTGGTTGATCTGCGTGATTTCGACGGCGTTCGGCTTGAGTATCACCGACAGGTCGGCTTTGCTGCCGGACTGGGCGTGACGCGCGATGTTGGCGTAGGTCTCGCGAAGCAGATCATTGGCGATTCCGGCCAGGCTCGGGGAGGCGCTTGGCGCACCGCCCGCCACATGGAGGATCGAGGTGATGTCGAAGCCGAGCGCGCGTAGACGCCGGTCGCCGCCGGCCATCGTGGCTTTGAGCAGGTCGGAGAAGGCCTTGCCGTCCGCATCCTCCTCAAGGACGGTGACGTCCATATCCAGTTCGTCGATGACGCGATGCACGTTGGTCAGGGCGGACAGGATGTAAGCGTTGACCTGCGTCCATTTGTCGAGCTCATCGCGTCTTCGTCCGCGTTCTTGCCGTCGTCACCATCCGTCGAGGCGCTGCCATCGCCATCGTCTCCGCCGGACAATGCATCGATGCGACGTTGCGCGACGAAAGCCGCGGCGGACAGATCTCCCGTCACGGCGTCGTGTATGGCTTCCGCGATGTGACTGCGGCTTTCCATCTCCCGTAATCGCGCTTTCGCCTGCTCCGCCTCGGCGCGGCTGCCGGCTACGGCCTGGTTCCATCGCAAACCGCATCCGAGCATCAGTACCAGGCTGACCATGGCGATGATGGCCACGGGATTGCTGCGGCTCGTGCCAAGGACCAGTTGACGGAACAGCTGGTCGCCTATGGAATAAGCGAGCAGCAGCGGCGCCACGAGATTGTTGGTTTCGTAGGCGAGCATGCCGAACGTGTAAAGGATTCCCGGCAGCGAGTTGACGTCGGCTCCGGGTATGAGCCAAGGTCCCGACTGGCTCATGATCAGAAACAGCAGCGACATCGATTTCGGAAAGAACGGTGACAGCAGCAGCACCGCGATTTCGATGATGGTCCAGACGATCGCCGCGGGATTGTCGGTCGGGGCGAGCACCAGGCAGAACAGGATCCACCATACGGTGATGACCACGATGGTTATGCGGATCGGATGCCAGAGTTTCGGATGGTCGGCACGCATATGGTTGTGCCAGGAGCGGAAGGCGCTTACGGGTCTGGGTTTTGTGGGTTCAGCGTGCATGCGATCTCACCCACAATGCCACTGCCTGGCGTGCGTCTTGCAGTTCAGCTTCTTGAGAATGCCCTGCATATGCTTGCGCACGGTGCTTTCGGAGATATCCAGTCGTTCGGCGATCTCCCTGTCCAGCATGCCGTCGGCGCACAGGAGATGATTGCTCCTCGCGCACGGTGAGCCGCGGTGAGGTCTCCTCCTCGCGTCTGATGCGCACGTTGGCCAGGGCGGGAGGTTCGAATCCCTCCATAACGTTGCCTCCACAGAGCCGCTCGATGGCCTTCGCCAGCTGATCGGAATCCTCCTTGCCGATCAGTCCCTGCGCTCCGGCTTCCATCAGCCTGCTACGGTAGCTGTTGATGGAGAAGCTGGTGATGCCCAGAATCGGCAGATGCCTGTCCATGAGACGGATCCGATGGCAGATGGCCGGCCCCTGCAAGCCCTCCATGGACATGTCCAATACAAGCAGGTTGAGATTGTCGTCGTTCCTCTGGCAACGTTCGATCGCTTCGTCGCCGGAAGTGGCCGTCCACACCACGTAGGCCGTGGGGACCTTCGCTTCGATGAGAAGGCTCAGCGATTCCAACGCGCGCGGATCGTTGTCGACCAGCGCTACACGGTGGATTTTTGGTATGGGAGCTGCGGATTTCGTGGGGATTCATCGCATGGCTCACTTTCCACACAGCCAGGTAAAGCGGCGGCGGGCAGTCGATGATGGCGGATTGCGGTTCCTCTCGCCGCGTCGGCGAAGATGGCAGCCTTCCCGTTGGAAGGGGTCATCGTTCCGGCTGGCTGCATGGTGCAGAGCATGACGAATGACACACACAATGACATGATTTTCATACCGACATTGTACGGGGGAGCGCGTCCACGAGTGAGGAGGCGCGTTCGATCCGTGGAGCCGAAGCGTGGGGCTCTGAAGGCTGTTCATGTGGGATTCGTATGATGAAAGCATGACTCTTAGCTGCTCGACGAGGCGAATTACGACGCCGAAATGGAAAGCAAGGTGCTGCCCGCGCTGGACGCCTGCATGACGGAAGGATGGATGGATCCAGCCACCGTTGACTGGAACGGCGACGCGCTGCCCAAACTGGACGAACCCGGCCGGTTGCACTATTGCTGTTACGACGCGGCCAAATTCGATGCGCTGCGTGAGGACGGCGCTTCGGGCGTGTTCCGTGGTGCGATCGTCATTTCGCACGGATTCACCGAATTCGCGCGAAAATACAGCGAGATGGCATGGTATTTCCTGCTGGCCGGCTATTCCGTATGTATCCTCGAGCATCGCGGGCACGGCCATTCCGCACACGACGTGAGCAATCCCAGTCTGGTGTGGATCGACGATTGGCGTCGGTACGTGGCCGATTTCGCAGCCTTCGCCGACACTGTGGGCCGCGAATACGCGTGCGTCGAGCCACTGAACCTGTACTGCCATTCGATGGGCGGCGGCATCGGCGCGGCCGTGCTGGAACGCTATCCGGCCCTGTTCGACAAGGCCGTGCTGTCCGCGCCCATGATCGCCCCCGTCTCGGTATGCCGACATGGATCGCACGCATCGCTACAGGCGCGTTGTGCGGCTTGGGATTCGGCAAAGCGCGCGTATTCGGTCACACTGATTTTTCCCCCGAACTCGATCTCGACGAGCATAAGGCGCGTCCGAGGCGCGCGTTCGCTGGTTCCACAAGCAGCGCGTCGACGACGTGGCATGCCAGACCAACGCGGCCACCTTCGAATGGGCGCATCAGGCGATGGCATTGTCTCGAGCCGTACTCAAACCGGACATGTGCGGTGCGATCGAAACTCCGACGCTGCTGTTCCAAGCGGGCCGTGACGTCTGGGTCCTGAACGGTCCGCAGGACGATTTCGTGGAACGCGTGCGCGAAGGCGGCGGATCAATCGAAAAAATACGGTACGGCAAGTCGTTGCACGAGATCTTCTCCATGCCGAACACGGTGGTCGGACCGTATGTGAACAAGATTCTCGACTTCCTCAGCGCGCCCGCGGACAGTCTGTGAGCGGCTGCCACTGCAAGACACATGCGGCGTGTACGGTGTGCGATGAGCGAACAGTGAAGGGGAAGGAGCCGCAGTGGCGGAAAAAACGTTCGAGCGCACGCCGAAGGACCTGATTATCGGCATTGCGATGACCCTGTGCGGCGGCGTGCTGTGGGGCGTCAACGCCACCGTCTCCAAAATCCTCATGGGCACGTATCATGCCTCGCCGCTGTGGATCGCATGCGTGCGCGAACTGGCAGCCGGCGTGCTTTTCCTCACCTGCTCGGCCATCATGACGCCGAAACTGCTTACCGGCGCGCTACGCGATCGCAAATCATATCCGCGGCTGCTGGCCACCGCCATCATATGCGTGCTGCTGGTGCAGGTCGCCTACCTCGAATCGATCAACTGGACCAACTCCGGCACCGCGACCGTGCTGCAAAGCCTGAACCTGCTATTCGTCTTGGGGGTCGTATGCCTGTGCGGGCGGCGACTGCCCGGCGTACGGGAAGGCATCGGCGTGGCGCTCGCCTTCGCGGGAACCGTGCTGATTGCGACCGGCGGCGATTTCACCACGCTGAAACTGCCGTTGGTCGGCCTGATTTGGGGCGCTATCAACGCGGCGTCCACGGCGGCCATGGTGTTTCTTCCGGTCAAGCTCATCGAACGTTGGGGCAACTTCACCGTCAACGGCATCGCATTTCTGATTCCGGGCTTGTGCTGCTGCCGTTCGTGCGGCCGTGGGCTACGGCGCCGCAGTTGGATTGGCTGGGTGTGGGGCTGATGGCGTTCACCGTGATCGGCGGCACATTCGGCGCGTTCTGGCTGTACATGGCCGGCGTGGTGCGCGTCGGTTCGATGCGTGCCACCATGCTCGGCACCAGCGAACCGGTGATGGCCACGATTTCCGCGGTGGCATGGACGGACGCGGTGTTCGAACCGACCGATTTGGTTGGATTCGTGATGATTCTCATCATGGTGTTTTTGGTGCGTTAAGTGCCGTGACGGGCGTTGCTTTTCGGGCGGCGGCGTGCGGACAAACAAAAAGCCGGACATCCACTTACGGGCGTCCGGCTTCGCTTTGCTTAGCGATTACCGTGACTTACGACGTGCGAATATGACGTACGGCAGCTGGAAAATCAGCCTTCGATCGCAATCTGATGCTTGGTCTCAACCTGCTGCTGCGCTTCGGGCTTCGGCATTTCCAGGCACAGGGTGCCGTCCTTGTAGCTGGCGTGAATGTCGGAATCCTTCACGTCCTCGCCAACGTAGAAGCTACGAGAGCAAGAGCCGGCGTAGCGTTCGCGACGCAGCCAGCGGCCGTTGTCGTCCTTGTCCTCGTGCGAGCTGTTGCGATGCGCGGAAACGGTCAGATAGCCGTTCTGCAGGTCCAGCGAAATGTCGTCCTTCTTGAAGCCAGGCATGTCGATGTCGACCATGTAGCCCTTGTCGGTCTCACGCACATCGGTGCTCATCATGCCTGCGGACATGTTCGGATCGCATGCGGGCTGCGCGGTCCATGTTGCGCCAACCCTCGAAGACGGATCGTCGAACAGATCGGAGAACATCGTGTCATTCATCAAAGCCGGAAACATTGCCATAATCGGTACTCCTTAAGCAAATGCGCGTTCTGTGCGCGGAGTAATGCGGCTTGGCAGCCGGCCGTGCGATTATCGCTGCGGCGTCACCATCCAGCGAGACCGGCGACCGGGTTCGTTGCCGCATCCGGAACCCTCCCGGCTCCTGACCTTGACCTTTCACTTCACCCAACTCTTCCGTGTCCTGCTCATTCCGCGATTATGCTCACAGTGAAATACCGGGAAAATGCTTGCGATTGCGTGCGCGGAAAGTCGTACGGCGAATTTCGTTTTTCTTCAGAATCGGACGCATGGGATTGGTCTGCAATGCGTTACGTATCTGTTTTTCCAACCGGTCACGTGAAGTGTGGTTTTGGGTGGCTATGTGTTCGATTCTGCGAATTGGTTATTCGGATTGTGTTTTCTGGAGAATCGGACATTTGTGGTGCTGGTTTTGGGTTTGGATGTCCGTTTGTCTGTTTCTGCTGAGATAGCTGGGCTTTCGGCGCATTTTTAGTACTTTTTTGTCACATTTCATACGTTTTGGATAAAGCAAAAGGGCTGGAATCGTTGGATTCCAGCCCTTCTCGCTAGTGCGAGCGGGGGAGTTGAACCCCACGAGCATACACTCACTGCCACCTGAAGACAGCGCGTCTACCATTCCGCCACGCTCGCAGACAATCGACTAATTTACACCTTTACTATCTGTGGCACAAATCGGCGTGTCGCACCGCCGTATTCGCAAAGCGAATGCACAAAGCGGTGCGACGCGAGGAGGGAGGAGGCCCTGTGGACCTCCAGACGATGGAGCCATCCTTTGTTCAAAAAGCCGCGTTTGCGTAGCAAATGCTCAAGCCCCGCGACTTCCATCCAGCTCCTCTGGCTCAGCCCTTCGAACCGTTCTCGTAGAACTTCGCGAGTGTCTCGTCACGGAATTCGTTGGAAATAGCCACCGTCGATTGATTCGCGGATATCGTCGAGCAGCTTCACGAAGAAGTGCTCGTTGTGAATCGTGGCCAACGTGAAACCGTTGAATTCGCGGGCGCGCAACGCATGGTCCACGTAGGCGCGCGTGTAGTGCGTGCAGGTGTAGCAATCGCAACCCTCTTCAAGCGGACTGAAATCGTGCTTGAACTGCGCGCGCTTGATGTTGTAACGGCCGTGGCGCGTGAAAATCGCGCCGTTGCGGCCGCAGCGGGCCGGGGCCACACAGTCGAACGTATCGCCGCCGTTCTCCACGCAGGCGAAGATGTCGTCCACCGCGGCGATGCCGAGCACGTGGCGTGGTCGGCTTTCCGGCATCGCGTCGCAGATCCAGGCGCAGGTGTCGCCGATGATGCGTTTTTCGATCGCGCGCCGATGCCGACGCCGTCGAAATCAAGCGAAGCGATCTGCTCGGCGGCATGTCTGCGCAGATCCTCATAATTCGCGCCTGCACCACGCCATACAGCGCTGGTACGGCTTGCCGAGACGCTCCTCGGTAAGCCTCTTATGCTCGGCAACGCAACGTTGCGCCCAACGGTAGGTGCGTTCCACGGAACGTTCCTGGTAGCCGCGCGTGTTCATCAGTGTGGTCAGCTCGTCGAAAGCGAACATGATGTCGGCGCGATCTTGTGCTGGATGCCCATGGAGATTTCGGCGGAGAACCGGTGCAGCGAGCCGTTGAGCGGCGACTTGAACGTCACACCGTCCTCGTCCACGAACGCGAGCCGCTCCTTGCCTTCCGCGATCACGTCGTCCGATTTCATGCCGGTGACGTCCATGGCGAGCGTCTTCTTGAAGCCCGCGCCAAGCGAAAGCACCTGGAATCCGCCGGAATCGGTGAAGGTCGGGCCGTTCCAGTTCATGAATCTGGCAAGCCCGCCGGCTTCGTCGAGCACCTGTTCTCCGGGTCGTTCATACAGGTGGAACGCGTTGGACAGCAGGCATTGCGCACCAAGATCCTTCATGGTTTCGGGCAGCACGGCCTTCATCGCGGCCTGCGTGGCCACCGGCACGAACGCCGGGGTGTGGATGTCGCCGTGGGGTGTGATGATGCCGGTGCGTCCGTATTCGCGCGCCGCCGCGGCCCTTTGCCATCGGCCGCATCTGGCAGGCGGGTTTTCTGCTCGAAGTAGAACGTGTCGTCGGCGGCCGGGCTTGCCGGGTTCCGCGCCGCGGGGATGCTCAATAAGGTTTTCGGTCGATGCCGCGCTGGTCGTGTTGCCTGCTGCGTCGTGCGTTGCGCCGGCTGCCGCGTTGGCCGCTGAGGTCTCGTGCGCCACCGCGCCGGTCTGTGGTTCGTTCAAGCTTGTCATGCTCTCAACTGTATGCGATAGCGCCGATTGCCGCGGTGGCGCCATCGGCGGTCGACGGTGGCATCGTATGGAGCAAACTGCCAAGCGATTCGATTGCTACTTCAACAAACATTCAGGAAACTTCCAGAGCAGGTATCTTTACTCTTAGATAGCAGTTCGAGCGGCACGATTGCTGACCATGTTGAATGCCGCGAGACGAATAAGGAGCAACAATGGCTGAAGATAATAGCGATCAGAACATCGCCCAGCCGCAGGATGGCACGCAGCAGACCGCGCCGCAGACGCCGAGCGAGAACGTCGCCGACGAAGCACAGACTTCCGTTACCGAACCGATTGCAGTGCCGAACGCGGGCGAGCAGCCCACCACCGCCCTTCCTACCGTGGACGCGGCGGATGGCACGGCAGGCAATACCGCTGACGATACGCCGGATTATGCTTCCGCTGCCGGTGAACGCACGGTGATCAACAACGCGACCTGAAAAAGGAAGAGCAGGAATGGAGAGACAGGCAGAAAGTATGGGATGATACCATGAGCGACATGGAGGACTATTATGCCGCCTGGGTGCATCAGATCAAAGCTCCGATCGCAGTCATGCAGGTACTTTTACAGCAGGAGGATACAGAGCAGAGCCGGGAATTAAAAGCGGAGCTGTTCCGTGTGGAACAGTATGCAGAGATGGCACTGAGTTATGTACGGCTTAATGATAGAGGCGGAGGATTTGACCTGGTTGCAGCAGAGTATGCACTGGATCCTGTTATCAGAAAAGCAATCCGTAAGTATGCAGGTCAGTTCATACGGAAAAAGATCCAGGTGGTCTATCAGGGAACAGATGAGGTTGTTCTGACGGATGAGAAATGGCTGTCTTTTATAGTGGAGCAGATTTTGTCTAATGCAGTGAAGTATACGCAGCAGGGATCGGTAACGATCCGGGTAGAGGGAGACCGACAGCTTGTAATCGAGGATACGGGGATCGGGATCGCAGCGGAGGATATCCCAAGAATATTTGAAAAAGGTTATACCGGAGAAAATGGAAGGCTTGGAAAAAAATCTACCGGGATCGGTCTGTATTTGAGTCAGATGGCTGCGAAAAAGTTAGGGCATACGATCTCGGTAGAATCCATTCCGGGAGAGGGAAGTTCCTTCAAAATCGACCTGAGTTCTTATGCTCTCCAGGTGGAGTAAAAAAGCAGAGAGGTTCGTCTTACAAAAATGTCACATAGGACAGCGGAAATGTCACCCGATTCGATGGTAGCATTTCCGCTGAATTGTTATACTGACTTCAGTACCTGGGAAGGGTACATGAAGAGTATAAGAAGTTTAGAGAAGGGAGTTATAGAAATATGACTGTATTGGAAGTAGAAGACATCAAAAAAATATACAGGCCGAGGTTTGGCGGCAATCAGGTGCAGGCATTATCCTGTGTAAACTTTTCTGTGGAAGAAGGAGAATATGTGGCGATCATGGGAGAGTCCGGTTCCGGAAAAACAACACTTCTGAATATTCTGGCAGCCCTGGACCGCCCCACATCCGGCGAAGTGCTTCTGGAAGGAAAAAGCATTACTCACCTGACAGAAAAAGAAATTTCCGCATTCCGTCGGAAGAACTTAGGCTTCGTGTTCCAGGATTTCAATCTTCTGGACACCTTCAGCTCCGGGACAATATTTATCTTCCTCTCGTGCTGGCAGGGGAAGATTATGGCTCTGGTTTGTATGGAGCTGTATTTGCACACGAAGCAAACTGGTAAAACTGTTTTAGTAGTGGATAAACGTTCTAACATCGCGGGAAATATCTACACCGAGAACATGGAAGGTATCAAT